>Ga0315283_10000230_pt1 | contig 37673 bp, 34 predicted proteins | sample YL17G09_0_MG_FD_204541 | JGI IMG/M metagenome (GOLD analysis project Ga0315283, IMG submission 204541) | Sediment microbial communities from Yellowstone Lake, YNP, Wyoming, USA - YL17G09_0 | ecosystem: Environmental > Aquatic > Freshwater > Lake > Sediment | place: USA: Wyoming | collected...
TGATGAAAAGGCGCGCAACCAGGCGCAAAGGTCAAGCGATGTTAAAAACCTTACGCGCCAGGAACAAAAGCTGCTGGCAGAGTCTAAGCGCATGCTTGCCCTCGGCAAGATTATCCCGGCTGCTCGAATCCTCGAGCAATTGAATATGCCTCGGGAAGCGATTCAGATGCTTGAGGACAATGGCCTTATCCATGATGCCGCAGGTATTCTTATGCGCATGCAGCGAAGCAACCGCGCTGGCGTCATCTACGCTAGGCATGGCATGTGGGAGCAGGCGGCGCAGTGCTTTAAGATGGCCAATATGCCACTGGAGGTCGCTAAGTGCTCGCGCGAACTGGGGCAGATGGAGGTTGCTGGCGAGTACTATGAGATGGCCAGTCGCTGGGCTGAGGCGGCGGACTGTTTCGAGCATGCCGGGAGCTTTCGCCGAGCGGCGAAGTTGTTTGGGCAAGCGGAATTGCCGCAGCGCCAAATCACCATGTATCAGAAGCTGGCATCATCTGGGGCGCCACTGCACACGATTGATCTCGACGATCATGAAATGCAGCAGATCGTCGATTATCTTTGTAAAAATCCTGTTGATTTGAACCTGGCTGCGGTGCTTGGTCGGCGCGGCCGACTACCTGAGGTCATCTTACGTCTGGCTGCACAGAGCAAGCATCGCGAAGCCGCAGAATATTTGAAGAGTTCAGCGGCCGATCTTGGCCCACAGTTGATCGCAGCCGTGAACTATCAGGATGCTAGCGCTCCGGCTCTGGCGGAGCTGTTTACTTCAGTCGCCAAATATGGCTACGCTGGCATGGTCTACGAACGGCTCAATGCCTTCGATCGGGCTGCCCTAGCCTTTGAGAAGGCCGGCGATCTGACCCGGGCCGCCTACTGCTACGAGCGTGCTGGTCGCACGGCAGAAGCGCAGATGCTGCGAAACAAGAGCAAGCCGGCGACCGTACCGCAGGTTAAAAGCGCATCAGGAAGGACGCCTAGCTTCTCCCTAGAAGAATCAAGCATGGGCGCCGGTGACGACGGCGAAAAAACGACCGTGATCGGTGCTCCTACGGAGGCCATGAATGGGACGGGATCAGGCGCTGCGGTTGAAGCCGCTGCCCAGACAAATGCCTTACCACCCAAAGCAGCTATTGAGTTGATCAAGTCGTTCAGCGAGTCCGTGGTTAAGGCGGCACCGATGCAAGTAGTCCCTGCAGCGCAGGATTTGTCGCCGCCACTTGCTGCTGCGCCGCGCGCAGATGTTGGTGTAAACGCCTTAACCAAAGTCGCATTTTGTGCCGATCTCGATGCCGCCCAACGCGATAAATTATGGGCTATCAGCACCGTATTAAATTTTAGTACTGACGACACCATCTTGACCTATGACGGCGACCCACGCGGTATCTATATCATCCTCCGCGGTTCGGTGAGCTGCTACCGAAAGGCCGGAGGCAAGGAGCTCTATGTGGACCAAATGGCGGCTTTCGAGAGCTTTGGTGAACTGTGGTTGCTAGCGGATCAGCCTACGGCGGTGCGCTTTGTCGCCACAAAGCCCACGGAAATCTGTTTGGTCGAGCGCGCGGCCTTTATCAAATTGTTGGATAATGATGGTGCGGTCGCGCGCAAACTGTACAAAAGATTTACAATGCGACTACTGAACCGACTGTTAAAGGCCAATAATCCGAATAAATCCGGGCTGGCATCCTGACGCCGCGCGAGACTTTAGTTGGCACATAACCTGCATCATGTTCTTCATTGACGTGATGGATGCGTTGCCACAAGCTCAAGCTGAACTAGGAGAGTCCCGATGAATCTGATCTGCTTTACCCACTCCGATTATACCGGTAACGAAAACCCCGTTTTAAGCTGCAAAACCTGCTGCCAGATCTTTTTGGCGGCGCTGAAAGTGCATCAGGCGAAGAAGCAGGAAGCGCAAAAGGATCAGCGCGAATGGATGCTGGACAAGGTGCACCAAGCGCGTAAAGCGGTTTCGGCTTCAACGTCACGTTCGGCCGCTCAGCCAAAATAGGCTGCAAGGCTCTGAACTGGGTAAGAAATTTAGGCTGGGGCTAGAATTGCAGCGCGGCTTCGTCTACTGTGCAAATGCATTGTATTCAAAGTATCTGGAGGTTTTTATGATTCCTTCTCGTGGTTACGCAGCCTTAAGTGCTAAAAGTCCGCTAGCTCCGTTTAAGTTCGAACGCAGAGATCCCCTGCCCCATGATGTGGTGATAGAAATCAGTCACTGCGGGGTTTGCCATTCGGATATTCACCAGGTCAGGGATGAATGGGGCGGGGCGATGTTCCCGATGGTCCCCGGCCATGAGATCGTCGGCAAAGTCATTCGGGTTGGCAGCAAGGTCTCGCGCTTTAAAGTCGGAGATCTCGCTGGAGTTGGTTGTTTGGTCGATGCCTGTCGTGAGTGCGAGTCATGCAAGGCGGGCCTTGAGCAATACTGCGAAAAGGGCTGGGTTGGTACCTACAACAGCCTCGAGCGCGACGGCAAGACCGTGACCCAAGGTGGCTATTCTAACGCCATCGTCGTCGACGAGAAGTTCACCTTGCAGATCCCTAGCAACCTTGAGCTGTCACGCGTGGCGCCGCTGCTTTGTGCCGGCATCACCACCTACTCGCCGCTGAAGCACTGGAAGGTCGGCAAAGGCGATAAAGTCGGCGTCGTCGGTCTCGGTGGTCTCGGCCACATGGCAGTCAAGTTTGCCAAGGCATTTGGTGCTGAAGTGACGGTGTTCACCACTTCAGAAAGCAAACGGCAAGACGCCTTGCGCCTCGGCGCCCATCACGTCGTCTTGTCGAAGGATGCGGCCCAAATGCAGGCTCAGGCCAGTGTGTTTGACTTTATTCTCAACACGGTGTCGGCGCCGCATGACCTGAATCCCTATATGGCGGCCTTAAAACTCGACGGCACCATGTGCTTGGTCGGAGTGCCCGATAAGGATCCGAGCATTGCCGGCTTTAACTTGATCTTCAAGCGTCGCTCACTGGCTGGTTCGCTCATCGGCGGCTTGCCGGAAACGCAGGAGATGCTTGATTTCTGTGCCAAGCACGAGATCCTGTCGGACATTGAACTCATTGATATCGCAGCCGTCAATGGTGCCTACGAGCGGATGATCAAGGGCGACGTCAAGTACCGCTTTGTCATCGATATGAAGACTCTCGCCTAAGCGCCCCTAGGCTGACGAAAAGAAGCCCTGGATGGTGCTAAGTCCAGTGCTTTTTCGCGTCCGTTGCCACGACGTTCCAAAGGCGGCGCCGGGCGAAACATGGTCGCAACTCGTTAAAGCAGCTCGATGATCACCGCGCTGGCTTCGCCGCCGCCGATGCACAGCGTTGCCAGACCGCGTTTCTTACCCGCGGCCTTCAGGGCGTGGATCAAGGTGACCAAGACGCGCGTACCGCTGGCACCGATGGGGTGACCGAGGGCGATGGCACCACCGTGGACGTTGACCTTTGCCGGGTCCAATTTGAGGTCTTTGATCGCAGCCATTGGCACGACGGCAAAGGCCTCATTGATTTCGAATAGGTCGATATCGCTGGTCTGCAGCTTTGCCTTGGCGAGAACTTTGCGGATGCACTCAACCGGAGCCGTGGTGAACCACTCCGGAGCTTGTGCATGCGACGCTTGGGCGACGATTTTGGCCACGCCTTTGATGCCCTGAGCTTGGGCAGCGGCGGCGCTCATCAGCACGGTCAGCGCCGCTCCATCATTGAGCGAGGAGGCGTTTCCCGCGGTGACTGAACCATCCTTTTCGAAGGCCGCCTTGAGCGTGGTCAGGCGGGCCAGGTCGATGGAGTGCGGTTGCTCGTCTTGATCGACCCGGACAGGACCTTTTTTCCCAGGAATGTCCACGGGGAGGATTTCGCGGCTGAAGTGCTGACTGGCGATGGCCTGGCGGGCCCCTTCGTAGCTCTTGAGCGCAAACTGGTCCTGCTCCTCGCGGCTGAAGCCGTACTCCCTAGCGCACTGGTCGCCAAATTGCCCCATCGCTTTTTGTTGGTAGGGGTCCCAGAGGCCGTCTAGCTGCATGTGGTCTTTCAGTTCGACCGAGCCGAATTTGAAGCCGCCGCGGCTGCCAGGTAGCAGGTGGGGAGCTTGACTCATGCTCTCCATGCCACCGGCAAAGATGACGCTGGCATCGCCGCTACGGATGGCCTGATCAGCCAGCATGACGGCCTTGAGGCCACTACCGCAGACGCGGTTGATGGTTGTGGCGCAGACGGACTTTGGTAAGCCTCCGTGCAAGGCGACTTGCCTGGCTGGAGCTTGGCCGACGCCTGCTGGGAGCACGCAGCCGATGATGATTTCGTCGACCGATTCGGGCTTCACCCCCGTAGTATTTAAGGCATCTTTTACCAATGGGGCAGCGAGTTGTGGGGCGCTGGCGGCGGCTAGGGCCCCGCTCAATTTACCGATCGGGGTGCGTTTGGCGTAAACAATCAGCGTTTCGGACATCGCTTATCTCCTGTGGGCCCTTGGGACTGGTCGGTGCCTTTCCTTGATAGAGCACCCAAGCCGCCGAATAAAGCGCTAATTAAGCCGACCAGGGGTGACATTTCCCTAGCCCCTGGCGGCGCTGGTGCGCTATATCTTCGTTCCAATCCGTTTTCAGGTGCCCAAGGTCCTCGCGGCCCAGTATGAGGAAACCCCCAGCATGTCTTTTCGTGGGTCTCAAAGTCGGCAAAAATGCACGCTCATGCTGTCCGATGGCCATCGCTTTAGCGGTGAGTTGATTGGGGCGCCGCTGCGCTCCAGCGGGCAAATGGTCTTCACGACCGGCATGGTCGGCTACAGCGAAGCGATGACGGATCCGTCGTACTTCGGTCAGATTTTAGTGTTTACCTATCCCTTGATCGGCAACTACGGCATCCCGTCGCTTCCGAATGCGACGGACAGCAGCATGCCGCGGGGCTTTGAGAGTGGTCAAGTGCACGCTGCCGCAGTCATCTTGACGCTCGACAGCCAGGAGGCCTTCCACTGGAACAGCTGCCAGTCGCTTGATTCCTGGCTCGCGCAGCAAGGAGTGCCGGGCATCGTCGGACTGGACACTCGCCACCTGGTGCATTTGATCCGGCAAACGCCGAATCTGCTCGGGCAAGTCGTGCCCGCTGAGCCGACCGGTGTGCGCCCCTTCGGACCGCAGCTGACTTCACTCGTGCAGGAAGGCTATTTTGATCCAGGTGCACACGAGATCATGCACATGGTGTCCACAGCTGAACGGCGCTTGGTCGGCAAAGGTCGGACGCGAATCGGTTTAGTCGACTGCGGCGTGAAGTGGAATATCGTGCGCCAGCTCGTCCAGCACGGTTGTGAGGTGGAGCTTCTGCCTTGGGATACCGATCTTAAGTCGGTCGATTGCAACGGCTGGCTGTTTAGCAACGGCCCTGGGGATCCGACCAAGACCGGCAGGCTGCGCTACCAATTGGCCGAGCTACTGCACGGCGAACGGCCGATCCTCGGCATCTGCCTGGGCCATCAGATCCTTGCCTTGGCCGCTGGCGCTACCACGTCGCGCATGCAGTATGGCCACCGCAGTCATAACCAGCCGGTCTATCAGGTGGGCACGCGGCGCGGGGCCATCACCAGCCAAAATCACGGCTATATTGTCGATGACGCGTCCTTACCAAGCGATTGGGAGGCCTGGTTTCGCAATGCCAACGATCAGACGATCGAGGGGATTCGCCACAAGACCAAGCCGTTTCGCAGTGTTCAGTTTCATCCCGAAGCCGCTGGCGGCCCCAGAGACACCGGCTGGATCCTCGATCAATTCGTCACTGAGGTGCAGTCGCTATGCCCATCCGCTTCGAATTAAAAGTACTCGGCCGGGCGCCGAAGATTTTACTCCTGGGCTCCGGCGGCTTGTCGATCGGACAGGCGGGTGAATTCGACTACTCGGGAACGCAAGCGGTTAAGGCCCTGGTCGAAGAGGGCTGTGAGGTCATCCTCATCAACCCGAATATTGCGACCGTGCAGACCAACCCCGACGAAAACGTCAAAGTCTACCTCTACCCCGTCGAGCCCGAATGGGTTGCTAAAATCATCGCCGAAGAGCGTCCCGACGCGATCGTCGCTGGTTTTGGCGGGCAAACCGCCCTCAATTGCATGATCGCCCTGCACGATCAGGGAACCCTTGCGAAATACAATGTGCTCAATCTCGGCACGTCGGTGGCAACGCTGAAGATGACCGAGGACCGCGACTTGTTTGCGCAGAAGATGCGCGAGATCGACATTCCGGTGCCGGCGAGCCACGCCGTGACGACTTTGGTAGCGGCCAAAGCCGCGGCGCAACAGATCGGCTATCCCGTCATCGTCCGCGCCGCCTATGCCCTAGGTGGCCTTGGCTCCGGATTTGCCAGCAGCGACGCCGAACTCGCCGCACTCGTCGAAACCGCCTTAGCCAACTCGCCCCAAGTCTTGGTCGAGAAGTCGCTGAAGGGCTGGAAGGAGGTCGAGTATGAGGTCATGCGCGACGGTGAAGGCAACATCATCACCATCTGCAACATGGAAAACTTCGATCCCCTCGGTATCCATACCGGCGATTCCATCGTCGTGTGTCCAAGCCAGACCCTGTCTGACGACGAGTACCAGATCCTGCGCAACGCCGCGCAAAAGATCGTCGACGCCTGTGCTATCGTCGGTGAATGCAACGTCCAATACGCGCTAGATCCTTTTAGCCATCAGTTCTACGTCATCGAAATCAACGCGCGCCTTTCGCGTTCGTCGGCTTTGGCGAGCAAAGCGTCGGGGTATCCGATCGCCTATGTCGCCGCCAAGGTCGTCCTTGGCTACGACCTGTTGGAGCTGAAAAATCCGGTGACCGGCGTCACCTGTGCCTATTTTGAGCCAGCACTCGACTATGTGACGATTAAAGTACCGCGCTGGGACCTAGTGAAGTTTCGCGGTGCCTCCCGCCGCCTCGGTTCGACGATGAAGTCGGTCGGTGAGATCATGGCCATCGGTCGGAGCTTTCCCGAGGCGATCCAAAAAGCCGTGCGTATGGTGACGGAAAGTGGTTCAGGACTGAGCGCGTTGCGTCTAGTTTCGCGTGCAGACCTCGACGGTGCCTTGGCCGAACCAACCGATACGCGCCTCTATGCCGTGCTGGATGCCTTGCGCCAGGGCTGGGACATCGAGAAGATCCATGCCTTGACGGCGATCGACCAATGGTTTTTGGCAAAGCTGCGCGATGTGATTCAACTCGAACAAAAGGTTGAGGTACTTGCCGCGCAGACCCCTGCCGCTGCCAACGATGCTGCTTTTATTCAGGCCGTGTTTGGTCCCCTCGAAGAACGCGACTGGCGTCACCTGAAGGCCGCGGGTTTTGGCGACGAGCAGCTCGCCGGCTTGGCTTTGGCCAAGCAGCCGCTTGCCCCTGGAGCGGCCCCGGCAAAGCCGTCGGAAAAACAAATGCAGGTCGCCTCGCGCGGCATTAGGGAGCTGCGGCAAAAGCTTGGCGTCGTGCCGGTCGTGAAAAAGATCGACACCACGGCGGGCGAATACCCGTCCCCGTCTAATTACCTCTATATGTCCTACGTCGGCCAGCACAGCGACGTCCTGCCAGACGATGGCAAAAAGTCGATCATCGTCCTCGGCAGTGGCGCCTACCGCATCGGCACCAGTGTGGAGTTTGATTGGTGCGCCGTGAGCTGTAGCCGCGAGCTGCAAAAAGCCGGCTGGCGCAGCGTGATCATCAATTGCAATCCCGAGACCGTCTCAACCGATTACAATAGCTCCGATCGACTCTACTTTGAGGAGATGACCCTCGAGCGGATCCTTGATATCGCCGAGCTCGAACACCCCGTCGGCACCATTGCCTGCATGGGCGGACAGCTGCCAAACAAACTGGCATTGCCACTGGCCGCCATGGGCCTACGCCTGCTCGGTCACAGTCCCGAGACGATCGATATGGCGGAGGACCGCAGCTTGTTCTCCGCGCTGCTCGACAAGCTCGGCATCGATCAACCGCGCTGGGTCGCCGCCAGAAGCGAGGCCGACGTCGAACGTTTTATTGCCGAAGTCGGCTTTCCCGTCCTGATACGGCCGAGCTATGTCTTATCGGGTGCCGCCATGCGGGTGGCTTTTGATCATGATTCCTTGCAGAAATCATTGGCGCTGGCGGTTGATATCTCGACCGACCACCCCGTGGTGATCTCGGAATTTGTCCTTGGCGCTCGTGAAATCGAACTCGACGGCGTCGCCAAAGACGGTGAGATCCTCACCGCGATCGTCAGCGAACATGTCGAAAACGCCGGTGTTCATTCCGGTGATGCGACGATGGTCGTGCCGGCACAGCGCCTCTATGTCGAAACCGTGCGGCGAGTGCGCGGCGCGGCAAGGTTGATCGCTCGCGGCCTAAATTTAAATGGTCCATTCAACATCCAGTTTCTCGCCAAGCACAATCATATCAAAGTCATCGAATGCAATGCCCGCGCTGCTCGCTCCTTTCCTTTCGTCTCGAAGGTGGTGGGACTAAACTTAGCGGACGCCGCTACGGCCGTGGTCATCGGGACACAGCCGCGTTTGTTGCGCATTCCTGAAGACGATCTGCCGCATGTCGGGGTCAAAGCACCGATGTTTAGCTTTACCCGCTTGGCGGGTGCCGACCCGGTTCTCGGCGTTGAAATGGCTTCCACCGGTGAAGTGGGCTGCATCGGCCGCAATTTTGAAGAGGCCCTACTGCTGTCGCTGGAGGCCGCGAAATGCCGTCGCCCACACAAAGGGGTCTTAGTCTCGGCTGGACCCGAGCACGAAAAGGTCAAGTTCCTCGAATGCGCCGCATATTTTGCCAAGATTAACCTGCCGCTATACGCCACAGCAGGGACCGCGAAGTATCTGCAGCAGCATGGCTTTACCGTGAAGCGCTTGGGGTGGCCGGGTGAAGCCGATGACGTGTTGGATGCGATCCGCTCCGGACTGATTGATTTGGTCATCAACGTGCCCAAGGAGCTACAGCGCCAAGAGCTGAGCCACGGCGCGCGGATCCGCCAGGTTGCGGTGCAGTTTGGTTGTTCATTGATCACCAATATGGAGGCGACCATGGCCTTTGCCCAGGCTTTGGCGCGGTATCCGGATTTTGGCTCGACTCATACTGTGATGGCCTTGCCGGCTTACAAGAGCTGAATATTTTCACCAGGAGATGTGATGAGCCAGGTCAGAATCGAAAAGCTATTTCATGAAGCCAGAACCCACAACGAATGGCTGAACAAGCCCGTGAGTGATGACCTTCTCAAGCAGATTTATGACGTCATGAAATGGGCGCCAACCAGCGCCAACAGCAGTCCTGGCCGGTTTGTCTTTGTCCGCCCTGGGGCCGCCAAGGACAAGCTACTAGCGGCGATGGCTCCTGGGAATGTCGAAAAGACCAAAAGCGCACCGGTGACGGCGATCTTCGCCCACGATAGTGCATTCTTTGAAAAGCTACCGAAGCTCTTTCCGCAAGCCGATGCGAAGTCTTGGTTTAGCGGTAACGCAGTGTTGGCCGAAGCGACCGCGGTGCACAATGCGGTGCTGCAAGAAGCGTATTTTATTCTGGCGGCGCGTGCGCTTGGTCTGGACTGCGGGCCGATGGCTGGGTTTGATAAGGAGAAGGTCGATGCGGCGTTCTTCACTGGGACGACCTGGAAGTCTGACTTGGTGTGCAACTTAGGCTACGGTGACAAGGCTAAGCTGTTTCCGCGCAATCCGCGGCTGGATTTTGCTGAGGCATGCCGGATCGTGACCTAGGCCGAATAAAAGCGGTGTGGTGTGTCGGGGGCAGTGTGGACGTTGTGGTTGCGGCGCGCCGTGGGCTTTCCGGGCGCTTAGGATGATCAGCGGGCTGCCGCGGAGTGGCTGACCACCGGCAGAGCCTGCACCGATGCATGGAATCATGCCAAGGCAGCCACCGAGAGAAAGTCGTTGGGAAGTTTTGCTGGGAGCGGCATCTTGAGCACGAGCGGACCACCCGTCTTTGTGGCGATGCTCGCAGAGACTCTTTCCATAACGGTGACGGGCACTGTGGTACGACGTTGTTGCTTCAGCATGTAGACGATGAGCTGCATCCGAATGGATCGCTCCATCGAATCAATCATACCCGTCGGCTCCAGGTCTTGAGCCTCCCACTTAGAAATGGAAGAGGCGTCGACGCTGTCCTCAAGCCACTTTGCGAATTGCCATTGGGTTTTTCCGAGATGATGCCGGATGAACTTCAGCTCCGCGCCGGTGAGGCGTGTCGGCTTCAGCGGCAATACGCGGAACATCAGCTCCTCAAGCCGTTCATAGTTCACGTCAGGAACAAGCTCTCCCTCGACCAAGATATGCGGACAATTGATCAACTTGATCGGAAACCCAAGGTGATTGAAGGTGATGTCTCTTTTCGTGCTCATGTTAAGCCTCGTCAACGACGGTTACGATCAATAGTTGCTTATCGATGTCGTCTGTCAGGAGAGAAACACACACTCTGAGTTTTCTATCGAGTCCCCGCTTCACGAAGGCATATGACCACCTGTTGATTCTGTTGCCGCCATCGTCAAAAACGTGAAATTTATCCCGGTCTGAATCCCGCTTGCCGCTCACGAGGACGGCTCTAACCTCTTTGATGGACACCTCGCGGCCGTCGAGTCGTTTCTTTGCGTGTCCCGTCGGGACGTATTTGTTCTGCTCGATCAACCGGTGGACCATTGACACAAGTCCTGTGTGCTTCGCGGGGGGAATGCTGGCCGCCAGCCTCGCCCTCCTATGGCTATCGGAATAGTGCACGAAAAACTTGAATCAGTCAAGTCCTATATTGATTAATGTGCTGATAATATTTAATTTTTTGTAACATATGCGGCAGATTTCCGTAAGTACACGAGGCGAAATGTGGGAGCCGGAAGCGACGCCGGGCTGCAGCACTCCATCTGCTCCTCGGTCTTGAGGCCCGCCACGTCGTTCTTGAGCGTATCGATCGAATGGTGCGCCTCGATGGTCTCATTGAGCAGTATTTGAGTGCCTTGCTATCTGTCCACATCGGTGCCTCACCTGCGAGAGCGTGCTTCATGGCAGTTACCGGGTGTCGGTTGCCAGAAGCGCCGAAGCTAGCAGGCTCCGGTGCCCAATGGAACGGACATGGTCGGTCGCGCATCGGCATCTATATGGTATTCCGACGACTGCATGACGGCACCAAGTTCGTCCATGAGCTGCTGCGCCTGAGCGTGCTCATCGCAGCGCCGCAGCATGCCATCGAGTCGGTCATCGCTAAGCATGAAAACGTCCGGCAATTGATCGAGCATGAATGGGTGCATATCCTCCGGATCGACGACAGCGGTGATCTGCTTCGGCGTGCGCGTGGCGGCGCCTACGCCTACCTTTAATGAGGAGGAATGATAGGTGTCGCGCTGCAGTGGGCTATCCGATATCATCGTCATGATTTCGTTGCTATGACAGTCATTGGGGTTTTGGTTAGATGAAGGCAAAGTCTGCTCTTGCTGCTGTAGCGTCTGAACTACCTGATTGGACATTTCTCACCAACCATGCGCACGTTTTGATTTGCCTGGCTCGCGACCCGGACGTCGTCCTTCGCGACGTTGCTGTTTTTGTCGGCATCACGGAACGAGCGGTCCAACGCATCGTCGCTGAGCTCGAAGACGCCGGTTACCTGGAGCGCAAGCGTGACGGGCGTCGGAATAAATACCGGCTCATGCTGCAAAAGCCGCTGCGGCATCCAGTCGAAAAAAACTGCCATATTAAGGATTTAGTCGGCCTCATCAAATGACCCGCAACCTCCCTCTTGCCGCTTGCAGGGTAACGAGTTAAAACCTACACGCGATATAAATGTCGTGTTTTAGCAGACGGTACTCGTGCTTCATACGATTGGCAGGCAAATGGTTGATATCAAAGGTCATCCGAGGGTTGGGGTTATTGGGGCCGGGCAGCTTGGGCGGATGCTGCTCGAAGCCGCTGATAGCATGGGTCTAGAGGCCCATGTCTTAGCGGCACGGTCCGATGATCCAGGGGCGCTTCGAGCCAAGGCTTCGGTCCGACTTGGCGACGTTGGTGACCCGCGGGTCTTAGCCGAGTTTGTGCAAGATCTGGACGTTGTGGCCTTTGAGCAAGAGAGCAAGAATCCTAGTGTCCTTACCGAGGTCCAGCATCACCTGACGCAACGAGGCGCGCGCGTTAACATGCGCCCATCGTTAGCTGCGTTTGCCTTTTGTAGCGATAAACTGCAGCAGAAGTATAAGTTAGCGGCGAATGGACTCCCGACGGCTCCTTACTCTGAGCTTGGAAGCGACGGCGCCACTTGCGACACATGGCTTGAGGGCCTCCCTCATACCTTTAACCAGGGCTTTGTCCTTAAGTGGGCGCGGTCAGGTTATGATGGGCTAGGGACGTTGTTTGTTCATCCAAACAAGTTTGATAGGGTCAAGGCTGAGCGCTTTGCGCGCGTGGCCGTAGAGAATGGCGTGCCACTTTATGCAGAAGAGGCGATTGCTTTTGTTGCTGAATTGGCGGTCGTTGCCGTTAGAGGTGTGACTGGCACAGTCGCTAGTTATCCGACGATCCTGACTTATCAAACTAAGGGAGTATGCGCATCCGCATGCGGCCCAGCAGAAAGACTTGGGGTCTCTGCAGCGGTTGCCGAAGCGGCGCAGCAGTTAGCGCGCGAGGTGGGCGCTCTTTTTGACCTCACTGGTACCTACGCAGTGGAATTTTTTGTGACCGCGGATGATCGGCTGGTCATCAACGAGATAGCCCCACGTGTGCATAATTCGGGGCATTTTACCCTCGACGCCGCGCGAACCAGCCAATTCGAAAATCACTGGCGGGCGCTCCTCGGTCTAGAACTCGGCAGTATGGCAACGAGTCCCTTTTTTGGTATGGTCAACGTCCTTGGTCCTGACGGGCCTGCAGCGCTTATCGATAAGCCATTTACGATGAGCTCTGAAGGGATTATGAGCTATTGGTACGACAAGTGTGAGAGTCGGCCCGGACGTAAGCTAGGGCATGTCAATGTTTTTGCCGACTCGGAGGCGGAGTTTTCTCAACGCCTTTCTCGCGCAAAATTCGCCGTCGCCGAGTGGCAGGAGCAAATGTCCTGATAAACTTCGGCACTTTGGAGTTCGATGTGGCAAACAAGGTAGCGGTGATCATGGGCAGCGACTCCGACTATCCCGTAATGCGGGAGGCGGTCGCGATCCTCCGCGAGCTGGAAATCGATGTCGAGGCTAAAGTCGTGTCGGCACACCGTACCCCTGATGAGATGGCAGAGTTTGCCCGCGGAGCTCGTGGCAATGGCTTTGCCGTGATTATAGCTGGCGCTGGTGGTGCAGCCCATCTGCCAGGAATGGTGGCAGCTTTTACGACCTTGCCAGTGATTGGTGTCCCCGTCCCGTTTGCGCCGCTTTCTGGTTTGGACGCCCTCTATTCGATTGTGCAAATGCCCCGTGGTGTTCCGGTCGCAACGGTGGCCATCGGCGGAGCGCACAATGCCGGACTGCTTGCGGCACAGATTTTAGCCGCCGGGTCTGGATCTCCAGCTGATGCCGTGCGCGTCCGCTTAGAGGCCCTAAAAACCGGCATGCGGGAAGCGGTCCTAGCGAAGAAACTAACCAATGGTTAAATGGTAGAACCCACCATGACATGTGTCATGGGGCATATATTGCCGCCATGCGACAGCAAAACACGCCCCGGCATCGACAATGATCCCGGACCCCATCGATGGGGCTAGCGTCCTTAGACTACCGCGTTGCTCTCAATCAACTTGCGATACCAATAAGCACTAAGCTTGGGGGTGCGCTTTCTGGTGTGGTAATCGACGTAGTACAGGCCAAAGCGCTTGCTGTAGCCGTCGGCCCACTCAAAGTTGTCGAGAAGGCTCCATTGGAAGTAGCCTTTGACTGCATAGCCTTCGCTCGTTGCGCGCTGCAGATGGGTCAGGTGGTTGCGCAGGTACATGATGCGGTCGGTATCGTGCACTTGGCCGTCGTCGGTTACGGCGTCATCGCAGGAACAGCCATTTTCGGTGATATATAGGACTTTAGGATTCCATAGGTCACAGACATTACGGACCCCCCAATACATGCACTCCGGGCCAACCAAGAGCCACGGTTGATCCATCCTCGGATAAGATTTTGGGACAGCTTCGACCCTATAGCCCTTGGCCGACTGATCGGCACTGACGTAGTCAGGGGTATAGATATTAAGACCGACAAAATCCAACGGACTGCCGATCGCCTGCATATCGCCCGGCTGAACCTTTGGAGCGTCAGCGCCCGCTTGCTGCAGATAGCTGTCGATATATTGACCTTCCATCACGGCCGTTAAGAACGGGGCGTTGCGGTCGCGTGTGGCGCGCTGGGTGGCAGCGATGTCTTCGGCGGTTTCCGCCACTGGGACGTACACATGGGCATTCTCGGCTAAACCCACGGCGGTACCCTTGGGGGTATTGGCCCGAATCGCCTGCACGCCCAGGCCGTGCGCTAAAATAGCATGGTGGCGAATTTGGTTAACCTGACCCGGCGGCAATCGCAGGCCCGGGGCAAACTGACCGCTACCGTAGCTCAAGTCGGTAAAGCAGGTAAACTCATTGGTGGTCATAAAATGGCTGACGCGGTCGCCAAGCTGCTTGGCAACAAAAGCCGCATAGTCTGCGAAAGCCAAGGCGGTGTCCCGGGACTGCCAGCCACCGGCTAGAGCCTGCGGTAGATCCCAGTGGAACAGGGTAATGAACGGCCTAATGTGGTGGGCCAGTAACTCGTCGATGACCCGTTTATAGTGATCGATGCCTTGCGGGTTCACCCGTCCTTTTCCCTCAGGGAATATTCGCGACCAGGAAATCGACATGCGGTAGGCATGAACTCCCAAAGCTTTCAGCGCCGCTACGTCATCCTTGTAGAGATGATAAGAGTCATCGGCGATGTCGCCGGTGTCACCGTGGTAGGTTTTGCCCTGGGTATGGGAGAATGTATCCCAAATCGACGGGCCGCGGCCGTCTATGTCGGTGGCGCCTTCTATCTGATAAGCAGCCGTCGCACAGCCCCAGATAAATCCTCTTGGGAAGGGCAAAAGCCGGGGTTTGGGTTTGCCAATCGCCAGTTTTGGCACGGCCGTAGCGGCGTAAGCTAACGCAGCGGTTGCAGCGGCAGTCATGCCAAAGTGGCGGCGAGTCATGTCGCTCATGCCGGAAGTCCCTTAATACCTGATGTTGCAAGGCGTCTGATTCTAACTTGCCACTACAGGCCGTAAAATACTAGCCGCTAACGCCATCAGGTGAGCCCATGGCGTTGTTTCGGTATCTGGCGATTTGGGTCGCGCGCAGCAGGACTTTGTCGACCATATTGAGTCGGTAAAAGGTTAATCGTGGGCCGGAGGCTCGGCGAAGTAAAGCGCGCGATGCTCGCGGCAGCCAGGGTTAAAAGCGGCTCCACATTGGCTGCATTGATCCTGGCTGTGCAGATAGGCCGAGATCGTCAGTCGGTGCCTTCCGGCGCCGCAGTAGATGGCCTCCTCGGTAGCGAACGTAGCGGCCGGCCAGCGCTCGGCCGCGTGGTCGGCTAGCGCCTCGTGGCACTGATAGCAGGCAAACCAGCGCCCGCAACATGGGTAGCGCTGTGCGACGATATCAACCAGGCTCGACCAATGCTGGCAACGGGCCTCGGCATCGACTCCTAGCCCTTCGATCAGCACATCCTTGCCGGAAACGCTAAGACCCATGCAAAGCAACCTCAGACGGCCTTGAGTATTGGAGCACACCGTTTCATAGCACTTTTGATCGGGGGAACGCTCGTGAAAAGGATGCTTGTCAGGGCCTTCACAGGGGTGACCGGGATTTTAGTGGACCCATATAAACTGCTGCACTCCCGGTTAAAGTTATAGGTACATTCTGCCGAATCATTGAAGCATGGATAGAGACTTTTTTACGGCGTGGGTGTCTTTATCTGAGGATTCCAAGGGGCGCTCTAGTGCTTGAATATCATCAGCAAAAGTCTGACGATCATCTTTTTCCTAAAGCTCATGGGCCTGCCTTTCAGGAGTTTGAGTTTGGTACGGCCATCACGCATCATGTGATCGTGCAATTAAATGCCAACCACTTAATTGTTAAAACTCGGTTCCGTACCTGGGAAACGTCCATTGCGAATGTTCGGTATCTCTACGTCTATAGAATTCCGGGACGCTATGGCACCTTTTCGCCTGATGGGCCGTCTCAAGTGGTTGTGACATATGTAACCTCTATGGGAGAGCCTAAGGTCATAAAATTTACTGCAATCGAAAGAAGCCCCTTTTTTCACCAATTCGTCGAGTGCTTCCGTAGTATCAAACCCTCTATCGACCTGCGCCACCTGTCTCCGCGCGAAGCCTTCAAAAGAATGCAGATTCCGGACCCCTTGTTGCGTCAATACGTATTGAAGTGCGCATTCCTGTATGCGCTTTGCGCTCTGCCCGCCATTCCTCACTACGTTCATGGTCTCGATTCGCGACATAAGACCATGACCCCAGCACAACTGGTCTTTCTTAGTGTATTCGACACGAGAAACGTCACCGTGCTAGCAAAACGACTCGATGTTTATGCAGACCCCCGTGGTCAAGCCGTGCTTTGCTCGGCGTTTCCGCTCGTCGATAAGACGTCTGGTCCGAATGATCTTGTTTCACTGGTCGCGGGTAGTGATTGTTCCAGAACTCAGCAAAAGGATAAACTTGCCGGTCAGGGCGCTTACCGTGGGGTGATCAGAGACGTATTATGGGAAGGGTTAAAACCAGGTGAACGCGAGTGGATGGAAAAACGTGGGGTAAAGTTCGCTCGGAAAGTGAAGCGGCTTGATCTGAATGCAGATCCTAAACACGAACTGCAGCTAGCATACATGTGGTCTGGACTGCCCCTCTTAGGGGTCTTTTTAGGGTGGTGCCAGCTGCGTTGGTCGAGACTGAGGGAGTCTTGAAGCAAACTCGAGAGCTAAGCCGCAGCGAGTAGTGTGAGAGCTTCAGCTGTGACGCCCCAGGCTTTCCGCACCTAGCCGCAATCGGTCGCACTCACAGCGCCTTTAATCGTAAAGCGTGGTGATATTGGGGCACCCTTACACTTGAATAGCTTCGCCAAAGAGCTGGCCAAGCCGTGATCATCGCTCACCATAACCTCTAGATTCCAGCCCTCTTCATCGAGGCTCTGCCTTGGTAAATTGAGTGCTCCGGTGATGGTGGCTTGGCCGCTGCGTCCCGTCATGACGACGGGCCGGCGCAAGTACACCTTGCCTTGTTCCAGTTCGAGATTGAGTTCAATCGGTGCGGATGGCAGCTTTCTCGGCTTGTCTGCGTCAATGGTCCATTCCGGTGACTCGATTTTGCCGATGACGCGTCCGCTGCGCTGGTGGTTTTGATGCCGACTGCCGAGGGGTTGGGAAAATTCGATCGTGGCATTGATGAGGCCTTGGCTCAGATAGAAGCCTGGTGCGGCGTTATCGGAAAACAGCAGTCCTGCTAGTTTGACCGCGTCGACATTGGTCATAGTTCCATTGAGTAGGATGCGACCCTCATCTAAAAGACTTGGGTCCTTGCTGCCAAAGAAGAATTGGCGCGGTATTGTGGTGGCGATGTTTAGTCGGCCGTCGCCTTCGACCAGCGTCGACGTGCTGAACTGCCAGGCCCCGCCGCTTAAGATCGTGGCCCATTCCGGGGAGATACGCGTTCGTTCCAGCACTAAGGATGTATCTTGCTTGTTGCTGTTCAGGATTCGGACCTGGCGCAGCTCAAGATCGGCGATGCCGCTAAGCTCAATGCTTTTAACCTCTGTCATCAGGGTGGGCATGACGCTGTGTGCGGCGCGCTCAAGCAGAGCATTGACCAGGCTCTTGACGCCGTCGGTCGTTACGAAAAAGCCGACGGCCAGGCGCACGGCGACCAAGAGCAGGATGACCAGGAGTCCAAGGATACCTAACCATGTGGCTAATTTTTTCATGTCCGCACTTTAGATGGTGTAGAGTTGCGAGATTGATAGCAATGATCTTCGATAGCCCCTTGGAGGTTACCATGACTGACGTCCTCGTTGTGTCTAGCAAAGTAAAAAAATTGATCAAGGACAAGGCTGGCATGAACACTGCGGCGGCGGTTATGGAGGCCTTGACGAAGGTGGTTGAACGCGAATGCCTGCGGGCGATTGAGCGGGCCCAGGCCGACAAACGCAAGACGGTCATGGAGAAGGATTTTACTATCTAGGCGGTTCACGTGCGCGTTTAGTGGCAAAAGAGGCAGGCGTTCTGACGCAGGCGTCGTCGCTCATGGGACTGAGACCTGCGGACATGGTGCTGTTGCGGTTGCGTTGAACCTTCGGTTAGGAGAGAAAGAAGAGAGAGCGTCGTTTCGAACGTTGCACAGAGGAATGTTTTCATGGCGATTCAATCAGCGCGCATGTGGTGTCAGCAAGGCCTTCTCTTGGCAGCTTTAGGCCTGATACCTGGGACCAGGGCCGGGGCATGTACCAGTGCCGCCTGGGAGGCTTCAGCCACATCCCATAAGGCCCCCTTGATCTGGAAGAACCGCGATACCGATTCGCTAGTCAGTCGTATGGTCTTTGTTGAGGAAAAGCCATATAAATTCGTCGGCCTGGTCGATGATTCGGCACCATCAGGGCGGATGGTCTATGCCGGCATCAACGAGCGCGGGTTCGCCATCTTCAATACGGTCGCCTATAACCTGCCGAGCGTCGCCGGTGAAGTGCATGACCTCGAGGGTGCGATCATGTCTGACGCGCTGCGCACCAGCAGCTCGGTGGCGGATTTCGAGCGTTATCTGACAGCGAATATCGGTCCTGATTTGGGTGCACAGACCAACTTTGTCGTATTTGATGCGGCGGGGGAGGTGTTTATCTATGAGGTGCATAATCACGGGTTTGAGAAGTTCTCGGTCCGCGAAGCGCAGGGTAAACGCATGATTAACACCAATTTTTCGCGCTCGGGGGCTTCCGGCAAAGGCGCTGGGTATCTGCGCTATGACAGGGCGGCCAAGCTGGTTGATGATCTCGGTGACAAGGTCGATGTGGCATCGATCTATAACCGCTTAGCTCGTGATTTCGGCCATGCCTTGGTGACTACTCCGACCCTAGGTGAACTAGCCAGACGTGACCCCGCCACCCCGCTTTGGTATGCCAGCGTCGACACCATAGACCGTGATAGCACACGCTCGGCGATCGTGTTCCAGGGCCGTGGGCCGGGTGATCAGGGGGAATTGGCGACGATGTGGGTCATGCTTGGCGAACCCTTGACGTCGCTTGCCGTGCCCGTGTGGGTCGAAGCCCAGGCGGTCCCTGCGGCGCTGAATCAGGGTAAGGTGGTGCCTCTACTCGCGCAGAGTCTGAGGCTGAGGCGGGCGTTGAGGCCGCTTGACGGCGGAGAGCAGGATAAATACATGGATCTAAGTCTGTTGGAGAACTCGAAGAAGACAGGAATCTATAGGGTGCTGCGCGATACCCAAGAGGATATCGTTAAGCGCACCGACAGCTTTCTTAAAAGCCGGCATACTCCGCTGGAGCTGGCAAATTTTCAGTCGGCACTGGCCGATGAGGCCACCTTGGTCCTCAAGCGGTTGGCGGACGAGGTCCCAGCGCCAGAGAGTCGACCTAGGGGCGCAACTGACGCGGACCGATTGCCTACTGGCAAGACGGCGCGGGAATAACCTACGGCTAACTGGTTTTGTCGGGAAGAGGCAGAGTGCGCGGCTGCGATCGTAGATCGGCTGTGTTGAGAAACTCCGCTCCTCCCAGTTGCCGTTGATCGATGGCCTCAAAGGTGGAGCATCATTTGGATTGTATGATTCAAACAACAATGGGGCCGGTGCCAGCGCCGCTGGAGCCACCTATGCCGCGGTCACCGCCGAAGTGACTGGACGCCTTAGCATGGGCACAAGGGATCCTGTGCAATGCCGGCAACCTGATGGCAGCGCCATGACCTACACAGGCGACGAAGAAATCAACGGCAAGCCGATTGCAGGTGTCGATGGCGTTACGACACAGCATGTGTGGAAAGTGCGCCACCATTGCCGGCACTCAATTCATCATCGTCGATCGCATTTGGGAAAATGATGGTGCTGGAGGCAATAAATATTCAGACAAAAACCAAGCAGATAAGAAGGGCGCCTCCACTGGCTCTGGACAAACCCAGTTTGACATCGCCGCTAGTAAATTTAAGTCTGGTCCAGCCGGTGGCAATAATATGACCGCCGCACCGGTAAAAATCGGTGGATGCAACTGACGCGGCCAAGCGGTCGATAAATATGCACCGCTGGCATAGATCCTCAATCAGTTGCAGCGAAGCCAGGCCGCCAGGTAACTGCGCAGGGACTAGATAAAAGCGATTCTATTTGCAACAGCTGACAGCGGTACGGCTTTACGCTATATTGTTGAAGCGATAACGAGGTGATTGATATGTCAAAGGCCATTACTAGATCCGCAGACTGGCAAAGTATTATTACGATTGATCCCGAGCAGTGCGGTGGTCGGGCATGCATTCGTGGGATGCGTATTCGAGTCATTGATGTTCTTGAATTATTGGCTACAGGTATGACGCCGGATCAAATCGTCGAGGAGCTGCCGGACTTGAATAAATCCGATATTTCTGCATGTCTTCGCTATATTGTGGCTCGGCTGGACCATCCCATTGTGGACGTCGCATGATGAAGTTTTGGTTAAACGCTCACCTGTCGCCGAAGCTCGCGGTTTGGCTTGCGACTGAGTTCAATGTGAATTGCCAGACACTAAAGGACATCGGATTAAGAGATGCCAAAGACCTAGAGATATTTACACGTGCTCGGGATGAGGCTGTCGTATTAATCACCAAGGATGCGGATTTTGTCGAACTGGTTCTGCGCCTCGGCTCGCCGCCCCAAATTGTGCTCCTAAAGACTGGCAACACGTCCAACGAGCAACTGCAAAAGATCTTCTCGAAGCACTTTGCGAAGGTCCTGGGCCTGTTGCGCACTGGAGAACCTATCGTCGAGCTTGCCGCCACTTTGTGAGTTCTAGATTAGCGGTGCTGGCTAGGACTGGCTGAGCCCTGCGATCCGGTTTTGTAGCGCTTTATCCACCCGGCAGGCATTGAAGATCTGATGACCCAGCCTAACGGTGTAAATCTTGGAGGCGCTGGGCTTTGCGGTCAAAGCGGTCGATAAATGTACACCGCTGGCATAGGTCCTCGATCAGTGCGCCTTTAGCGAAGCCTTGTCGCATGGCGACAGCGCGGAGACTAGACAAGATCGATTGTAGGGGTTCATCTTGTACTTGGCCGAGGTTGATGACGGCCTCTTTATCCAGACAGCATGGTACGACGGTGCCGTCAGCGTGAATACCGAAGTGGCTGGATAGTCCGTGGCAGAAGCCAGGGCGTTGCCTCTTTGGCAGGTCAAGGCTAGGCCAGGTGAAGCGTGAATCGAAGTTGAGATAGATGCGGCCGCGCAGTAGCAGGTTTTTCTTTCGGCGAATGTCCACGGCTGGATCTTCTGCCACGACGCCGAATTCCTCGGCGATGTGTGCGCGCACGGCCGTATTGACGGCGCTGTGTGCTTGCACACCTTCCAGGTCCCATAGGCGCAGGTTGATATACAGATCTGGACGGCGCTCCTCGGCCAGCCGGGTGAACTGAAAGATCCGTTGCATATAACCGGAGACGTCTTTGCCGGCAAAGTTTGCTTCGAAGCTTTGCAGCGATAGATTGACCTGGCGAACGACCTGGCTAAGGGCTAAGTCCCGACGTGCGCCGGTCAGCATCAGGCCGTTGGTCGTCAGATTGACCGGCAGATGATGGACGCGGCATAGCTCGAGGATCGCGCTGAACTCCGGGTGATTGAGCGGCTCACCCATGAGGTGCAGGCAGACTTCGTCGACCATGCCACTGAGCTGCGCTGCCACCTTGCCGAACAGATCCGGGCTCATCACCTGGTTGGCGCGTTCGACCGTCGGGCAAAATGAGCACTTGAGATTGCAGATGTTGCTGATCTCAACGTAGGCACGGCGAAAGGGCGTGGTGGCTGACACCTTAGTTTAGCTCGCTGGTCAAAAGGTCAAACCAGGCCTTGGCGGCAAGCGAGGCAATGGCTTTTAAATTGCGCGGGCGCTGCGTGTCGCCACGATAGAACGAGGGACGCTCTTCGATGAAGCGTTGTTCGCCAAGGCGCAAACCAACCGCCCAGCCTCCTTGCGCATTGATGCCGGCAATCGCCAATGCCACTTCGGTATCCATTTGGAAGGTCAAGGCTTGCTCGACGAAGCCAGCAGGATCTTCATGGCCCTCCCAGGAAGTCATGAGCGTAATGGGTCTAGGCTCCTTGCCGACGTTGCGAAGGTGCGGCGCCAAAAGCTCGGAAAGATGGCCTTGCGTGACGCCGTCATAGATATCGACTGAGGCAAAGTGAATCAATCGCTCGACTAGGGCCTCGGGTGTGTTGAACTCATCGGATTCAAACAGCCAGGGGCGCAGGACTTGCTCGATCTGGCTACAGACGGCCTGGTAACGGGTCGCGGTGTGGGCGGGAAAGCGCAGCTTGAGTTCGACATATGGTGCATGGACCCGGTAGGCGATTTCAAGGTCCTGATGACCGACGAAGAGGGGGCTGACCAATTCGGCCAGCTGCGACTCCCCCTTGCCGATCGTGCGCCACTTGCGCTGCACCTTGCGGTCGGCTGCAGGAGTGCGGGCGGTGAGGGCTTGTCTCGCGTGCGCTAGCCAAATGGCTTCGACCTCTTTGGGTGGTCCGGGAAGGACCCAGACCTCTTTGCCATGCGCTTGGATCATGAAGCCATTGGCCGTGCCAGCTTCGTTGACCAACACCGTGGCGCCTTGGGGAAAGTAGCACTGCTGCCGATTGGAGTCGCCGGCTGGTGCGCCAAGGCGCTGGAATATCTGCTCGATGCGGTCCCAGGAGGCCTGATGAAACTGCAGCGGCAATCCGGCCCAGGCGGCAACTCCGTTGCGCGTGAGATCATCAGAGGTCGGGCCCAGACCGCCAGTGATCAATAGGAGGTCGACGTCCTTGGTCAGCGCGGTGATGGCCGCCGTGATCTCGGCTTCGATGTCGTCGACGGTCAGATGGCGCTTGGTATCGATGCCGATGGCGAACAGTTTGGACGACAGCCAGGCGGCGTTGCCATTGCTGATCTGCCCGCACAGGAGCTCGGAACCGACCGCAAGAATCGAAGCATAGGTGGTCATGGCTGCCCTTCCAGTGGCGGGTGGTCCCTGATACTAGCCAATTGCGCGACAAAAAATAAGTTGCGCCGTCCCTAGAGCCGGTAGAGAGTCCACTTATCGCGCAACCAAGGAAAAAGCCACCGGGGTTTTTAATGAGTGATTTAAGGTACTTATCTGGGTTTGGCAACGCCTTTGAGTCGGCCGCCGAAGAATTGAGCCTGCCGCTGGGGCAAAACAGCCCCCAGCAAGCCGCCCACGGACTCTATGCGGAGCAGCTGAGTGGCACGGCCTTTACCGCCCCCAATCATGAAAATCAACGCTCCTGGCTGTACCGGATCTTACCCAGTGTCGTGCAGTCAAACTATCGCCCTTTGGCGCAGCCATTGCTGGTTACGGCCCCAATCACCTCGGTGCCGCACTCTCCCGATGCGCTGCGCTGGGATGCTCAGCCGGCGCCGACCGCGCCGACTGATTTCATCGCTGGCTTGACCACGATCTGTGCCAATGGCGACGCGGCGACGCACAGCGGCTGTGCGGTTCATCTCTACAACGCCAATGAGTCGATGACCGATCGCTGTTTTTACAACGCTGATGGCGATCTTTTGATTGTGCCGCAACAAGGTGCCCTACGCCTGGTCACAGAATTCGGGTTAATCGATCTGGTGCCGCACGAAATTGCCGTGATTCAGCGTGGTATCAAATTTCAGGTACAGCTAAAAGACGGGTCTGCTAGAGGCTATGTCTGCGAAAATTACGGTGAGCATTTTCGCCTTCCTTACCGCGGCCCGATCGGCGCCAATGGTCTGGCTAATGCGCGCGATTTTCTGACTCCCGTGGCTTGGTATGAGCAAGGCGCTCGGTCTATGCAAATCGTCGCCAAATACGATGGTCACCTTTGGGTTGCCGACTGTCGTCATTCGCCTTTTGACGTCGTTGCCTGGCACGGCAACTATGCGCCTTATAAATATGATCTGCGGCGTTTTAATACAATCAACAGCGTTAGCTACGATCATCCGGATCCATCGATCTTTACGGTGTTGACGTCACCAACGCCTGTCGCTGGTACTGCCAACATCGACTTCGTCATCTTCCCACCGCGGTGGATGGTAGCCGAGCACACCTTTCGGCCGCCCTATTTCCACCGCAATGTCATGAGCGAATATATGGGGCTGATCCATGGCGTCTATGATGCCAAGCCGTCCGGCGGCTTTGTGCCTGGTGGTGGGAGTTTGCATAACTGCATGAGTCCGCATGGCCCTGACGCCGGAGCCTTCGAGCAGGCCAGCAAGGTCGAGCTGCGGCCAGAGTATTTGGCTAACACCATGGCGTTTATGTTTGAATCTGCCAGCCTGCTGCGGCCGACCGCGTACGCGCTAAATACGGAGCTTTTACAGAAGGATTATGTGCGCAACTGTTGGAGCCAGATCCAGGCTCACTATCAAAGACCTTAGGTGTAAACCAGTGGGACTGGGCGACTCGTTGATTGACCTTTAGCTGGGAATACGACGATAATATGCGAGACTTCCACTCAGCTCAAACGCAAGATAGACCTTTTGCCCAGTAACTGGCGTCAACGGTCTATTTAGCGCAGCGCATCTACGGGGGTGAACCTTGCGAATAGCCCACGCTATGGCCTTGATCTTGTCGACCATGAGCATCGGTTCCTGCAAGACCCGGGAGTCGGCTCTTCAGGCAGACCGTCCCAGTGGGTCTGGTTACGTTTCCGGCAACCCAGCCCACTTTCAAGGACCGTTTACCGTAGAAGGTCCCTGGGACTTAGATCCTGAGGCGCTCCAGAGGCGCTACAATGGACTTCAGGTGTCGCAGTTCGGCTCCGTCGGCATCATGCTGGCGCCTGGAGTTCCGGTCGTGCAGAGCGGCGGGCTTAGGCCAACATTTGTCCGTGAGCTGCATTACCAAGTGGCGCCAGGTCGCGTCGGTATCCATCCGATTCCGGTTGCGGATCGAAAGTGGGACTTACTGTCGACCGATCCCGACTACCCGCAGCCGGCGAGCCTTTATTGGAAAGATTATCCTCCTCGTGTAGCCACCGCCGACGGTACTGAAGTCCGCGGTTCCGAGCTGATCGATCAGCAGCTACGAATTTCTTATGGCTTTAATCCGACGGACAAACGCACGCCGATTTTTGCCTTGGCCGCATTCGCCCATGCCGAGAACTACAACCTCAACTTCAGCGACCTATCATCGAATAGCTCACATAAGACCGAGAACAGCATGTCGCATCTCACCGCCTATCTCGGCGACGGCATCACCCGAAATGCACCGATCGACTACCACGAAATGCGCTGGCGGCTCACTCAGGATGACGCCGTCTTGGGCTATCCTGCCAATGTGTATATTCTAAAGGCCAAGGCTAAGGGGCTCGATCAGGAGACCCTGATTCGCAATATTCATATCACTCTACGTTTGCTCAACGAGTTAAATGACGGCCCGGTATTTCCACCGAACTACCATTTTGATTGGGTCCAAACGATTAACCTCGAAGAGACCCTCGCCTTCTACCGCGGGTGGCTGGATCGCAGCTGGAAGCGCAATCCGACTGACAAAGTCCCCTACCTCGATAAACTTAAAGGCGATGAGTTCTATAACGCTTACTGTACCGAACACCTGACGATCGTCCTCAATGTCGCCTTTAACCTCGTTCAGACCGAGCAGGGCTACGTCGATATTTGGGGACAGGGTGAAGGCAAAAAGCTCTTCAATCTCGCCAAGTCGCGTTACGAGCATAGGGAGCGCTTAGTCAAGGTTGGCGAGAATTTTGTGACCAAAGAATTGGGAGCAAATGCGACGTCGCGGTTTCCTAGCCTAGACTACACTAAGTTTGTACCGCTGTGGCGCCTACATGGGATTCAAAACCCCGCAGGAGAAAAGACGATCAATCGCGGTCTGTTTTTTCCCTTGGCCACAACCGCCGATCTCATCGCTTACTTTATTGAGCAGTACGCGGCCTGGCCCGATGTCGGCGCGGCTCTGTCCTCTGCAGCGATCCTTGGGTTCTTGCCCGAAGCAGTTAAGCGCACGGGGATCAAGATGGAACTCTACCTCGATTTTGCCGGACGGATGATTGTCAGCACCATCAAGCACGCTGCATCGACGCAAAGGTTTGCTGGTAGCGGTGATGTCGAAAAGGCGTACCTGACCTACCTGGACCAAGTCTTTAACGGAGTACCAAACGCTCAACCCCCGCAGCCCGGTCTGCGGCAGCTGGCAGCTCCTTTGACCACCCAGGCACCTGGAGGGGCAAAATTCCTAGACTTCCTAGAGTCACAGTTGAAAGCCAGAGAAACCGTTGATTGGATCAAGGCCAATAGCCGGAAGGACATCAACACCGAGGCTTGGCCCGCCTTCCGAGCCGACATCAAACAATACCGTGACCTGGCCCGTGATATCGGGGTTGCTGTACCTGAAGGAACCTACAACTCGGTTGAAGACCCTGAGACCGGCAAAGTCGCGAAGTCAAAAAATGTTCGGTTCTATGCCCAACCCTCGATCGTTCATCTCATGGCAAATGGCCTGCACCCTTACGCCAGCGATTATGTCGAAGTTCGGACTGTCGCCACAGTCTTTGACGCCCGAGAGTTGCGCAATGGGTCTGGGCCTTTTCGCATGCTAAAAGTGGGAGAGTAACGGTCTTTTGTCGGCTGCTGCGGGCGACAGAAGGCGAGGCGATCGATAGTCCCTAGGGTGCCAGGGACCATACCTCCGCCTCCTGCGACGAGTACTGCGAGTGCCCGGTGATGCGAAAGTGCTCTAATTTGGTTGGGACGATCGCAATCTCCGAGCGCAGGTACAGAGGTATGGCGGGCACCTCGTCGGTATAGATGCGCATGAGTTCAGCCATTAGGATCTTGCGTTTGCCCGCGTCAAACTCCTTAGCGGCTTGGTCGAGGATGGCATCGACTCGGGGATTTTTCCAACCTGGGAAGTTCTGGCCGTTCCAGCCGTTGTCGTGGGTCGGGATCTCCTTGGAGTGCATGCTGCCGCGCGGCGGAAAGTCCGGTGTCGCGACCCAGGCATACATGGCCATGGCAGGAAACTTGGCGCGAGTCATGGTTTCGCCAAAAAATACCCGTGGCGGCTCGTTGTGAATCGTCACTGCAACGCCCACCTTGCGTAGCTCGCTTTGGATAAACTGCTCGACCAGCTCGCGCAGTTTGTCGCCTTGCGTGGTCATGATCGATAGCTCGAGTTTTTTGCCGTCTTTGTAGCGTGGGCCGCTTTCTTTAGCGAGCCAGCCGGCAGCTTCGAGCAGTTGCTCCGCCTTTTTGGGGTTGTACTCATATTTGACGACGTCTGGAGCGTAGAACACGTCGAGTGGGTGGAAGTATTGCGTCGCCGGGACCTGCCTGCCATAGAACAAGGCCTGGGATAATTTATTGCGGTCGATAGCGTAGACGAGGGCCTGGCGCACGCTCTTGTCGCGAAGGATGGGGTTACGCAGATTTAAATCGATGTGTTCGTAGGTCAAACCGTCGCGCATCTCGAGTTTGAGGCGGCCTTTCTGCTCGTTGTCTTTGGCCAGGCGCTTGTCGAATTGCATCGCCTGATCTAGCGACATTCCGAGTTCACTCATCATGTCCACGGTTCCATTCAGCAGCGCGGCATCGAGCCCTGACAGGCGCGGCATCCATTTCAGGGTGATGCGTTCGATATGGGCCGGTCCACCATAGAAGGCCTTGCTACGCTGCATGGCGAGTTGGTTGCCTGGCTTCCATTCGCTGACGTGGTAAGGGCCGTCGTACAACCCGGGGTTGGTCGGGTGGGTGGCGTAGGTGGTGTATTTTTCATAGGCGCCGTTCTCGCCTTTAGTCCGCTCCCAGATGGGGCCTTCGATATGGCTCGGTAGGGCGTAGATGGTTTGCAGCTGATAGAAGTCAAAGCGTGCCTCTTTAAAGGTCACGGTAAATCCCAGTGGATCCTTTGGGTCGAGAGTGATCGCTTCGATCCGGTCGAAGTCATCCTTGATCGCGACCGCCACATTCGGTGAACGACCGACTTCCCAGCCGAGGCGAACGTCCTTTGCCGTTAGGCGGGTGCCGTCAGCCCAGGTGATGCCGGGGCGTAGGTGCCACTGGGCGATGACCTTTTTTTGGCCCTTTTCTTCGATGATCTTCGCGCTACCAGCCTCGATGCTCGGAAGCTTGTCGCACAGGCCACAGATCCATGTCCAATTGGGGCCGATCAGGACTAAGGGGCGGTTGACAAAGAGTGTCGTATAAGTCGCAGCCGAAGCTGCAATGAGGATCGGGTTTAGTGTTTCGACTTCTTGGGTCACAGCGATGACGAAGGGCTTTTCCTCCTTGGCGCCAAGAGAGGTCTGTGCAGTTAAGGTGACTATCAAGAAGCCTAACAGGCGACTAAGCATCCACGAGCTCCGTGCAGAATACGCCACGTTCCATTCACCAACTGTCTGAGGCGCCGCCGCCCGAGAACCCACCACCACCGCCGGACGATCCTCCACCGGAGCCACCGCCGCGGCCAAATCCGCCGCCGCCACCACCGCCCCAATACCAGGGGCCGCCGCGACCAAAACGTGATAACAAAAAGACGATGATGACCAGCGTGAGGACGATGCCAAAGGGGATTGGTCCGTTTTCATTCTCAGCCGCACTGCGGGAATCAGCGTGAGCGGTGCGGGGACCAAGGTGCAGGTCGGCTTTGGGATCGGTGTAGGCGGCGATGCCAAGGACGCCCTGGATGATGCCCTCGCTCGGTTTACCTTGGCGAAATAGCGGGACCATCGTATCGGAGACGATGCGCCGCGCATAGGCGTCCGGTAGAGCGCCTTCCAGCCCTTGGCCGACCTCAATGCGGATCTTATGCTCATCCTTGGCGACGAACAGCAAGACGCCATTGTCGACCTTAGCCTTGCCCAACTTCCACCGCTCGACGACCTTGATCGAGGCCTGTTCTAAGACCTCGCCGCCGAGGTTGGGGACGGTGAGTACGGCAATCTGACTGCCGCCGCTTTGCAGTAGGTCGCGTAGGGCCCGGTTCAGTTCGTCTCGGGCCTCGGGCGCCAGCATATGGGCGTAGTCGTTCACCGGCGCGGTCATCTGCGGTACGACAAAGGCGGCTTCGGCCGGAAGCGCCAGCAGGGTTAACAAGAGCGCGGCAACGTAACTCAAAACTCGACCTTCGGCGCCTGCTCAACGGCCTTTTTCTCGTCGTCAGACACGGTCCACTGAGCGAGTTTTTCGAAATGGTAAAACAGGCTATTGGTCCAACTCGTCGGCGGCACCGAGACTAGGTTATTGAAGGCGTTGATCGATTGGATATAGCGCTGGCGGGCGATGGTCGTGCGGTTTTCAGTACCTTCAAGCTGGGCTTGTAGGTCGCGAAAGTTTTTGTCGGCCTTTAAGTCTGGATAGCGCTCGCTCACCATCAGCAACTTGCCGAGGGCTTGTGATAGGGAGCCCTGCGCTTCGCTATATTTTTGCACCTGCTCGGGCGTCGCCTTGCTGGGGTCGATGGTGATGCTGGTGGCCTTGGCGCGTGCGTTGACGACAGCAGTCAGCGTGTCCTGTTCGTGTTTGGCATAGCCCTTGACGACGGCGACGAGATTGGGGATGAGATCGGCGCGGCGCTTATATTGGTTGGTCACTTCCGCTAACGAAGCATCGACGTCATTTTTTGCCTGGGGGATGGCTTGCCAGCCGCAGCCGGTGAGCATCAGGGCCATGGTGCAGAGCAGAAGTAGTGATCGCATCGAATGGTTCCTTATCTTAGAACTAGAGCTAGGCCATGAGAACACGGCAATGGAGGCAGAGTACGCCAGCAGGGCCTGGCTTGGCAACGCGCCCTAGCGTAGTCGCCACCAGGCCGGTCCGGGCGGCCTGGCTTGGCCCGGCTCAAAGCTTCCGCCGAGGCGCGGCATAAACAGCCGTATGTTTTCGGCGGCGGCCAATCTGAGCAGTGTTTCGGCGGGCTCGTCCCAGGCGTGCAGGGCCAGATTGAAGGTCCCCCAGTGCACTGGCATGAGCGGGCCACCACCGAGCATGGCGTGGGCCTTTAGAGCATTTTCAGGGCCTAGATGAATGTCGCCCCATTGCGGATGCCAGGCCCCAATCTCCAGCATGGTCAGATCAAACGGGCCGTACTTGGCGCCGATCTGCAAAAACTCATCGGTCAGGCCGGTATCGCCACTGAAGAACAGCTTATGCCTATCGTCTCGAATCACCCAGCTCGACCATAGCGTTTGGTTGCGGTCGTCAAAGCTGCGACCGGAAAAATGCTGTGCCGGTGCCGCGGTAAAGTGGACGTCCGTGCCCGGCAAAGGGTGGCTTTCCCACCAGTCGAGTTCGCTGATCCTCGTTGCGGGAATGCCCCACGACGTCAGGCGGGCTCCGACGCCAAGCGATGTGATAAAGGGAACATCGCGCTGTGCCAAGGCAAGAACGCTGGAATAGCACAGGTGATCGTAGTGATCGTGCGAAATAAGCACGGCGTCGATCTTTGGCAACTGGGCGATGCTCACCGGTGGCGGATGGAAGCGTTTTGGGCCAGCAAAGCTCAGCGGCGAAGCGCGCAGGCCAAAGACTGGGTCGGTCAGGATGCGCACATGGCCAAGCTCGATGAGCATGGTGCTGTGACCAAGCCAGGTGATGCGAAGTCCGGTCGTCGGCTTGGTGGCCCAGGTTAGGAACGGGTTTTCTAGGGGCAGGGGCTGCTTTGGGACGCGTTCCGTACGGCTGAAAAAGTATTCACCCAGCAGCGGTAGTGCACCGCGGCGAACGATCTCATTGAGTGGCACGGAGTTGCGAAAGCGGCCCTGATGAAAACGTTGCGACGCCCGCATCCGCTCCCATTGCTCGCCGGCAAAGGTCAGGGGCGAGCGAAGGATCGCTGGTCCCTTGCGCGGCCGTTGGGACGCTTCGGAGGAGTTGTCGTACCCGGGATCGGAGGTATCAGCCGCTGGCATTGCCGCTGCCACATTGCCTTTTTTCTTCATCGGACCACCTGCTTTGCATGGGCGCCTTGACAAGGAGCGCGATTGAGCCGAGCGAAACCAAAAAGCTGGTGCTGATTGAATATGCGTGTCAACGGGCTCGGCGCATGGCCTGCTTGGGTCGGTTGCTCTGCCCGAGGACGTCGCAATAGTGCATGCTGGCTTCAGAATACGGGGTGCCTTGTTTGATCAACACGGGGTGATCAAAGACCGGCCCATCAAAAACGAAGGTGTGAAACTCACCATTTTCGCCGCATGGATCGACGCCCAAAGGGAGGTCCGACAGGAAGGCGCGATCGTAAAGGCGACCAACAAAGGAACGCGGCAAACTCTGCTCATCGACGCAGGTGACCACTGCTTTATATTTTGCGTGGACATAGGCCCACGCTAGCTCCTGGGTGTCCATTTGCCAGAGTGGGAAGATGGCCTCCATACCGATCATCTCAAGGCATTCCTCGCGGAAGTCCCTCACATCATCGAGGTAGAGGTCGCCGAAGGCTATTTTGCTCACCCCTCGGTCGCGTTTCGCGGCCGCCGCCGCTGCCAAGCAGTCGTTGTAGGTATGCGGACAACAACCTTTTGGGACGATGACGATGTCGATCGGCAGGCCGAGCGCACGCGCCTGCTCTTCAACCACCTCGCGGCTCACGCCATGGGTCGTCACCCGTTGGTCACTATCGCTGACGGCGGTCACCAACCCACAGACGTCGAACTCCTTTTGCCGGCGTAGCTCGCGCAGAGCCATCAGGCTTTCCTTGCCGCCGCTCCACGCCAACAAAATGGGTTCCAACGACCTGACCATGTGCTCAGCTCCTGCATCTTTGGGAAGCAAATCTACGCGCGCTTGTTAAAGAATGCAGCTAAGAAGTAAACCTGTTCCTTTAAATTACCATTATTCCAGCTAAAAAAAGACCACCCGGCGCTTTTTAGAGCGTTGGGTGGTCTTCGGCACTATTGGCAAATGAACAGAAAAATCAGATGCTTATTTGTGGAACTGATCCTCTTCGGTAGAGCCTGCGTAGGCGCCCGTGGCGGCCTTGCCGCCGGTGGCCGTCATCAGCACTTTGTCGAAGTAACCGGTCCCGACCTCCCGCTGGTGCCGGGTGGCGGTGTAGCCGGCGCTTTCCTTTTTGAACTCCTTCGACTGCAGGTCGACGAAGGCAGTCATACCGCTGGTTTTGTATCCCGCGGCCAAATCGTACATGTGGTAGTTGACCGAATGCCAGCCAGCCAAAGTAATAAATTGGAACTTATAACCCAGTTCGCCTAAATCGCTTTGGAAGCTGGCGATCTGTTTGGCGTTTAACTTCTTCTCCCAATTGAAGGACGGAGAGCAGTTATAGGCCAGGTACTTGCCGGGGAACTTGTCATGAACCGCTTTGCTGAAGGCCTTGGCCTCGGCGATATCTGGCACCGAGGTTTCAAACCACAGGAGATCCGCGTAGGGTGCGTAGGCCAAAGCGCGTGAAATCGCTGACTCGATGCCGGTCTTAACGCGGAAGTAGCCTTCGCTGGTGCGCTCTCCAGTGATGAACTGGCGGTCATAAGGATCGATATCCGAAGTCATCAGCGTGGCACCTAAAGCATCGGTCCGAGCGACGATACAAGTCGGTACGCCGCAAACGTCGGCCGCCAAGCGAGCGGCGGTTAAGGTGCGGATAAATTGAGAGGTGGGCACTAGGACTTTGCCACCGAGGTGACCGCATTTCTTTTCTGAAGCGAGCTGGTCTTCGAAATGGACCGCGGCTGCGCCTGCCTCAATCATCGATTTCATCAGTTCAAAGGCGTGCAGCGGGCCCCCGAAACCGGCTTCGGCATCGGCCAGAATCGGCGCATACCAGTCCTCGACCGAGGCTTGGCCTTCGCTGCGTTCGACTAAGTCGGCGCGTGTCAGGGCGGCGTTGACGCGGCGAATCAATGCCGGCACGCTGTTAGACGGGTAGAGGCTTTGATCGGGATAGGTTTGGCCGGACAAATTGGCGTCAGCCGCCACCTGCCAACCGCTCATGTAGATGGCTTTCAGTCCCGCCTTGACCATCTGCACCGCCTGCGCCCCAGTCATCGCACCGAGGGCGTTGACGAAGGCCTCGCTAGACAGCTGACGCCAAAAGCGATCAGCCCCGTGCTTGGCGAGGGTGTGTTCGATCTGCAGGGACGGTCTTAGATGGACGACTTCCTGGGCGCTGTAATCGCGGCGAATGCCTTTCCAGCGCGGTTGTGTAGCCCATTCCGTTTCGAGTGTTTTGGCTTGGGCGGTCACGTCTGTTTTCATAGTGCGAGGTTCCCTCTCAAAAAATGTTAAGTATCCAGTATTTCATAAGCAGGTATGGTCAGAAACTCAGCGAATTCAGTATCCAGCACTAAGCGATCTAAAATCTCGGTGGCGCGCCGAAGGGCCGCGACTCCGAGCTTACCTAACTCATGGTCTCGCATCTCGTGGTATAGCTCGGCGGTGACGTTGTGACCGTCGTCCATGACGCTGCGGTGATGCACCCATTGCCATAACTGGGCTCGGGCAATCTCGGCGGTGGCGGCGTCCTCCATCAAATGCTGCAGGGCAACGGCGCCGTTACCCTGCAGCCATTGCTCGATATATTGCAAGGCGACGTTGATATTGCTTTGGACGCCGGCTCGCGTGACAGTGCCGCCGGGTATATTTAGGTCGATCAGGGCGGAGCCTTTGATCCGCACCTCACTGCGCATCTGATCCTTTTGATTGGGGCGCGAGCCGAGTACGGTGTTGAAGGCGGTTTGCGCCACGTCGATGAGGTCTGGATGGGCGATCCAGGTGCCGTCAAAACCGAGGCCGGCTTCACGCTCCTTATCCGCTTTCACCTTGGACAAGGCCACCTCGTTGACGGCGGCATCTTTGCGGCTCGGGATAAATGCCGCCATGCCACCCATGGCGTGGGCATTTCGTTTGTGGCAGGTCTGGACGAGGAGATCGCAGTACGCGCGCATAAACGGGACGCTCATCGCGACCTGGGTACGGTCCGGTAGGTCCCGGCCTTTGTCGGCGCTAAACTTCTTGATGATGCTAAAGATGTAGTCCCAGCGACCGGCATTCAAGCCAGTGATGTGATAGCGCAGTTCGTACAGGATCTCATCCATCTCGTAGGCGGCCAGGATGGTTTCGATCAGGACCGTTGCTTTGATCGTGCCGCGAGGCAACGACAGGACGTCCTGGGCATAGTTGAAGACGTCATTCCAGAGTCGGGCTTCGAGGTGGCTCTCCATCTTGGGTAGGTAGAAGTATGGGCCGGTGCCGCGAGCCAGCTGTTCTTTGGCATTGTGAAAGAGGGTCAGGCCAAAATCGACGAGGCTCGCCGATAGGCGCTCGCCCTGATAGCTCAGATGCTTTTCACTCAAATGCCAGCCACGCGGGCGGACGAGCAAGGTCGCGATGTCGTCCTTGAGTAGGTACTCCTTACCGTTTTCATTGGTGAAGGATAACGTGCGGCGGACGGCCTCTTGGACATTGATCTGGCCTTGGATGATGTTGCTCCAAGTTGGTGACAACGAATCCTCAAAGTCGCACATGAAGGCCTTGGCGCCGCAGTTTAGTGCGTTGATCATCATCTTCGCTTCGGCTGGGCCGGTGATCTCCACGCGTCGATCGAGTAAGTCCTTCGGGGTCGGCGCGACTTGCCAGCTGTCTTCCCGCACATTCTTGGTCGACGCTAGGAAGTCGGGCAATAGGCCTTGGCGCAGCTCCTTTTGCCGCTGCTCGCGAGCGGCTAGCAGTTCAAGGCGGCGGCCGTTAAATTTAAGATGCAGGTCGCCAAGAAAGCGCAGGGCTTCAGGCGTCAGTACTTGGTCCACGTGGCGCGGCTTGACGGCGCCACTTAGAATCGTCACTTTGCTGGTTTGAGGGCTGTGAGCCGAGTGCATAGGGCCGCTCCCTTCAAGGTTAAACATCTTCATTGGCGCGCAGTGTCGCGAGCACCGAGAAATCTTCAAGGGACGTTGTGTCACCAACACTGGCGCGACCCGCAGCAATATCTCGCAGCAGGCGGCGCATGATCTTGCCCGAGCGCGTCTTCGGCAGGGCCTGCGCAAAGCGCACGCTTTCGGGGCGAGCCAGGGCGCCAATTTGACGCACCACATGATCCATCAAGTCGCGCATGAGCGAATCGCTTGGTCGGTGGCTGCCTTCGAGTAAGACGAAGGCATGTAAACCTTCACCCTTTAACTCATGCGGTGCTCCGACGACGGCCGCCTCGGCGACCGAAGGGTGGCTGACCAAGGCACTTTCGACCTCCATCGTACTGAGGCGATGGCCGGCGACATTGATGACGTCGTCGATACGGCCCATAATCCAGTAATTACCGGCCGCGTCTTGCCGGGCGCCGTCACCGGTGAAATAAACGCCCGGTGCTTGACTCCAATATTGCGCTTTGTAGCGCTCATCATCGCCCCAGATCGTGCGCAGCATCCCTGGCCACGGCTGGCGGATGACCAGGAAGCCACCCTTGCCGCGTGGTACGCTGTTGCCGCTTGCGTCGATGATATCTGGAACTACACCGAAAAACGGCCGCGTCGCTGAGCCTGGTACCGTCGCCATGGCTCCCGGCAAAGGCGTGATCATCATGCCGCCGGTTTCGGTCTGCCACCAAGTGTCAATGATCGGGCAGCGGCCGCCGCCGATGGTGTCGCGGTACCACATCCAGGCTTCGGGATTGATCGGCTCGCCAACTGAACCGAGCAGGCGCAGCGAGGTCAGGTCGCGCTGCTTTGGCCATTTGCTGCCTTCGCGGGCACAGGCGCGAATGGCGGTTGGTGCAGTATAGAAAACCGAGACTTTATTGCGCTCGATGATCTCCCATAGGCGTCCCCAGTCAGGGAAGTTTGGCGCGCCTTCATACATCACGGTCGTGGCCCCATTGGCTAGGGGACCGTAGACGACGTAGCTGTGTCCGGTGATCCAGCCGACGTCCGCGGTACACCAATAGGTGTCGTCGTCCTTGAGGTCTAAAACCACCTGACTGGTCAGCGTGGCGTGCAGCAGATAGCCGGCTGTGGTGTGGAGAATACCCTTTGGTTTGCCGGTGCTACCCGAGGTGTAGAGGAGGAACAAGGGGTGTTCGCTGTCCAATTCCTCGGCCTGACAGGTAGCTGGTACCGTGGCCATTTCATCATGCCACCACAGATCTCGCCCGGCCTGCATGGGGACTTCCCAGCCGGTGCGCTTTAGCACGATGACGCGCTCGACGCTTGGCGATTTGGCCATGGCGGCGTCGACATTGGCCTTGAGTGGGACGATCGCGCCGCGGCGCCAGCCACCATCTGCCGTGATGATCAGACGTGCCTGTGAGTCGCGATTGCGATCGGCGATGGCCTCACTGCTGAAGCCGCCAAAGACGACATTGTGGACGGCACCGATGCGGGCGCAGGCCAGCATGGCAATGGCCAGCTCGGGCACCAAAGGCATATAGATGGTGACGCGGTCGCCGCTGCCGATACCCTGCTTTTTAAGCATATTGGCGGCGCGGCAGACCTCATGGTGCAAGTCGTTGTAGGTCAAGACTCGGCGGTCACCGGGTTCGCCTTCCCAAATAATCGCGGCTTTGTTGCGCCGCCAGGTCAACAAGTGGCGGTCGAGGCAATTGTAGCTGACGTTCAACTTGCCGCCGGTAAACCACTTTGCGTGCGGCAGCTGCCATTCGAGGACGCGGTCCCAACGCTTGAACCAGTTGAGACAGGTCGTGGCCTGCTCCGCCCAAAAGCGCTCGGGTTGCTCAGCAGCGTAGGACCAGAGACGATCGTATTCTTCCATCGAACCAATCAAGGCCCGCTGTTGAAATGCGGTAGGCGGAGGAAAGGATCGGTCTTCCTTGAGGACGCTGGTGATGTCGTTGCTGCTCACGGGGGGGGCCTCCGCTCGGCGTCAGGTTCGTTGCTCTAAAGCTGTCCATGCTGCCGATGCTCGGCAGGATCACTGCGAATCCTACCGCTCCGGCGACGCTGCAGCCAGTGAAAGTCGGTGTGCTTGCGAAAAGACTGCCGCAGACATGGGCCATGTCCTTCGACTTCGGTCGCTTCTTTGCCTACCTTTTGCCTCGCCGCAGTCACGGTGATGGCGGTTTATTTTCAATGTAAGGAGTACGATAGATGATGCAGCAAGCAAAGGTGAGCCGGGTCTTGGGTGTGTGCTTGGCCGCGTGGGCATTGGGTGCACCGGCATTGGCCCAGGCCGAAGAGGCGGTGGAGGAGTTTGCCAACAGTGTGGAGAAGGACCTCGGTAGCCTTAACGGCGACTGGCAGGGTCAGTCCAGCGACGGCACCAAGGTTGGGATGCATTTTAGTGCCGCGCGTGGCAGTTTGCCGCTGAGCGGGAAATGGAAGATCGATGGCGGCGCCTTCGCCAGTGAGACCGACGTCAGCGTCGTCCGTGCCGGCGGATTCTTCTTTCTCGTGCCCGAGGCTTCGCCCTTTGTGCCTGGCGGTGCAGGCAAAGAGCTGAAGGAACCCTATGCCATGGCCCGAGTCCCTGGCGGTGGCTTCCGCTTTGCCCGGTTGACGCGGATTGAGGCCGGCGGGCAGGTATCGGTGCAGGCCGAGCAGATCCTGATCGGCA
>Ga0315283_10000231_pt1 | contig 37672 bp, 24 predicted proteins | sample YL17G09_0_MG_FD_204541 | JGI IMG/M metagenome (GOLD analysis project Ga0315283, IMG submission 204541) | Sediment microbial communities from Yellowstone Lake, YNP, Wyoming, USA - YL17G09_0 | ecosystem: Environmental > Aquatic > Freshwater > Lake > Sediment | place: USA: Wyoming | collected...
TTGGCATGTCTGCTTTAAACCTTGGGGGAGTAAGAGCAACCAACCGGGTCAACACATTTGTTTTAATTGTTACTGGAGCTGTTTTGATTATATTTTTCGTCCTTGCTGTCCGTTTTCTTTTTCTCAAAACAGGATTATCCGGTGTCTTTTCAATAAAGCCATTTTATGATCCAGATGTGTTTAACTTCAGAGCCATTATATCAGGTACCTCTCTGGCAGCATTAACATATATAGGTTTTGACGGGGTAACCACTCTTGCAGAAGATACTGTTAATCCAAAACGTAATATAGTCCGGGCAACAGTATTAATATGTTTATTAACAGGAGTTATCAGTGGTATTCAGCTTTATCTATTCCAAATGACGTGGCCCGACTGGACATCATTTGCCAATCTGGATACCGCATACCTGGATATAATGAAATTAGTGGGTGGTGCATTGTTATTCGGTCTGTTTTCTGTAATAATGAGCATCAGCCAGTTTGCCAGCGGGATGTCAGGTCAGGTCAGTGCAGCGCGTCTGTTATATGGCATGGGACGCGATAATATTCTGCCAAAAAAGATTTTTGGCTACCTGAGCAAAAAAAGACATAATCCTTCCAGGAATATTATGTTACTGGGATTATTTGTTTTCGTTGGATCATTAATTCTGCCACTGGAACGTGCCTGCGACTTGCTTAATTTCGGTGCATTTCTCGGTTACATGGGAGTAAATTTAGCCACTATGTGGTGCTACTTTATTAAACCGGAAAAATCTCATAACCGTAATATATTCAAAGATTTATTGCTTCCTTTAATTGGTTTTGGCTTTTGTTTGATAATGTGGCTGGGATTACCTCTTTTATCAAAACTTGTTGGTTCAGCCTGGCTATTATTCGGGCTTACTTATTACGCTATAAAAACAAAAGGATTCCGGGAGCGTCCGGTTCTTTTTAGTTTTGAAGAAACTTAAACAATCAGACCTTAATTCAATGAATTTAAAATTGATTTTTTTCAGAACTTATCTACTGGCAGCAGTGTTCATCCTGGCAAATGCGACGGCATTGCCGAACGATACGCTGAAGGTGAGCTCCCCTGCAGGCAGGATCTTTGTAAAGGTATGGATGGGCAAACAGTTGACCTATAGCATTTCATATGATAGTAAAATTATCCTAGAGCCTTCCTCAATCGATCTCTTATTGGAAAACAACCAGTCTCTATGCCTGAATAATCGTATCAGGTCCTCTTCTGTAAAAAAGATCAGCGAGCAGATCATTTCTCCTGTTCCTGAGAAAAGAAGGATCATTCCCGATGTCTATAATGTTTTATCCATTACATTCAAACAGCCCTTTAAAGTGGAATTCAGGGTTTACAACGATGGCGTTGCATACAGAGTCTCAACCTTTTACAAAGATTCGATAAAAATTAAAAATGAGGTGGCTGAATTCTCTTTCCCCGGAAAGCCTTCTGTCTATCTTCCCAAGGTTCAAAAAAAGGAAGACGCTGATATTTTCCATACAAGTTATGAGGAGGAGTATCCATTGCGGAGGATGGATGCTCTTCTGGAAGGAATGATAGGTTATACGCCTGTACTGGTGGCTCCTGAATCCAGTCCAAAAATAGGTATAACAGAGTCGGATCTGGAAGATTATCCCGGAATGTTTTTAGGTGGCACAGGTACTTCAAAATTAAAGGGTGTATTTGCCGGTTATCCTCTCGAGGAACAAGTGACAGGAGATATTTATAAACAATTAAAAGTTACAAAGCGGGCCTCATACATTGCTGAAACTTCCGGCACAAGAAGTTTTCCATGGCGTGTTCTTTTAATTGCCGCGGAGGATAAGGAATTGCCGGGCAATGATATAGTTTACAGATTAGGGGCACCTTCAAGGATTGGCGATGCCTCATGGGTAAAGCCCGGAAACCTCACAGATGAATGGATAATAGATCTCAATCTGTTCAATGTACCTTTCAGAGCTGGTCTTAATACGGCATCCTACAAATACTATATCGATTTTGCAAAACGATTCGGGTTTGACCGCGTCATGATGGATGCAGGCTGGAGTGATAATAACGACCTCTTCAAAGTAATTTCCACAATCAGCATGGATACTCTTGTTGCTTATGCAAAAGAGAAAGGAATTAAAATTTGTATGTGGACACTTGGAATGACCCTTGACAGACAATTAGATAGCGCTCTTGACCAGTTTAATAGGTGGGGAATCGATTTTATTATGACCGATTTTATAGACCGCGATGATCAGAAAACTGTCAATTTTTATCATAGGGTAGCAAAAGCATGCGCCGGGCATAAGATAATGATCATGTATCATGGTGCATTTCCTCCCAAAGGATTTAACCGCACTTATCCCAACGCGGTGGGCAGGGAAGGTTTGTTGGGTTCAGAATATAATATGTGGAGTAACAGGGTCACGCCAGACCATGATGTCACCCTGGCATTTACAAGGATGCTGGCAGGGGGATTTGATTATGAGCCTGGTATTCTGAATAATGCCACAAGGAATGGTACACGGCCAGTTGCAGGCCTGGTAACCAGTCCCGGAACACGATGCCACCAGCTATCCATGTTTATTGTGTACGATAGCCCTATGCAGGTATTTGCAGGTAATCCGTCTGAAGGTATGCGCGAACCTGAGTTCATGGAGCTTCTTGGAAGCCTTCCTACTACCTGGGATGAAACCATAATAACGGATGCCAAAGTAGCAGAATACATTGTCAGTGCCCGTAAGAAGGGGAATGACTGGTTTGTTGGCGCAATGGGCGATTGGAATGAAAGAGACATTACTGTTAAATTTGATTTTTTAGATGATGGTAATTATAAAGCGACGATCTGTAAAGACGGTATAAATGCAGACCGATATGCCGCAGATTATGTTATCCGGAAAGATGTTACTGTTAAGAAGAACGACACAATTAAGATTCATCTTGCACCGGGAGGTGGTTTTCTGATCCGGCTCAATAAACAATGATTTTTACCTTGAAGGGATTAGATTACTTGTTTGATAGTACGAAAAAAGAACATGCATGAGGATCTGTTTTTCTGGTAATTGAATTCCTGAAATATCCAAGGTCTTTATGAAGATAAATATCCTTTACTTCGACTTCTTCTTGAAGGTCAATATCCTTAAAAATCAGTTCAATATCAATTCTTTCAGATGGATTACGATTTAAAAGCAAAACAGCCACATTTCCATTTTGTAGTTTTTTTGCCCAGATTTCAGCGTCACCCTTTTTATTTATTCGCAATCCTTGCTCAGTAGTATCCTGATTTACACTGATAGCCTCTCTGTTTAATATTATTTCAAGTTCAGCAGGAGTCATAAATCTTGGGTCATTTCCGAGGATTAGTGGTGAAGACATGATGCACCAAAGAGCAAAATGAGCTTTCTGTTCATTTATTGAGAGGCCCTGTTCTCCTGTCACCATCATATCGGGATCATTCCAGTACCCTTTACCAGCGTATTTTGCTGACATATTATTAATATCAGAAATCGCCATTACGCTGCCAGGGTTATCTTTTTCATCAAATGAGGCACCGTAATACTTATTTTCCCAGCTTCCGTAAACTCTGCAGCGGATATCATCAGTTGTTCTTGACATGTTACAATATTCCGGATTCCAGTCACGATATTTATATGTGCTGACACTGTATAAAATATCCCTGCCGCAATTGTGAAGCAATCTGCTCCATTTAGTGTAAGTATCAAAGATCAGATTTTCACTCCATCCCAGTTCATTTTTTTTACATTCAGAACAGGGGTCACTCATATGACGGCACAAATCAAGTTTGACAAAATCTATCCCCCATTTCACCAACTGGCTAACATGTACATCTTCATGAGTGTAGCTTCCGACAGGATCTCCTAGGCAATCGTGTGTACCGGGAACAATGTGTAATCCAAGCTTCAAACCATTGGCGTGAGCATAATCAGCAAGCGGCTTAATTCCATTCGGAAATTTATAAGGATGCGGCAACAGTTCACCACCAATCCCTAGTTTATTATCCCTCCAGCCTCCGTCAATAACAACATATATGTAACCTGCATCACGTAATCCTTCTCTTACTATTGCATCAATAGTTTCACGAATAACTTGTTCGTTTATATCTTTTTTACCATGCCAGTTCCAGCTATTCCATCCCATAGGTGGAGTAAGAACTAAACCCTGAGTCTTTTGTGCCATCACTGAGATTTGTGTAAGTAAAAGCACACCAATAAAAATATTTTTCATTTCTCCTGATTAAATATTGCTAAAGTTTCGCACTTAATTATAATGTTGATAAATAATAATATGAAATAAGAAAAGGCAGTAAGATATTAAAGTAAATATACAGATATATAGTATATTAACAATGTTTTCAAATATTGATTATCTTTTTGCTGAATAAAGAAATTAAAAAGATTTCAGGATTTGTCAGATGAGTAGCGATTCCATATTTCGGATTGAAGATATCAGGCTTTGTTATAGAGAGCTAGAGCTCACCGAAGGTAATCTCCTGCTCCAGAAACAGTCCATCTAAATGCAGTTATTAAACGCAACTAAGGTGCAGAGCGCCGTAATATAATTACAGAAACATCCAGACTTTCCAGCGATATTTCTATTGTTTGATTGTCAATATTTAATTCTTTATCAAATAAGTCCGATACATGCGCCCATTCCTTATTTAGATGCAATTTTTCAATTACCCTGTGGTCAGTAGGATTCGTCACAACCCAGGCTTCTTTAGAATCTGTAATTCTTTTCCTGATTCTTAATTCCCCATCATGTTCAGGAAATACGTTGCATTCTTTCATTAATTTCTTGACAAATTGGGTGGTAGCCTTATTCCGGTAAGCTGTTCCATTGTGTCCGATGAATGTACCGAATAGCCAGGCTTTCCCTTTTCCGTATGAATTTACAGTTCCGGCAACCTGATCCTTATTTGTTAATACCGGTTTGCTTCCTGAACAGATATAGGTTTGCAGATATACATTGGCCATAGTAGAAAAGCCATCCATTTCATTTACCCCATTTAAGGAAGTAGCATCAAGAAACTCTCCCCAGGTTCTCGCCCAGGGTGACCAGCGATTTCCATTACCTGGTTCACGAACCATAGTAAAACCTGATTGCCTTACTCCAAACAGTTCTGAAGCTGCCTTTGAAATCTCACCACGGACACAGAATGTGTTTTTGTCATACCTTGCCACTCCTGCTTCACTGATCAGATTACCGCCACTGCTGACATAATCAGTTAACTTGTTTATAACCTCATCGGAAATTGCCAGTGGAAAGGGCATGATAATCGCATTATAATTATTTATTTCAATCTCATCCATATATGATGCCTCAATGAAATCAACCGGGATCCCTTCATCCCATAGCAGCCGGTGCCAGCCCCTTGTCGAATACTCCAGGTTTTCTCCTCCGTTTAACATATTCTGACAGAACTGAGAATTATGTTCATCAACGAGAATAGCAACTTCTGAAGCTGTCAATGATGGTTTCGAAAATATGTCAGAATGTTTTATTAATGCTTTTCCTATTCTCGAGGCTTCGTCCAGACGTTTTGTGCTTTCCCCTTCGCTGTCCAGCAAACTGAATCCATTTGCTTCACTGGCCATTATTTCAGAACGTGTAACCCAGAATGAGATAGCATTTCCACCGGAGCCAACTACTGTCAGCATCCATCTTCGGATATCTTCAGCAGAAGGAACTCTGCCTTTATGAAATCCTGTTGATACCGGACCTCCCTGAAACTCCGCAGCCCAGATTGGATACCCCGGTCTGTTGCATGATCGTAGAAAATCAAACCTGAGAGCCACCATACGCCACATTTCATCAAGAAGGGCTTCATATTTATTTGAGTAATTTGTGTTATTTATAGCAGCATCATCCCAGTCATTGAATTCTCCCCAGTTGGAGGCAGGGTATGATGATGACCCCAGGAAATCCTGTGAGCGGGCGTAGTTCCAATCCTTCCCGGAACCATAATTCCATGATCCGAGATGGCAAAAGACCGGCCGGTTCATTTTATCAGTTTGTCGTATTATTTTTGCCCTCTCCTTAAGTGTATTTGTAATTTTAATATTGTCCATAAAGAAATTCCAGTTAACATCCTGAGGCACGGTAAATTTTTGATTATGATTGCGATTAGGTGAAATATATTCCCATCTTGTATAGTTGGTTTTCCATTCGTTGTTGAGAGCATCAAGGGTTTTATATTTGTCCTTTAACCAATTACGAAAAGATGTCATAGTATTTTCACAATAACAAACCGGCTGACCCACAAGTCTGTCGGGCCAATATCCAACCTCCTGCCATGTATTCCATACCAGCACATTATCATATTTCCCTAATGTCTGAACTAACTTCTTAATAAATTTATTTTGTGCATCACGGGCTCCGAGATGGTCGAAACATGGTCCGGGTTTGCCATCAGCAGGCATTGTATTCTGAGCTTCATAGGCAATAGGTAATCCATTCCGGCCAACCATTCTGCATTCCGGATATTTCCTGTAAAGCCATGATGGTGCCTGCTCACAGGTGAGACCAATATACACGTACAATCCAAGACTTTTTGCATAGGAAATCAGCTCCTCATATTTTGAAAAATCGTATTGGCCCTCTTCAGGTTCGTCAATAGCCCAATGTTCCTGAAGTTTTATGAGGTTAAATCCTTTTTCTTTCAGGATCACCATATCTCTCTTCATTTCATCCATAGGTGGCATAGGTTCACGACACAGATGTGAGCCTAATAAGAATTGATCCTGCAGTCTTTCAAAATTGGTTGAATCTGTAAAATGATTTTGACTGATCACATTTTTATCTGAGTTGTTACAACTGTAATAGATTGTAATCAATATCACAGCAATTAAGGCCCTGACAAATTTTCTCATGATTTCATCTGTTAATTGTTACTGATACTGGTTATAATTGAAATTTGAATTTTTATCTTCATTCTAATATATTATTCTGAATTTCAGTGTTTTCCCCTTGGGGGTCAGGGGTAAAAAACACTGAAATTCAGAGTAACCACTTTTCGGATTAGACCAAATATTGAATATCGAATATTGAATTTTTTATTTTAGAAGCAAGTTACCGGTTCAATTCTTTCACAATTTATCAATACTCTTACAATTATTATGCATGCAGATGAAAGAAAAATAGCTTCATGTTAATATAGTGTAATAACTGGGTAATTTACTCTTTGGTTGTGAACTAAATATTACTTTAATTTGACTTATTGTTTGTACTAAAATAGGTTTTAATAAATTTAAAAAGGAGGTTATTATGCCAGGTCCGGGAGCATATTGGTTTGGTGAAGAAGAAATGGAAGCAGTTATTGAAGTTATGAAAGGTGGTTATCTTTTTCGCTATGGCAGCGAAAATGACCCGAAGTTTCTTCATAAAGTATCCACTTTGGAAAAAGAATTTGCAAAGTACAGCGGAGTTAAATTTGCACTGGCAACTTCATCAGGCACATCCGCATTACTATCCTCAGCTATTGCTTTAGGATTAAAGCCGGGCGATGAGATTATTGTGCCGGCATATACATTTGTTGCCAGCTATACTTCGGTTATTTTTGCCGGCCTTGTTCCTGTCCTGACAGAAATTGACGATAGTCTGACTATTGATCCGGATGATATCGAACGTAGAATTACTCCCCGGACAAAAGCGATTATGCCTATACATATGTTGGGCAACCCCTGCGATATGGACAGAATTATGGCTATTGCAAAGAAGCATAAGTTATTGGTCCTTGAAGATGCCTGCCAGGCTGCCGGTTCTTCATACAAGGGGAAAAAAGGAGGTGCCACAGGTCATATAGGTGCATTTTCCCTGAATATATTTAAAACTATTAATAGTGGGGATGGCGGATTGGTTATAACTAACGATCAGACGCTTTACGAAACTGCTTTTGGGGTACACGATCAGGGACATAAGCCCATGCGGTTTGGGGTTGAGGTAGGCACCAGAAATGTACTTGGTTTAAACTTCAGGATGAATGAAATAACGGCAGCAGTGGGTCTTGCCCAGTTAAAGAAGATCGACAGGATTATAGATACACTGCGGCAAAAGAGAAGTAAATTCAAGAATCTGATTTCTAAAGCAAAAGGATTTAAATTCAGGACATTGAATGATCCTTCAGGTGACTGTGCCACAGTTTGCACCGTAATTTTTGATACCAGGGAACAGGCGTTAAAAGTTTCAAAGGCACTTGGATCAAAAACCGTTGATGAGAGCGGCTGGCATGTTTATTCTAACATGGAACACATATTAAATCATTTGAAGCAGGTGGGGCAACCACACACAAAAGGATCTTATCCTAAAACCGATGATATTCTCAGCCGCGCAATGAATATCAGTATTGGCGTTGTTGACGGCGGACTTGGTACCGGCTGGGGTATAAACATCAATTCATCCGATGCTGAAATTGAAGCCGCTGCAAAACAATTTATTGAAGCGTGCAAATAAACAGGCAATAAAACTAATTAATTCTGAAAGAGGATGTCAAAAAAAGAGATTCGGGTAGCGCTTATAGGGCATCAGTTTATGGGCATTGCCCATTCTAATGCCTTCCGAAATGCTGACTTGTGGGCTGATCTTCCTGTGAAGATAACTATGAAGTGCTTATGTGCCAACGACACGATGGATAACCTGAAGGTGTTTGCCGCGAGATATGGATGGGAAAGCTGTGAAACCGATTGGAAAACAGTTGTTAAACGTGATGATATAGATCTTATCAGCATTGCAACACCAAACTACTTACATAAAGAAATAGCTGTTGAGGCAGCAAAAAACGGTAAACATATTCTGTGCGAGAAGCCATTGGCAAATAATTTTGCGGATTCAGAAGAGATGCTTGCTGCAGTTAAAAAAGCCGGAGTCCGCCATTGCTGTGGTTTTTCATATCGTTTTACTCCTTCACTGGCACTGGCACGTCAACTGGTATTAGAAGAAAGAATAGGAAGGATTTATCATGTTTTTGTGAGGTATGCACAGGATTGGATAACTGATCCGAACTTTGGAATGGTCTGGCGTTTTGATAAGAAAATTGCCGGTTCAGGCCCATTAGGCGATCTGAGTGCTCACTCAATCGATGCAACCCGCTTTGTAACAGGTTTGAAATTTAATGAGGTAAGCGGTAATCTGCAGACTTTAATTAAGGAACGACCGGTTGACAGTAATAAACCAGATGGTCCGAAAGGTAAAGTTACTGTTGATGATGTTGCACAGTTTCTTGTCAATTTTGAAGGAGGTGCCACAGGGTGCTATGAATCAACAAGACTTGCAACGGGACGGAAAAACTACAACACCATTGAAGTTAATGGTGAAAAGGGATCTGTCGTCTGGAATTTTGAAGATCAGAATTACCTGATGTTTTATGATAACAACAACTCACCAAAGGAAGCTGGTTTTAGAAAGATAAATGTTACCCATGATATTCATCCCTACAAAGGTGGCTGGTGGCCACAGGGACATGGAATTGGTTATGCCGACTCCTTTGTGATTGAAGTGGCCGAATTTATCCGTTCAATAGCTGATAATAAACCATTCAGTCCGGATTTTGAAGATGGTGTCAGATGTCAGGAAGTACTTGAAGCGGTTGAGAAATCTTCCATAAACAGAACCTGGGTAAAAGTTTAATACTTATTGAATCTCCTTTAATAATAGATGCTTTCCTGTTAAATATTCAATGCTACAGATCTGCATATTCTGAAACTGAGACCTTCAGAAAATATGAATTAAATAACTTGACAACAATATGAAAAGATTTAAGCAAAGCATTATTGTCATTATGACAATTTCTTTTAGTATGGTATTCAGAATATCCTCTTCCCAGGCTTATCTTACTGACAGAAGTCTGGAAAGATCTGATTTTCAATGGCCCGAAGGGAATAAGATGGCCTTAAGTCTTACGTTTGACGATGCCCGTCTGACACAGATTGACAAAGGTATACCTTTGTTTGATAAGTATAATGTGAAAGCAACTTTTTATGTGTCGCGCGATAATATGTTGCAGAGGCTGGAAGGATGGAAAGCAGCTGTCAGAAACGGACATGATATCGGAAATCATTCTCTTCTGCATCCCTGTACAGTTAATTATGGCTGGCCACCGGAAGCTCAGTTAGAGACCTATACTCTTCAAAGGATGAGAATCGAGCTTGATTCTGCCACCGCTGTTATCAAAAATTTACTGGGCATTCAAACAGTTTCCTTCGCATATCCGTGTGGGGAGACTTATGTTGGGAAAGGGGTTAATACGAAAAGTTACATCCCTCTGATTGCATCATTATTTGAATCGGGAAGAATATGGCTAAGTGAAGGACCAAACGATCCGGTACATTGTGATATGGCTCAGCTCACGGGGATGGAGCTTGACGGGAAATCATTTGATCAGATAAAAACGTTGATCGAAACAGCAAGGAAAAAGGGACAATGGCTGATTCTTGCCGGGCATGAAATTAATAATGAGGGGAGGCAGACATCTTTGCTTGCTACCATTGAAGAATTATGCAAGTATGCATTAGATCCTGCCAATGGCATCTGGATTGATGACGTTCACGAAATTGCTTCCTATATAAGAGACAAAAGAGGAGAAGCACAATATGAGGTACTCCCGGTTTACAGGGATCCAATTTACCCGATTGAACAAAGAGTAGAGGACCTCCTTTCGCGTATGACGCTTGAAGAAAAACTTGGCCAGCTTAATATGCCTTCACCTGGTATGATAGTCAGGGAGTTTCCTGCCCAGGTTGATGCATGCCGGAAATTTGCAGAGGGTAAATTAGTACCCAATATAGGACCTGCCGGAGGGGTTTGGGGACCGACAGGTATGTTTAAGGAGGGTCCCCGGCCCCAGGCTGAGTTTCTCAATGAGCTTCAAAAGATCGCAACAGAGAAAACACGTCTGAAAATCCCCCTTTTGTTCATGGAAGAAGGCACGCATGGACTATTAACACCCGGAGCTACAGTATTTCCTGAGGGTCTGGCTATTGGCAGTACATGGAAGCCTGAACTGGTCAAACAGATTTATGCTGTTGCCGGCAAAGAAGGAAGGACGCGCGGAGTCCATTTTTTAGGCACACTGGTTGTAGAACCTAACCGGGATCCGCGACTTGGAAGAAATGAAGAAGGATACAGCGAAGATCCGTATTTATGTTCTAAAATAATAGAATCTGTTGTTAAGGGCATGCAGGGCGATGATCTGACATCTCATGAAAAGGCAATAGCTTTGCTTTGTCATTTTCCGGGACAAAGTCAACCTGTGAGCGGACTTGAGAGAGGCGCGATGGAGATTTCAGAGAGGACTTTAAGAGAAGTATTCTTGCCTCCCTGGGTAGCCGGTATTAAAAAGGCAGGTGCATTGGGAGTAATGGCCACATATCCTGCTATAGATGGCCTGCCTGCTCACGTTTCCGGGAAATTGCTTACAAAGACTCTTCGTGAGGAACTGGATTTTAATGGTTTGGTTTTTTGTGAAGGTGCAGGACTAGGCATTCCGGTATATGAACAAATAGTGTCGACGATGAAAGAAGCCGGAGAATTATGTCTTAAAGCCGGGGTGGATGTGAGCATATGGCACGAAGAGGGGTATATGAATGCCATGCGGGAAAATGTACTCGAGGGTAAAGTTTCGATAGAGACAGTCGACAGGGCAGTCAGACGTATTTTAAGGATCAAGTATCTTCTTGGTTTGTTTGAAAATCCATATGTTGATGTGGAGAGGGCTGTGAGAGAAAGTACAACGAAAGAGAGTCAGCAACTGGCACTTCAGACAGCCCGTGAAGGCATTGTTTTATTAAAAAATGAAAAGAATCTCCTTCCGCTGAGTAAAAATATTAAGTCTATTGCCATCATAGGCCCAAATGCAGACGATGACAGAAATCAGCTTGGTGATTATACTTCAAAAACCCTCACTCAGGATGTAGTGACGGTCCTGGAGGGTATCAGGAATAAGGTTTCTTCCGGCACCAAAGTAACTTATATAAAAGGGTGTGAAATAATTGGCAATAAGCTTAATGAAATTTCAAGGGCCCGGGCAATTGCAAAAAGTGCTGATCTGGCTATTGTGGTATTGGGTGAATCTTCAAAGCGGCCCGGAACCGATGGTGAAGGCTATGATGTTGCAAGTCTCGATTTAACAGGTCTTCAGGAAGATTTGCTCAAAGCTGTTTATGAAACCGGAACTCCAACAGTTGCGGTTTTGATAAATGGCAGGCCATTATCAATACGGTGGGCAGCGGAAAATATACCTGCAATAGTTGAGGCCTGGAATTGTGGTGAACAAGGTGGAAATGCTGTCGCAGATATTCTTTTCGGCGATTGCAACCCGGGCGGCCGGTTGCCAATTACAATTGCCCGCCATTCAGGGCAGCTTCCCGTTTATTATAATCATATGCCATCAAAAGATTATTGGATTAAAGAGGGCTGGGGTGCAAAGGGATACGCTGATATGAGCGCATTGCCTCTCTACCCGTTTGGTTTTGGGTTAAGCTACACATCGTTCGAGTACAGCAACCTTCAGATCACACCCAAGGAAACAGGTCCGGCAGGAGAAGTATATGTGAGTGCAGATGTCAAAAACACAGGCAAGAGGCAAGGCAGTGAGGTTGTCCAGTTGTATTTTGATGATGTGATAAGTTCAATGTCAACACCCGTAAAAGAACTTGCCGGATTTGAAAAAGTGAGTCTTGCAGCAGGTGAGAAAAAAACTGTGAAATTTAAGCTTACACCTGAGCAGCTGGCTTTTCTTGACAAAAACCTCGAGTGGGTTGTTGAGCCTGGTAAATTTAAAGTGATGGTTGGCAGTTCATCTGAGGATATTAAACTTACTGGAGAATTTGAAGTGATCAGATAACAATTGAGAATAGTATTATAGATGTTGAAAATATTGAACGGATACTGTAATTTTTTGTCAGGTACTTAGTTAAGAAAGAATATGAAGAGGATTATTTTTGGTATAATTGCTTTGATGATATTTAATCTCATTTGTTCACAACCCGATAATAATCGTAACTCTCCGAATAAATCAATCAACCTGCATAACGGGTTACCTTTAAATGTCTTTTATTTATCAGCTCTTGGAGCAGTATCTGATGCTGAAATCGGTATGAACAGCGTTGTCTTTGGCACTGATAATACAGCTGCCATACAATCGGTTTTGGATAATGCCGGAAAATCTCCGATAACCGTTTATTGGGATGGTAAATACTCAGTTACAGGACTGAAAATTTACAGCAATACAACTATAATTGCAAATGCAGGCTGCGGTGCCATTCTGAGAAATCACTCCGATAAATCCATTTTTATAAATGCAAGCCAGACGTTTGGTACAGCAAAAGATTCTAATATCGTTATATGCGGAGGCATCTGGAATGGGAATTACTACAATCCTGAAATACCACGTGGAGCTCAGAGTAAGGGTGACAGGGTAAATGGACTGGTAGGCTGTTTTCGGTTTTATGGAGTGGATAATTTGATTGTAAGGGATGCAATTCTTTATAAACCTGCCACATATGCACTTGCTGCAGCAAATGTGACCCATGTATTATATGAGAATATTATTGTCGATGTGGGACCAAATCCATTGATTAATAATGATGGGTTACATATTGACGGGAATTCCCAATATGGGGTTATCAGGCATTGTATTATCAATACTCATGATGATGGTATCGGCTTGAATGCTGATGACCTTTATCTGAACTGGTATGACAAGAAAGAGGTAAGTTCTGAAAAATCATTTTATTCCGAAGCTTGTGCCGGACCAATTTCGGATATCCTGATCGATGATATTACTTTTAACAGTTCCCTCTTTGGAATTAGAATATTAAGTGGCAAAAGCCGGGTTGACCGGGTTACAATACGAAATATCAAAGGTTTCACAAAAGGTTATGCAATGGTTGTTGATAATTATCAGCATAATCCTCCCCTTGTAACATGGGCGGGACCAGGTAATATCGGTACAATAAATGTAGAGGATTTTGATGTTGCTATTTATCCGGGCCCTGAAAACATGCCCAATGAAAGTTGTATTAATGTCAGTACTAATGTAGAACAACTTATTTTCAAAAATATTAAAAGGAAACATTTTTCCGCCGGAGAACCAACGATCTACATTAGGGGGAAAAATACTGTAATAGGCAGTATGGAAATAGATGGTTATTATAGCCTTGATACAGCAAAAAATTCTGCAATATCACATATCGTGGCGGAGGGCGCTTCAATAAGCCAACTCAGCATATCTAATGCATCAATCAGAAGTACAGATAAAGAGATTCAGAATAATAGCGTCTTACTTGAGACTACAAATAACTGCTCTGTTAATTGGCTGCAATTCAATCGGATCAATGTTGATGGTATTGCTTCAATTATTTCTAATTCATCCGGAAATTTAAATATTATTAATGCGTCCAATATTATTCATGTTAATGCACATAACAACTTTCCGTTTTACTTAAACAATGATAAAAATGAAGTAAAAGCATTAACAATCTCAAATTTTTATGGGAGTGATTTGATTAATGGAGGAGCAAGTAAGATATTAAGTAAAAAAGGTGATGCATTTTAAAACCTCCTTAATTTCTGTAATATAAGTAAGTATTATGCAATTGAAAGTACTTTTCACCGGATGCATTCTGATAACATTTTTTTCAAATATTTCTGCGCAGGATATAAAGTCAACTGTAAATAAAAAGAAAGAATATGAAGTAGCCGTTTATTATTTTCCCAACTATCATCCCGATAGTATTAATACAAGGTGGCATGGGAAAGGCTGGACTGAATGGGAAGTGGTAAAAGCTGCACGACCGAGGTTTAACGATCATGAACAACCAAAAGTTCCAACATGGGGATACTTTAATGAAGCAAACCCAAAATGGGCTGCCAAAGAAATTGACATGGCTGCTGATAATGGTATTGATTGTTTTATTTATGATTGGTACTGGTATTCAAATACCGGGCAATATTTGCAGGAAGCGTTAGAGAAAGGGTTTTTAAAAGCGCCTAATCGCAACCGCTTGAAATTTGCTTTAATGTGGGCAAACCATGACTGGTTAAATATTCAACCGGCTACATTCGATAATAGTCGCGTGAAACTTACTGAAGGAGAAGTTTCTCCGGCATTGTGGGATACCATCTCTACTTACATTGTTGAAAAGTACTTTAAGCAACCTAATTACTGGATGATAGATGGCAAGCCTTATTTTTCCATCTATGAGATTATTACATTTATTAATGGTTTAGGCGGAATTGATGAAGCAATAAAAGCAATTCAATTGCTTGATGAGAAAACGAAGAAAGCTGGCTTTCCCGGTGTGCATTTCAATATCATGAGCTGGATGGTAAATGATGATTTTGTTAAAACAATTACCGGGCCGAATGCACCCGTCAATGCCGACGAGATGGTAAAAACACTTTCCTGCGAAAGTGTATCTACGTATTGTTATATGCACCATTATGCTAATGCAAATAAAGATGGATTTCCGACTGTACCTGTTGAAAAAGCATTCGCTTCAGCAAAAGACTATTGGAAAAAATTCACATCAGAATATCCTGATATTTTATACACCCCCAATGTATCTATGGGTTGGGATGCAAGCCCACGCTGTATGCAGAGCGATAAATTTGAAATGAAAGATTACCCATGGACACCGGTGTTTGCAGGTAACACACCAGCATCCTTTCAAAAGCAATTAGCAGAGGCTAAAGCATTTTTAGACGAGTATAATCCCAGGCATAAAATTCTTGTGATTAATTCATGGAACGAATGGACGGAGGGTAGTTATTTATTGCCTGAGAAAAAATATGGAGATGCATATTTAACGGCAATAAAGACAGTTTTTGGCAACATAAAGTGATCATACGAAGTAAAAAAAACTCTATATCATGGAAGGAGAAACTGGTGATTCAAAAGCTAAAAGCCCATTCAATAACAACATTCAGGTAGCTGATATGATGATCGGAAAAATAGATAAAATGAAAACAAAATAAAGTACTTATGAAAACTAAAACGAATCTCAGAAAAGCATTATTTGTTTCTGTTTTGATCCATATTATGATCAATTACTCATTTGCGCAGCAACCGGTTTATCTTGACGCTAAAAACCCGGTTAGCAGAAGGGTGGAAGATCTTCTTGCCCGCATGACTCTTGAAGAAAAAGTCGGACAGATGAATATGCCATGCGTTTATGAAAATGGACTGGGTGAGGGCATCCCTGAAAAAACCGAAGCGTGCAGGCAACTCACAGAAGGAAAGTATAATGAATTTCCGGGACCGGCAGGTGGCTTTTTTACTCTTGCAAATACAATACTCCATGAGGGTACTCTGCAACAGGCCAAGTACTTCAACGAACTTCAGAAGATAGCAAAAGAGAAGACACGGTTAGGAATTCCTCTGCTTCAGACTGAGGAAGGGACACATGGGCTCATGTGTTCAGGAGGAACTATTTTCCCGGAGGGACTGACAATAGGAAGCACATGGAATATGGATCTTGTTAAGAATATATATACAATAGCTGCCCGCGAGGCTCGCGCTGCAGGTATTCACCAGATTTTTACTCTTGTAATTGAGCCAAACAGAGATCCCCGGCTTGGCAGGAATCAGGAAGGATACAGCGAAGATCCTTATTTCTGTTCATGTATGGCAGAGACCATAGTTAAAGCTGTCCAGGGAGATGATGTTTCTGCAAAAGATAAAACAGTTGCCGGATTGTGTCATTATCCTGGTCAGAGTCAGCCCAACAGCGGGCTGGAGCGCGGAGCCATGGAAATATCAGAGCGAACACTCAGAGAGGTTTTTCTGCCTCCATGGGAAGCAGGTATAAAGAAGAATGGTGCTCTGGGAGTAATGGCCACTTATCCGGCTATTGACAGAATACCTACCCATGGCTCGGAATTTCTATTAACAAACATTCTAAGGAATGAATTAGGTTTTAAAGGATTGGTACTTAGTGAAGGCGGCGGTCTGGGCACTCTGTCCTATAACAGGCTTGCGCAGAATGATAAAGAAGCAGGAGAGCTGGCATTGAAGGCAGGACTTGATGTTGGAATTTCCTATGAAGCCGGATATATGAAACCGATGATTGAGAATGTCAATGAAGGTCAAGTGTCAATGGATCTCATTGACCGGGCTGTAAAAAGGATACTTGAACAAAAATTCAGGCTTGGTTTATTTGAAAATCCGTATGTTGACCCTGAATATGCTGTAAAAGTTACCCATACAAATGAAAGCCAGGATGTTGCGCTGAATGTTGCACGTGAAGGTATTGTACTTCTCAAAAATGAGAACAATATTTTACCATTAAATAAGAATATAAAGAAGATCGCCATAATCGGACCTAATGCCGATAATGATAAAAACCAGCTTGGAGATTATACGTCACTGGTTGTGCTACAGAGTATTGTTACTGTCCTTGATGGTATAAAAGCGAAGGTCTCGCAGAAAACGAAGATTGAATATATAAAGGGATGCGATGTTATCGGGAATGATTATAATGAAATTTTAAAGGCCAAAAATATTGCAAAAAATGCTGATCTCGCTATTGTTGTGCTTGGCGAAAATGAATGGCTGGCTCCAAATAAAACCGGGACCAATGGCGAGGGTTATGATGTTGCCAGTCTGGATATTACAGGCCTCCAGGAAGATCTTCTCAAAGCTGTTTATACAACGGGAACTCCGACAATTCTTGTGCTGATTAACGGAAGACCTCTGTCCATACGATGGGCAGCAGAAAAAATTCCGGCTATTATCGAAGCCTGGTTGCCGGGAGAAAAAGGTGGAGAGGCTGTTGCAGATATTATTTTTGGTGATTGTAATCCAAGTGGAAAACTTCCCATAACTGTTCCACGCCATGTCGGACAACTGCCTGTCTATTATAATTACATGCCCGATAAAGAAGAATGGATAAAACATGGATGGGGAAAAGCCTATGCCGATATGCCTGCCGCACCGTTATGGGAATTCGGATTCGGACTCAGTTACACAAAATTTGAATACAGCAATTTACAGATTAATCCGGGAGTAACCGGTGATTATGGAGAAGTAAGCGTAAAAGCGACTGTCCGGAATACAGGAGACAGAAAAGGAAGTGAAGTTGTGCAGTTGTACATCAGAGATTTAATAGCTTCCGTAACAGTTCCTGTTAAAGAGCTTAAGGGATTTGAAAAAATAATGCTTGAACCTGGCGAACAAAAGATAGTTGAATTCAGGTTAAATCATGACGATTTGGCTTTTTATAACAAATCCATGGACCTGGTTGTGGAGCCAGGGACTTTTGCAGTAATGGTAGGAAGTTCTTCGGAAGATATACGACTTAAAGGTAATTTTGAAGTGAAAAAGTGACCTGTGATACTGATAAAAAGAATTGCTGCATAATTTGATATTTTTTCATATTTTTATGGTTTAACAGATACTAATCTGCTGAATTAAAGCAATAATTTTGATGCAGATGAAACCGATATTTGAAAAAATAAATAAACTTGAAGATCAGTCCTTCTATCTTGAAGAAGTTAACAAACCATATTTTATCGACCTTTGGCATTTCCATCCCGAAATTGAGATCTTATATGTGCAGGAAGGTTTTGGGACAAGGTATGTTGGAGACAGTATCAGCTCTTTTTATCCAGGCGATCTGATAATCATTGGTTCAAATACTCCGCATGTGTGGTCATCCGGTTCAGATTTTTTAAATCCTGAAAATAAACTTTTATCGCGTGCAATCTGCATTCAGTTTGTTGATGATTTTATAGGAAAAACTTCATCCGGCATTCCTGAATTCCATATTATGAACGAGTTTCTGAACAAAGCAAAACGGGGAATACAGTTTATTAAGAAAACACAAAATGTACTTGTCAGACATATTAAAGAGCTGCCTTCAAGGAGAGGAATGGACAGGCTTATCGGATTATTGACAATTTTGGATATTATGTCGACAAGCTGTGATATAAAATATTTGTCATCACATGATTATACGCCGGGTATAATAAATTCTGAGGATAAATACAGAATGGAAATAATTTTTCAGTATTTGATTCAGAAATTCCCTCATAAAATACATCTCGTAGAAATATCTTCGCTTGTGAATTTAACTCCCCCGTCATTTTGTCGTTTCTTTAAATCAAGAACAACAAAAGTTTTTTCATCTTTTGTAAATGAGGTCAGAATCGGTAACGCATCAAAGATGTTAATAGAAAATAAGCACAACATTTCTCAGGTTTGTTATTTATCAGGATTCAACTATTTATCAAATTTCAATCGTCAGTTTAAGAAGATTAAGGGTATGACTCCTTCGGAATTTCAACAGAAGTATAAGACTCATAATTTTGATCTGATGTTTGACAGTTAGTGCACTTCTCACCAGCCTGTCGCCAATTTGCTTCTTCCCCTATTCCAAACCTATCCTGTACAAATAGTTTTCTGTTCTCATTATCATTGAGTTTCTTAAAATCGCAGGTGTTGCCCATATCCCTGAATCCATTTGATTATATGATACAACCTCATATTTCCGGCCTGCCTTTAATGCCATGACCTCACCTTTTACGGTGAAAAACCAGATATTGCCATTATTATATAACGGGGAAGCATTGTAATGTGACGTCACACGTCTTGACCATATTTCTTCACCCGTTGCTGCATCAATACACATCATAATATTCCTGGTAGTAACAGTATAAATCAATCCGTCTTTTATGACAGGTGAAAGCATCTGGTTATCCGATGTTTCATCCTTTTTTTTCCAAATGATGTTTGTACCTGTTATATCACCTTCACCATCCGGATTAATTGCCAGTAAATCTGTATATTGTTTGCCGTCATCAGCAACATTGAATCCGGTGTACCAGAATAATACTCCATTTTCTGTGAAGGGCATAGCTATTGTTGTTTCTGCTCCATCCAACACTCTCCATATTTCCTTACCAGTACCCGGGTCGAACGCCTGACAAATAGCTGAACCATTGGATATAAGCATATCGCGTCCTTTAACATTTATTATTATGGGTGTTATAAATGCCGGCTTGCCGAAAGTTGGCAATGGTACATAGGGCTCTTCCGGTCTGTCAGTTTTCCAAATAAGGTTTCCATTTGATTTATCGAGAGCAGCGATATACCTGACGTCTGTGCTTTCAAAATGAAGGATTATCAGGTTTTTATAAATTACAGGGGACGAAGCTGCAGCATGCACCTGTTTACACTTCAGGGCGGTCTGTTTCCAGACAATTGAACCGTTTGCAGTATTTATACAGGCTGTTCCAATGCTTCCATAATGTACATATACAAAGCCTTTTTCAATGCATGGTGTCGGAGTGGCATAAGTATTTATCGAGTTCCTTATTTCAACCTCATCAGGTGCAAAAACCTTTATATCATAAACAATTTTACCTGTTTGAAAATCGATACAAACAGCATAAATCTCTCTCCCGTCAGCTTTAGCTGTAGTTACCCATATCTGATTATCATAGACAACAGGTGAAGAATAACCCTTGTCATGGATTTCAGTTTTCCATTTTATCACGGAGTCATCCCACTTCAGGGGAATATTTTCAGTTTCTGCGATGCCATTCAGATTAGATCCCCTGAAGTGAGTCCAGTTCTTATCCTGAGAACCTGCTTGCTTGCACCCAATAGTGAAAGTAACCACTATGAAAGCAATAACAATGAAAGAGAAAAGGAGGGCAGTCTTCAAATTCATATAGATCTCTTTTAACTGATTAAAGTCCATACATTAAATAAAGTGAATTTTTATCAGATTCCCATAAAAGTTTTAATTTTTAATACTTTTTATGGTTAACAAGACAATGCGCTCCTTCTCTACCACCTTCACTTCGTTACGGTGGTCAAAGAAAGCTATGGAGGGCTAAGGTGGAGCTTACGGGAGTGTTCGCTTCACGCATTGACACAGAGCTTAAGGAAACCTGCCTTTCATGTTTCAGTTCTTTTAATTATGTACAAGTCAGTAAGCGGAACCTTTAGCTATTATTATTGACTGATTTTGTTCGTTTGTGTTACTGTGTCAATAATACAAAGCTTCTACAACCATTTTCTCACACTCCTTCTGTATTCCTTATATTGATGGCCGAATTCAAGTTCCAGATATTTTTCTTCTCTTTTAATAACGTACTCCTGAATAATTAGAAAAAGTAAGGGGGAAAGAATAATATTCCACCAATTCCCGATGAAACAAGTTATTCCTAAATAAACAATGGATAATCCTAAATACATCGGATTTCTTGAAATTCCATAAATGCCGGTTTTTTGAAGTGACGAGGCAGGCTTAATAAGTATTAACGTGTTTTTACTCTGAAAAAACTGCCTCAAACTATACCAAATAATAAGTAAGTATTTCAAACCCTAAATACTACTTGTCCATTTTAAGCTGAGATTTAATAACTCTCACTTTTAGTCTGCCGACACAATCAAAACCTGAAACTGTTGCGGCAGTAAAATAAACCCAATAGGTATCTTTGGCTTCAGGTATCATCCCCTGTGGAGTTCGGATGTTAATTGCCCATGGAGGCATCGGGAAGTTTAAATTTTTTTGTATCCAGGTTACTCTATCCGGCGTATATGCATAACCGATTGTACTGCTCTTTTCTCCGTGAGCAATATCGTCAAAAACACAGAAGAAGGTATTATCTTCAAATTTTGACACTATTGGATTTTCAGAATAAGTGAGGGCAGGGTTTAGAATTTCGTCCCTGACCCATTTCCCTTCAAGGCTATCTGCTGCAGCCAGCCCTTCGTCCCACCTTGATCTTGAGTCACCGCTGGCATAAAATCCGTACCATTTTGAGCCAACCTTGTAAATAAAAAAGGCAGCTGCCCTCTGGCTTCCTTCCCAGGGATCTTTATTTGGATCTTCATAGGATAGAACAGTTCCTGGTATATCACTATATGGACCGGCAAGTCCATCCATTCCTTTGGCAGCAGATATTGCCCTGAAAACTCTGCCATTTGTTTGCCCGTATTTTTCGTATCCCACATAAAACAAATTCCATCTGTCTTCATTATTGTTATAAATCGGCATTGGAGACCAAACTGCATTTCTTGGGTCATTTGGTTTGTCAACTGATTGTTGTATAGTTGAAATCCTTTCCCAGATTATCCCATCTTTACTCTGCCAATAACCGGTTCTTGTACCGACCCACTCATTAATTTCTTCAGTTACGAACATATGGTAAATACCATCTTTCATAAAAACGGTTCCCCCTTCATAGCCTCTTTTATTGCCTTCAGAACCGGGATTATTATTATCAATTAAAGGAGTTAAACTTGCTTCGATTAGTTCAAGAGTATACTCAGTGCAGTTAGTTTTTCTTGATTTTACACTTTGACAGTCAGAAGATAAAATCAATATGTTAATTAATAAGAAGTAAGAAATGTATCTCATAGTATTTTTTGTAGTTTGTATGTAACTTAATTTCTAAACTAATTTTGATAGTAGTCAAGTATGATGCTTATCATTAATGTGTTATAACCATTAATGAAGAAATCTATTTATATAAGACAACGCCCTCCTTCGCAAAAGCTATGGAGGGCGAAAGTGGAGCTGGCGGGAGTCGAACCCGCGTCCAAACACGGAAGTCATATGCTTTCTACATGCTTATTCCTGCTTGATTTTCGTGACCTGTCAGCTGCAGAACAACCTAACATGTCCTTATTTCCTGTTTGTTTCGTCTTCTGGCTGGAACAACCTTTAGACTAGCCCCGGATTGCGTGCGTCTCCGTGTCGGGTTGGATCAGGGCTTGACCGCCCGGGAAACGTCTCGTCCCAACACATGTGTCGGGAGACCCCGCCGAAGCGGGGAGTGCTTAAGCTACTGTTATTCGCTTATGCCGCGAGAGCGTAATTGTTTTCGCCTTTTATTATTTTGTGACACTGTTCAAGTGACGCGCCACCACACACTGCATGCTTACATAACACCACTCATGCTGTCAAAACCAGGTCAGCCCCGATGTTATGAACTGCAAAGATAGGAAAAAAAGTCGGAAGTCCGATGTCCGCAATCCACAATCCGCAATCCGAAATCCGAAATCAAGAGACCTTAAAAGACTTTTCAGACTTTTCAGACTTTACAGACTTTTAGACTTAAATTTGTATCTTCACCTGTCCATCAGTGATTGTATTGCAATTATGGAAAAGAGATTAAGAGTTGGTATCCTCCGTGAAACAAGGAATCCTCCCGACAGAAGGGTCACTCTAACTCCTCCTCAGATAATAGCACTTGAGGAGCTATATCCTAATGTTGAATTTTTCGTTCAGCCAAGCGATTACCGGTGCTATTCAAATGAAGAATATGAATACCTTGATATCCCTCTTAAAGAAGATCTTCGCGATTGTGATATTCTGATGGGAGTTAAAGAGGTAGATAAACGAACTTTTATCCCTGAAAAAACTTATCTCTTCTTTGCTCATGTGGCAAAGAAACAACCCCATAACCACCATATGTTCAAGGAGATGGCTGATAAGAATATCAGTCTAATTGATTTTGAATACCTTACCACCGACAAAGGACAAAGAGTTGTGGCATTTGGCCAGCATGCAGGCATAGTGGGAGCGTATAACGGTTTAAGAGCCAGGGGTATAAAAACAAATAGATTTAAGCTTAAACCTGCATACCAGTGCCGCGATCTTGATGAGATGTGGGCAGGTCTCCGGCTTATCGAACTAAAACCCGGACTTAAGATTCTTGTTACCGGCGATGGTCGTGTGGCACATGGCGCCATAGAAACTTTAAGTATTGGAAATATTGTACAGGTGAACCAACATGATTTCCTGACCAGGGATTTTAATGTTCCTGTTTTTTGCCAGATAGGACCAGAACATTACACCAGGCGTAAAAACGGACTAAAGTTCAGTTTTAACCATTTCACCAAATATCCTCAGGAATATGAATCAACATTCCTCCCTTACACAAGGGTAACAGATATTTTAATTACTGGTCATTATTGGGATCCCCGGTCACCCATATTCTTTTCAAAAGAGGATATGAGAAAACCTGACTTCAGAATTTCAGTAATTGCTGATATCAGCTGCGATATAAATGGTCCCATTCCATCAACTTTGAGGTCAACAACTATTTCAGATCCGTTCTACGGATATAATCCATACTTAGAAATTGAGGAGCCTGCATTTTCAAAGCCAACAAATATTACTGTAATGTCAATCGATAATCTGCCGGGTGAGCTTCCCCGTAATGCCTCTCACGATTTCGGCATGCAACTGATGCAAAATGTTTTACATGATCTTTTTTCAGGTAGTGGAAGCAATATGATCACTAGAGCCACTATTATCTCGAACGGGCTCCTGACACAAGATTTTGCATACCTGAACGATTATCTCAATGGTAATATTTAATTCATTTGAACACTACTCCTTTCATTATTATCAGGAATGAAGGATTATTCCTATCTTGGTTCTTATCTACAAAACTATTCTGATATGAAGATATTATCAGTTGTTATTCCGGTAATCATTCTTTCTAGTTCTCTTATAGGTTGTGAAAGAAATTCTGAAAATTCAGACTACTCTCTGAAATTATGGTATAGACAACCTGCCTCAGCATGGGAAGAAGCTTTGCCAGTTGGTAATGGACGCCTTGGCGCAATGGTGTTTGGCAATCCATTGCATGAAAGACTTCAACTGAACGAAGAAAGTATCTGGGCAGGCAGTAAGATCAATAACAATAATCCTGATGCCCTGAAAACACTTCCTGAACTTCAGAAAGCATTGTTCGATAGCCGTTATAAGGATGCATGGAAGCTGGCTGAAGAAAATTTTCTTGGGACGCCACCTAATATCAGGTCTTATCAACCACTTGGTGATTTATTTATTGATTATGAATGGAATAGCAACCCTGAAAACTATTTAAGAGAGCTAAACCTGGAAACAGGTATCGCCACAACAAAATTCACCATAGATGGAAAGCAAATTATACAGGAAGTTTTTGTATCAGCACCGGATAATATTCTGGTGGTTCATATCACATCACCCGATGGCGGTCTGATCAATGCCTCCTTCAGGTTGATCCGTGAAAAGGATGTAGTAGTTAAATCCGTAGATAACAATACTATCCATCTGACAGGACAGATCATAGATGTGGAAGATGCAAAATCCGGACCGGGAGGAGCACACATGAGATTTGCAGGAGAACTGAGACTTTCCGCCGTGAAAGGGAAAACAGGCGCATTGAATGATATTCTTATGGTTAGAAAAGCTAGTGAGATTACACTCCGGTTAACTGCTGCTTCTGATTATAATATCAATCTTCTTGATTTTGACAAGTCAATAGATCCTGCCGCAATCTGTAAATCGATTCTGGATAGAACCGAAAACAGATCCGTCAGGGAACTGAAACAAAAGCACCTTGAAGAATATCAGGAGATGTTTAACCGTGTAAGCTTGTCATTTGGAAAGGACACTCTCTCAACAAAACCCACAGATGAGCGTCTGGCTGAGATAAAAAAAGGGAGAATAGATAACGGCCTGATTGCCTTATATTTTCAATATGGACGTTACCTGCTTATGTGTTCTTCACGTGCACCTGCAATATTGCCTTCCAACCTTCAGGGGATATGGAATAAGGATATGAATGCTCCATGGAATTCTGACTTCCATACAAATATAAACCTTCAGATGAATTACTGGCCTTCAGAGGTTTGTAACCTGTCGGAAACATCAGAGATCCTTGTCTCTTTTATGGAAAAACTTACAGTGCCAGGCTCTGTAACGGCAAAAGAGATGTATGGCACGGGTGGCTGGGTTATTCACCATCTTACGGATCCATTTGGCCGGACAGGTGTTGCTGATGGTGTATGGGGTATAACCCCTATGAACGGACCATGGATGACATTCCCTGTCTATGAGCATTATTTATTCACAGGTGACACCTCATTTCTTAGAAACAAAGTATATCCCTTAATGAAAGGTTCTGCGGAATTCGTACTCGGATTTCTTGTTGAATCACCTGAAGGATACCTGGTTACAAATCCTTCACATTCTCCTGAAAATAATTTCAGAGATAATGTAACAGGAGAAACATCAGCTCTTACTTATGCAGCCACAACAGATATTGAGATAATAAATGCCCTTTTAGACAATTGTATCGAAGCCTCAGAAATCCTCGGGATAGACAAAGAGTTTGCTTCCAGGCTTGAAGCCACGAAAAAACGTCTTCCTCCTGTTACAGTCAATTCAAAAGGTGTGATCCGGGAGTGGATAAAAGATTATGATGAAGAGGAACCTGGACACCGGCATATGTCACATCTCCTTGGACTTTATCCACTGGCGCAGTTTACTCCTGAAACACCCGGATTGTACAAAGCTGCTGAGTCTACTATAGAGCGACGGCTATCTTTCGGAGGAGGTCATACAGGATGGAGCAGAGCCTGGATAATAAGCCTCTTTGCCCGACTTCAGAATGGAGAAAAGGCCTATGAGAACCTTCTTGGTTTGCTTCGTAAATCAACACTGAACAATCTTTTTGATACTCATCCTCCTTTTCAGATCGATGGTAATTTCGGAGGTACTGCAGGAATTGCTGAAATGCTTATTCAGTCTCATAACGGTGTAATAAGATTACTCCCGGCAGTTCCAAGTGAATGGAATAACGGAGAGGTAAAGGGGCTTTGTGCGAGGGGAGGATTTGTTGTCGATATGAAATGGATCAATGGCAAACTTGAAATGGCGAAAATATACTCAGAAAAAGGAGGGAAGTGCTCCTTAATATATAATGGGAAAGAACAGGAAATCAGTTTAAAAGCCGGACAAGAGAAAGTACTGAGTTTTTAATTTTGGAAACTTATTGGCAATAAAACATATCCGAACTTAAATGAAATTCAATTTTATAATCCGTTTTTATATTTTTACAGAATATTGATAAACAAAATGAATATCATTTCACTAGGACCTGCTTATCCCTACAGGGGTGGACCTGCGGCATTTAACGACCGTCTTGCACAACAGTTTACAGCTGAAGGTCATAATATTGAAATAGTCACATTTAGTTTGCAGTATCCCCGGATTTTGTTTCCGGGAAAAACACAATATACTGACGGCCCTGCGCCACAGGGTGTTAAGATAACACGAAATCTCAATTCCATAAACCCATTTAACTGGATTAGAACAGGTCTTAAAATTAAAAAAGAAAAACCCGACATTCTTCTGGTAAGGTACTGGCTGCCTTTCATGGGCCCATGTTTTGGGACAGTTGCCAGGATAGCAAAGTCAAACGGTCATACAGCTGTGATCTGTATTTTTGATAATGTTATCCCTCACGAAAAACGGCCTGGAGATAATCTTCTTACAAAGTATTTTATACGGAGTATTGATGGTGCTATTGTGATGTCTCAAACAGTATTCGATGACCTTAAAACCTTCCGGGTAAATATTCCTGTAAAGCTTAGTCCTCACCCTTTATTTGATAATTATGGCATACTGATAAAGAGAGAAGAGGCATTAGCAGCACTTAAGCTTTGTGCTGATAATTCATATCTTTTATTCTTTGGATTTATCAGGGCATACAAGGGGCTTGACCTGCTTATTGAGGCTTTTTCTGATATTAGATTGAGAAACAGAAAACTGAAGCTTATAATTGCCGGAGAATTTTACGAGGATGATACTCTTTACCTGGAACTGATTAGGAAGTTCAATATTGAAAATGACGTCATCTTTTTTGCCCATTTTATTAAAGATAGTGAGGTATCACTTTTCTTCAGTGTTGCTGATCTTGTTGTTCAACCATATAAAACCGCCACCCAGAGTGGGGTAACACAGATTGCCTTCCATTTTGAAAAGCCCATGCTGGTAACTGATGTAGGTGGATTAAGAGAGATTGTGCCTGACGGAAAATGTGGTTATGTAGTAAAACCTGAGCCTAAAGAGATTACAGAAGCAATTCTCGATTATTTTGATAATAACAGGACGGCACAGTTTACTGAAGGAGTGAAGCAGGAAAAGGCAAAATTCTCCTGGGATAAGATGACAGCGTCAATAATTGAAGTTTATAATAAGTACCGTAAACCCAAAGACAATATCATTTAAATCCTTCTTTTTGAAATCCGCCTCTCCCCAACCCCCCGACAAGTCGGGGCAGGCTCTCCCCCAGGAGGTAGTGGCTTAAGTACTGATAATATGTTAGTTACCCCCTTCTTCCGCATAAGCGGGAAGGGGCACGGGGAGATGAGGTAGATTGATCAGATATTCACTTTATACTTAACAAGATAGTTATTCCGTTCTGATGAATTCCGGTTTACCAGTTCTCCAAGGAAGCCTGTCAGAAAGAGGAATGTTCCGATTATCATAACAGTGAGAGCGATAAAGAAAAAAGGACTGTCGGTGACAAGAGGTGCTCTGAGATTATGATTAATGAAAACCAGCTTTCTTATACCAAGATAACCAGCCATAATAAAGCCCATCAAAAACATAAGAGTTCCAAGGGATCCAAAAAGATGCATAGGGCTTTTACCAAAACGGGTAATGAAGCCTATTGTAAGAAGATCGAGATATCCTTTTATGAACCTGTCAAGTCCATATTTTGTGACCCCAAATTTTCTTGACCTGTGTTCAACAACCTTCTCTCCGATTTTATTAAAACCTGCCTCTTTCGCCAGCATGGGTATGTACCTGTGCATCTCGCCAAATATCTCGATGTTCTTCACAACTTCAAGACGGTATGCTTTAAGTCCGCAGTTAAAGTCATGAAGCTTAATGCCTGATGACCATCTTGCTGTACTATTATAAAACCTGCTGGTGATAAGTTTGACAAAAGGATCATATCTTTTCTTTTTCCAGCCTGATACGAGGTCGTATTTCTCATCTCTTATCATCTTTACAAGTTCCGGAATCTCATCGGGACTGTCCTGCAGATCGGAATCCATTGTAATAACAACATCCCCAGCTGCTACACTGAAACCTGTATGAAGAGCGGCGGCCTTACCATAGTTCCGTCTTAAACAGAGACCCTTTACGAATTGGCTATTCCCTGCCATGAACATAATCTTATCCCATGATGAATCAGAACTTCCATCATCAATAAAAATAAGTTCAAATGAGAGCCTGTTGATAATACAAACCTTTTCAATCCATTCAGTTAATTCCTGAATCGATTCCTCTTCATTATAAACAGGTACTACAATTGAAAGATCCATTTGGACGTATCTCTAACTTTCTATAAAAGGATCTTTGATCTTCTTCGCGAAGGCAGACGAAATCAGAGAAGCAATTGCACCCATAATTACACCTCCTATAAGGGTTGTGATTGCAACCTTTATTGCCGATGGATTTGCTTTTGCCATCATTTTATCGACAGCATCAGAAATTTGAGATTCAGACAACCCTTTACTTCTCAAAAACTCTTCTGTCCAGTTTGCAGAAGCTTTGAGTACTCGGGTTGTATATTCAGGATCTATGAATTTATTGAATATCAAGTTGTAGATGATGACAAGAATTGTGGAAAGAATAACAACAGCCAATCCGTACAGAAAGGCATGTCCATAGTTAATAAAACCATCCAGTACTCCATTCCTGAAACTTTTTGTAAACCAGTAGAGACCAATGACATATATTACAAGATTGAATAGTACTAATAGTAAACTCTTACCGATACCTACTGGCATGATATTAAACATCCAGAAGGCAAGCTGAATTATCACCAGAATAACTCCGAAGATCAATCCGCTATTCAGAGCACTTTTTAAATAGGCCGATGTCTTGTTTTCCATTTCTCTATCTTTTAGTTAATTAACAAATATAGAAAAATATCTTAAAATGTTATTATTTGCTATTAATTTTGTCGGCTCTGTAAAAATTCGTATTTTTGTACCGGGTAAGTCTTATACGACCAGCTCCTGCTGAACTCCCCCAGGATCGGAAGGTAGCAAGGGTAGGCAGTTGTAGCGGTGCGATATAAGGAGCTTACCCTTTTTTATTTTATCTTGCCGGAATTCCGAACACAACATGCTTATTCGTATATATAAAGATAATCCAAACCATAAGCATATAAGACATATTGTTGACCTGCTTGAAGATGGAGGCATAATAATATATCCTACAGATACAGTATATGCCATGGGATGCGATATCCGGGCGACAAAATCAATTGAGAAAATAGCTCGCTTTAAGGGGTTAAACCCTAAAAACCCGGAACTATCGCTTATCTTTCATGATATGAGCCAGCTTTCAGAATATACCATAATCAGGGATAATACAATTTTTAAACTGCTGAAAAGAAACCTTCCCGGACCTTTTACTTTCATAGTTCAGGCAAATAACCAGATTCCAAAATTGTTCAAGAATAAGAAAAAAACTGTAGGTATCAGGATCCCCGACAATAACATTGTCCTTGAGCTGATACGGGAGCTTGGCCGGCCGATTATTACCACTTCAATTCACGACCAGGATGAGGTTATTGAATATACTACCGACCCTGATCTTATTTATGAGAAGTATCGCGATTTTACTGACGCTGTTATCGATGGTGGCTTTGGTAAAAACGAGGCTTCCACAATTGTTGACTGTACAGGAGAAGAAATAGAGATTGTAAGGCAAGGCCTTGGGATCCTTGAAATGTGAATATCAGTGCCTGTAAAAATTTCTGGTAAACAGTATCATAACCGTAAGTAATTCAAGCCTTCCTAAAAGCATTAATCCCGACAAAAACAATTTGCCAGCCATTGGAACGGCAGAATAGTTTGTAAAGGGACCGAAGGTTCCCAATCCCGGACCAATATTTCCCAGCATAGAGGCGGATGTGCTAAAAGATGTGATCATATCATAACCCATAATTGAAATTATGAATGTTCCAAAACACAGTGTTAGAAAATATAATGTAATGAATACAAGTAAGTTATATATGGTGTTTTGTTGGATAATATGTTTGTCAAGACGTACTGGGATAAAAGCATTCGGGTGAATTAATCTTTTCATTTCCTGCCGGCTATTTTTTGTAATTATAAGAAGCCTGACAATTTTAATGCCTCCGCTGGTCGATCCGGCTGTTCCTCCTGTTAACATCAGTATGAAAAATATTATTAGTATTATGTTGCCCAATAGATTATAGTCTTGTGTATAATAACCTGTTGTTGTAATAATTGATATAACATGAAAAGTTCCGTCGAGAATCGCTTTACCTGAAGTAAAACCTGAATTTAAATGAAGGGCTATGGAGACGAACACTATAAATACAAAACAGATCAGTGTGTAAAAGATAAACTCATTATTGCTGATGATCTTTTTTAAATTGCCCTTGAGCCCGAAGTAAAACAGTGCCATGTTAGTTCCTGCAATAAACATGAATATAGTTATTACTATCATTATGAATGGTGAAGCAAAGTATGCAATCCCATCGTTTCGTGTAGAAAAACCTCCTGTTGACAATGTTGAAAAGGAATGACATACAGCATCAAAAACCGGCATCCCACCGATTATCAACAATAGAATTTCTGCAAGAGTTATAAGGGAATAAATGGCGAGAAGCCTTTTTGCTGCGTCTTTAATCCGGGGATGGATCTTATCAGTCGGCTGACCTGAAAACTCAGTTGCAGCAAGTTGTATATTAATGGATTTAAAAACCGGGAAAACAGAAAGAGAAATAAATATTATTCCAATTCCTCCAAGCCACTGAGTAAGGCTTCTCCAGAAAAGGACTCCATGTGGCAAAGATTCAATATCGGTAAGAATAGTGGCGCCCGTGGTTGTGAAACCTGACATCGATTCGAAAAAGGCATCTCCAAAGCTACTTATTGAGCCACTTAAAAGAAATGGTAAAGTGCCAAAAAGGCTGAAAATAAGCCAGATACCAGTAACGATAATGTATCCTTCTTTGTTTCCATAAATTCTCTCCTCATTTCGGAGTGGAGTAAATACGATAACCCCTGTAACTACGGTAATAAGTGCGGAATATAAAAAAGAAGATGCAGTTAGCTCTTGGTATATCAGTGATACAGTTGCAGATACCAACATGAACAAACCTTCAAAAATGAGTAGCAGGCTGAAAACCCTGGCTATAATCCTGAAGTTGATCATAAATGTTCAGGTAAAATATTTTAAAAGTTTATCGTAGGCTGAAGGTAATGTAAAAACAACAACCTTGTCGTTTGCTATTATCATCGTGTCGCCCGTTGCAATAAATGGCACTCCATCCCTTGTTCCCCCTCCAATGATGGCATCTTTGGGGAAATCGATGCTTCTGAGAGTACCCTTTGTAATTTTTGAGTTTGCCGGAACATTGAATTCGAGAACCTCTGCATCAGTTCCGGTCATATATTTAACCTGGGTTACATTTGGATTGGTTGTATGTCGGAATATCCTGCTTGCCGCAGAAATCTTTTTATTGATGATAGTGTCAATACCAGTGTTCTCAGCAAGATTAATGTATTCCATATTCTCAACTTCAGCGATCGTCTTTTTTACACCCATTTTTTTCGCAAGAAGACAGGACAGGATATTTGTTTCAGAATTACCGGTAACAGCCACAAAGGCATCCATTTTCATTATCCCTTCCTGTTCAAGAAGATCAACATTTCGGCCATCGCCATTAATAATGAGGGTATTATCAAGAATCTCTGCGAGATCTTCACATTTCTTAATATCTGGATCTATTAACTTCACCTCACATGTTTTCTGCATATACATTGCTATAAGCTTACCGATCTTGCTGCCCCCGAGTATCATGATACTTTTAGCTTCAAAATTCTCTTTCCCCGATGTTTTCATGATCTCACCAATTCCTTCTTGAGTTGAGATAATAAACACCATATCTCCTAACTGAAACTGTTCATTCCCTCTTGGGATAATGGTTTTGTCATTCCGTTTGATTGCTACCGCCCTGTATTTATCAGTTCTGTAACTAATTGAAATTTCCTGCAGACTTTTGTTCAGGATAGGTGCTTTCTCATCAAGCTTCTGAATATACATCGTCAGCTTCCCACCCGAATACTCCATAAACTCACTAGTTCCGGTTTCATGAAGCAGTCCGAGCACCTCACGCGCAGCAATCAGTTCGGGATAAATAAGAGAATCGATACCAATTGACTTAAAAAATTCTAAAGTGGAATGCTCAAGGTAGTCAATATTGTCAATACGAGCTATAGTTTTGATGGCTCCAAACCTTTTGGCAAGAATTGACGATATTATATTGGTATCTTCAGATGGCGTTACCGCAATAAACAGATCTGTTTTTTTGTGGAGTGAGTCCTGGAGGATCTTTACAGATGTGGCAGAACCCTCATGCGTCATGACATCGAGAGAACTATCAATGGGCTTCAGTCGGGCCTCTTCCGGATCGATAAGAATAATTTCATGATTTTCATTCGATAACATCTTCGCAAGATGTGTCCCAACTTCACCTGCTCCGGCAATTATTATTCTCATTGAAAAAAAATTTGAAAAAACATGACAAAATAAGAGATAAATAGCTTAATACTCAAGTTTTTTCCGAATTTTATTTATGAACTGGTCATATCCTTTTAATAAATGCCCCTGCCTTCCTTACAAAATGGAGTGTATCTATGCCGGTAAGATCTACCTGTTGTGGAATACGGAACCCTGAAGCTGCTTCAGATGTTATAATCAATGTTTCGGGGGATGGTCTGAATGATAAGTAATTTTCAATTTCAGGTCTTACACCGGTGAGAATCACAATATCAGGGATAAAGCGTTGCAAAATGTTTCTGTCCAGCGAGCTGGCTATTAATATGTTTTTTTCACCGGACCTGATGCAATAGAACTTATTTTTTAGTGTATTGTTTTTTATCTTAAGTCCAAGAGTGGCACAATGTCTTTTTACTTCAGGTCCCACCAGAGAGGTATCGGAATAGAGATTAAGTATCTTACCAGTTCTGATTCCGATCGTTGATGAACCAGGTGAATTATAGACTATTAATTCATTGGTAGTTCTTGTCGATATTTCAGTAACTGTGCCTGCCATGACAAATAGAATAAGTACCCCTATGGGATAAAAAATTGAAAAGGGTCGTTTCTTCAGTAAGAAATAGCTGAAAATGAAAATTGTTCCGGTGAGCAGAATGCATTCAATGGTTGTCATCCCGATATTTTCAATAGTTGACCAGGGCAGGGAAGAGGCTTTCGCAGTAAGCAGTTCAGTGAGCCCTGTCAGATAATTAAGTATTGATCCTAGAAATTGTGAAAGAAACTGGACAGGGAATGTCAAAGGAACAAGGCATCCTGTTACAATAAGCAATGACGAAAGTGGTACTATTATGATATTTGTAATGATGAAGTATGTTGGGAACCTGTTGAATAGCATTATTGTCAGAGGAAGCGTACCGGCCTGTGCCACAATGGTTACAACAGCTGATTGCCAGATCTTATCCGTAAGCCAGTTTTTGATCTGCAGCTTAAGGTAGAAGTCCTGGTAGAAACTTATAATATAAATCACAGCCGAATATGAAAGCAGAAATCCGGCCTCGAATATAACGGATGGTTTTATGAGGGTTAAAATAAATGCGGATGCCAGTACCGAGTTTATTCCATTTACTCGTCTCTTCATCAGGTTGCCCGCCTGTAGGAAGGAAAACATCAGAGTGGCCCTCAGTACCGAGGGAGTGAGCCCTGTCACAAATGCAAATGACCAGAGAATAAGGATTGTTATTAATATCCTCAGTATATTGAATCTTCGTTTCAGGAAGAATAGAAGATTGAAAACAAACAAACTCAGGATTACAGCATGAAGCCCCGATACGGCCATAATGTGCATCACTCCGGCCTTAATGAAATTCTGTTTCTGCTCTTGGTCGAGCATATTTTTCTGACCAAGGGTAATTGCCGCTACCAGCGCCAGCCTTTCCCCGGTGATGCCCCTCTCTTTATACATCCCAATGATCTTCTCCCTTATGATCAATGCCCTGTGAATCAGTTTTCTGTGACCAGGAACAATATGGCTGATAATATCACGGCTGCTGGTAAATGCGTAGAATCTGATACCCTGGTTTTCCATATAGAACCTGTAATCAAACTCATTTGGATTCCCTCTGTTTACAATTTCAACAGGAGTACATTTAATAATCAGCAGATCGCCCGGTAGTAGGGAATTTACCGATGAATCTTTCTTATTAAATAGTATCATGGACCCTTCAACAGCCTCAGAGCCATTCCGGGCGATCTTCCTGTTAAGCTTTACGGTTAGTCTGAAACTATTCTCTTTTTCGTCGGGATAGTCGGAAAGGGTACAATAGAACAATGTCTGTTCAGGTTTAAGTGGTGAAAGGCTGTTTTTCTCATTTGTGTATAGTAGAAGGCCGACGGTAAAGAGCGAAATTGTCAGAGAGAAACCAAAGATCAGATTGGTCTGGTATTTATTATGAAAAAGACTGGCAGAAAATCCAGAAACAATAATAATGCCAGCTAATACCAGGAAAATAGTATCTGGTTTGATATAAAGGCCTGAAATAATTCCGGCACATAATGGCAGGCCTATACGAAGAAATGGAATTTCTTTATGTAGCACAGTCTGCAGCTAATGAGACTGTATAAAGATAGGAAAAAGTACTTAAAGTGAACTAAAGTTTGGAGTGAGCTAGAGTTTATTGAGAATTTGAAAATTAGATCAGGAGAATGTGTATTGGAAATTGTAATATTAGGAACAACAATTTTTCTGTTTACTTTAGGCACTCTAGGCACTCTAGGCACTCTAGGCACTTTAGGCACTCTAGGCACTCTTTATCTTCTGTCCGGGGAGAATAGTCTTATATTCAGCTTCAAACTTACCTTTACTTATGGCAGTAAGCTTGCTTTTAATAAGTCTTTTTCTGAGAGGACTGACCTTATCAGTAAATAGAATGCCATCAAGATGATCATATTCGTGCTGGATTATCCTGGCTTTATATCCATCATAGACCTCATCATGATACTCCCAGTTCTCATCATAATATTTGATCCGGATATGTGACTCGCGGTTAACCTCCTCCCTTATATTGGGAATGCTTAAACAACCCTCTGTCATAGGTTGAAGTTCGCCGCACTTTTCTATAATATGAGCATTAATGAACACCTTTTTGAAGTCGGCAAGTGAAGGCTCATCATCAGCTACCGGTTTACCGTCGATTACAAATATTCTTATTGACTTTCCAATCTGTGGCGCGGCAAGACCCAGACCTTCAGAGTGGTACATTGTCTCAAACAGATCTTCTATGATTTGATTCAGCCCGGGATAATCTTTATCAATATCCTCTGCAATCTTTCTTAATAACGGGTGTCCGTAAATAACAATAGGATATGTCATTTCAGTTTAATATTTTTTTTATTTGATCTGTTATCAAGGAAAGACTGAAGAATGATCGAGGCACTAATTTTATCAACCATCGATTTATCCTGTCTGTCTCTCTTTTTCACTCCACCATCAATCATTGTCCTGAAGGCCATCTGCGAAGTAAATCTCTCATCAACAAGGTGGATATTCTTTTCAGGAAATGTTTTTTTAAGCTTCTTAATGAACGGATTGATATATTTAACAGATTCACTTGGCTGATTGTTCATTTGCACAGGATATCCAATCACAAAAGCATCCACCTCTTCGGTTTTAAGATAACCTTCAATAAAGTTGTCAAATTCATTAGGGCTTACTGTATTTAAGGGCGAGGCAAATATTTGCAAAGGATCTGTTACAGCCAGTCCGATCCTTTTTGTACCATAATCTATTGCAAGTATCCTGCCCATAATCATTTATAGGGGGCAAAAATACAAATAATTTGGAAATTCACAGTTGAAGGATGTTTCTTACATAATTCCCCCTTCAAAGAGGGAATTTCAGGGAATATAACCCTTAAAAACAGAATTAATTAACAGTAAATCAACAATATATTACAAAAACCATCCCGAAGGATGGTTTTTGTAATGATTTATTCTGTTTTTGAGAATTCCATTCCAGCTAGTCGCTGGTAAGTCTTATATCTCCATTTGGCATTATTTTCGGTAGCTTTAAAGAGTATCTCGGCTTCCTTGGGAAATGATTGGATCAGAGAAGTATAACGTACCTCTGATCTGAGAAAATCCTGAAATTTGGTCCAATCAGGCTCTTTTGAATCGAGAATAAAGGGGTTTTTGCCTTCAGCTTCAAGCAATGGATTGTATCTGTAATTATGCCAGTATCCGGCTTCAACAGCAGTCTTGGTTTGTGACTGAGTTTTTCCCATGCCATCTTTAAGTCCATGACTGATACATGGAGAATAAGCAATAATGAGTGATGGTCCTGGAAATGCTTCTGCTTCTCTGATTGCTTTAAGGTACTGAGCATTGCTTGCTCCCATAGCAACCTGAGCAACATATACATAGCCATAGCTCATTGCCATCTGACCAAGATCTTTCTTACGGATTTTTTTACCTGAAGCAGCAAATTTTGCAACAGCTCCGGCAGGTGTCGATTTTGATGCCTGGCCTCCGGTATTGGAATAAACTTCAGTATCGAGAACAAGAATGTTTACATCTTCACCCAAAGCGATAACATGGTCAAGTCCACCATAACCTATATCATAAGCCCAGCCATCACCACCGAATATCCAATGTGATTTTTTAACAAGATACTGTTTAAGGCTGAGGATCTCTTTTGCAACCTCCGATTTGTCTTTGGTGCAAGCGACAACCACTTTTTCAGAAGCAACCCTGGAAGCTTCACCGTTATCTTTAGCTGCAAGCCATTCTTCGAAAGCAGTTTTGGTCTCACCGGTTACTGAACCGTCCA
>Ga0315283_10000232_pt1 | contig 37671 bp, 30 predicted proteins | sample YL17G09_0_MG_FD_204541 | JGI IMG/M metagenome (GOLD analysis project Ga0315283, IMG submission 204541) | Sediment microbial communities from Yellowstone Lake, YNP, Wyoming, USA - YL17G09_0 | ecosystem: Environmental > Aquatic > Freshwater > Lake > Sediment | place: USA: Wyoming | collected...
AAGCTCCGACTATCGCTGGTCCAAGGAAGAGATCGAGCGGTACGTCGCGGGGTTCCGGAACTACGACTACAGGGCGAGCACGACCGCGAAGATTCTCGCGAACAGCAGCAAAGTTCCCACTGAGCAGGAGCGCATGTTGGAGGTGCTCAAGCACTGGCGCGAGCCCCGGCTCCCCACGGGCTGCCCGTACTGATGGGAACCTCATGAAGTCAGAAACCGCAGAGCAGATCCTCACTGTCGTATTGGAAACCCAAACTTGGGTTCACTCGGGAGATGAAGGAGATCATGTCGTCAGGTACCCTGATCTCTGGGCTGTTGCCCGCCATGCACTGAAGGTCGGGGTGGGTGAGCCCACGTTGAAGTCTTTCTTCGCGAACTTGGGGGAGGAGGACACAGACGAGCTTCTTCGAGTACCTGACGATGATCTCACCGAGAGGGTGGTGGTCGCGATTGATGAGATCAATGAGATCTTGCAAGTCGCCAAGGACGAAGTGGGGGATGAAATACTCCTCGATCTTCTCCTTGAGGCAGACGCTCTCTCCCAAGCAGAGAGGCTTCGTAGGGAGGCTGATGGAGCCTACGATTTCGATGACGCCCTGTTGATCCCAGCCCTTATCCAGACCCTCCTTGGGATTGGGCTCGATAGAGGGAAGATCACGGAGCGGCTTTACAAGATCTACGGCAACGAGTCCTGGGTCAGGAACCAGTTCCTGACGGACAGCCTGACCGAAGAGACTCTTCTGGGGGAGCCTTGGGTCTGGGATACACTCCTCGACTTGAGGGGCAAGATCGATGAAGTCATCCTCGCTTGATCTGCCTATCGTCCTGGCCCTGTATGACTTCCCTCAAGCTCGTTCTCCTTCTCGCTCTCTCCATCGCAGTCCTCGGTTGTGGCTCCACCCCTGCCCCCACGCCCGTGGACGCAGCCGTGGTGGCGGACGCGGGTGATGTCTCCGACGCAGCCGATGTTGGCGTTGCCGACGATGCAGCCGCCGCTGACGACGCCGGGCTTGTCGAAGACGCAGCCGTCTCCGACGACGCAGGATCCGTCGAGGACGCTGGGGCGACCGACGCGGGTTGACCTGCGGGAATCGTGAAACGGTCGGCTCCCCACCCGTTTCTAGGGTGTGAAGAGCCTCATCATCCTCGTCGGTGCCTCAGGTTCCGGGAAGTCCTCCTGGAGCCGAGGCCGTCTTGCCTCAGGGCAGGCTGTGGTCTGCTCTGCGGACGACGGGCTCATCGACTCGGACGGCGTGTACAGGTTCGCCCCCGAGAAGCTCGGTGCGGCGCACGCGGCTTGCCAGGCGAAGGCACGCGCCGCGATGGGCAGAGGCGTACCTCTCGTCGTCATCGACAACACGAACACGAGCATCTCGGAGATTGGGGTGTACCTCAATCTGGGGGATCAGTTCGAGTACTTCCCTGAGGTTCTCGTGTTCGATTCGGAACACGACTCGGAGGTTCTCGCTGCCAGGAACAGGCACGGCGTCCCTGCCCATGTGATTCTGAACCAGCTTGCCAGGATCGAGGGAACTCTGGCCAACTGGCCGGAATCGTTCCCGATGTTCAAACGAATCGTGTAAAAGGGGCTGCCTCGCCCGTTTGTAGGGTGGAGGAACCAGTCCATGCGCTACAGATACATGATCGTCTCGGCCCTGCTCCTGTGGGCCACCCCCCTGCAAGCACAGGCACAGACCCCTGAGGACGAGGCTCGTGCGCTCTTCGCCACCGGCAGCACGGCGTTCGAGGAGGCTCGGTGGCTCGACTGCGCCCACCTCTTCGAGCGGAGCTTCACGATCGCGTTCCGTCCTGCGCTCCTCTACAACGTCGGCCTCTGCTACCAGCGGGCCACGGGCGCGCTCTCGGACGCCGACGCCACCCCGCTCCTGGAGCGAGCCGTCGCCGCCTACCGGCGCTACCTGCGGGAGCTTCCTGACGCGACCAACGCAGAGCGGGTCCAGATGTCCATCTCCGACATCCAGTCCCGCCTCGACAGCATGACCCCCACCATCGTCACCGAAACCCCGACCCCCGAGGTCGAGGTCGAGCCCGAGGCCGCTCCCGTGACCGTGGCTCGCAACGAGTTCCCGTTCACGATCGTCACCGGGGCGCTGGCCCTCGTCTCGACGGCGCTCGCGATCGGCCTCGGACTCCACGCGCAATCGATCTACTCGGGCTTGTCCTCGACGTGCGGTCAGACCCCTGAAGGCTGCGCCGAAGCCCGGATCTCGGAGGTCGGCTCGTTCTCCTTGGGCGCGAACCTCATGTGGGTGTTGTCCGGACTTGCCCTTGTAGGAACTTCAATCAGCTTGGCGGTCGAGTTCACGGCCACGGACACGCGGCCCTCCCTGGTCGCCCTCACGGTGGGAAGGAGTTTCTGAGCTAGTTGGGTGATAGTTTGCGGAAGAGATTGAAGGTGTGTGATGAAGACCAAGTACCCCCGGACGTTTCACGTCCCGTGGTCGCAGGGGGCGACCGACGACGACAAGACCCACACGTTCTCTGACATCGAGAAGATGTTCGGCGGCAAGCAAGTCATCGTCACCGAGAAGATGGACGGGGAAAACACCACGATCTACTCGACGGGGGAGTGCCACGCGCGGAGTTTGGACTCGGCGGGCCATGCCTCACGGGACTACGTTCGCGGCAAGGCCCGCGAGGTAGGCTGCGCTGGATTCCCTGAGGGCTGGCGGCTCATGGGGGAGAACCTCTACGCCAAGCACTCAATCTCCTACGACTTGCTCCCCGACTACTTCGTGGTCTTCGGAGTCGCAGACGCCTCGAACATGGCTCGGCCTTGGTCTGAGGTCGAAGAGTGGGCAGACCTTCTGGGCCTGCCCTCTGCGCCGGTTCTTTGGAGGGGCACCTGGGACACGAAGAAGGTCATGTCCCTCTACCCGTTCAAGTCTCTCCTGAGTTCCACTGGGACGAGCGAAGGCTACGTCGTGCGGGTCGCTGGAAGCTTCCCGATGAGCAACTTCGACAAGTACGTCGCGAAGTTCGTGCGGGCCAAGCACGTCCAGACAGACACGCACTGGATGCAGCAGGAAGTCACACCAAACAAGCGCGTCACTGCGTCGGCTCAGCGGGTTGCTGACCGGGCTCTCAGGTCTCGTTAGGTTGGACATATTCGCGGGTGGGTATGCCGCCCCGTCATCGACGCCCACGCCCATTCCCACGTCCAGGACCGCCCCCTCCTGCACCGCCGCCGCCGCCGCCCTCAGTACTGAGGGTTCGCGAGTCGGAATTCATGGCAGTGGGAGGCTCACCCGAAAGTGCCCGGACCCAGATTGGGGCGTTGGGTGGTTCTTCTGGACTCGGCTCTCCTGAGGGAGTGGTCGTCGGGTCGCCTGGAGACCTCTATGTGGACCTCAACGGCGGTGTTGGCTTGACCTTCTGGGTCAAGGAAACAGGTGTCGGCACGAACACCGGGTGGGCCGCGAAGTAGCACCTCTCAATCTTTGAGAGCTAGGTCAGTTTTTCGGTCCGGTGCGTAAAGATCCCAACAGAGGATCAATGCCGCCCACCACCGAAAACACAAAGTTCTCCCTCCGCAACTTCTCCGGCAAGCCCACCAAGCACTTCCGCGTCGAGCGGGATGACCTGACTGGTCAGGCTCCTGTCGCCAAGAAGACGCCCTCCCACCACATCTTCGTGATCGACCGCAGCGGGTCGATGTACGGGGACATGGAGGCGGTCAAGTCGATGACCGAGAAGCTCCTCACCCTCGGGGAGTTCGATGACCCGACCCTTCGGGTGTCTCTCATCACCTACTCGTCGCAGGGCGACGTGAAGCTCCACTTCCAGCATGTGACGGTCGCGGACGTGATGAAGGCGTCGAGTCCTCACCTGAAGGAGATCCGCTCGATCCGTGCGACGGCCATGACCTGCATCTCGCAGGGGCTCGTGCTGGCTGAGACGGTGATCGATGACAAGGAGACGACCTGCATCACGCTCCACACCGATGGGTTCGCGAACGACGCTTCCCCGTCGGCAGAGGCACGCACGATCGCAGCGACCGTCGAGAAGCTCAAGAAGCATCCCAATCTCTTCGTCAACACCATCGCCTACCGCGACTACTGCGACTTCAATCTTCTCTCCTCGATCTCGAACGGGCTTTCTGGCGCGTGCATCCAGGCGAGGGACATCAAGCAGGTCTACGAGGCGCTCTACAACGCCACGGCTCTGCTCGCTGGTTCGATGGCACCGGCCATCGAAGCCTCCAAGGGGAAGGCTGACTACATCGCGTTCATCTCGAAGTCCGCACGCAAGGTGCTGGGCTCGGAGGACAACCTCGTGGTCCGTGGCCTCAGTTCGACCGACGATCGCTCGGTCTACCGCTACTTCGAGGTCACGGAGGCTGAGTACGCGAAGCTCGCGTGCCCGGAGACGCTCGGCACGCCTTCGGCGGGAGCCATCTCTACCTACTGCCGGGCGCAGATCAGCGAGGGCCACCACAACACGGCCAAGTACGCACTCGTCGCCATGAAGAACGAGACGCTCCTGAACACCCACTACCGGGCGCTCGTCTCGTCGGATGTCGCGGCCTTCGCAGGGGCTGTCGAAGAGACCCTGTTCTCGGAGTCCGAGTACCCACTGGCTGCGGACTTCGGCCTCGCGGCGAAGGGACCGTCGGTCCTGAAGGTGCTCTCGGTCCTCGACCAGCACGCGAAGTCCCTGAGCGTCAACCTCAAGGTGCTCGTGTCTGGCTACAAGCGTCGTGGCCTCAAGCGTGTTCCTGGTGTCCGTCTCGAAGACGGCACGCTCCAGCCTCCGACCGTCGAATCCCGCTACCGCACGGCCAACGAGGAGTGGGTCGCCGTCAATGGGTTCGAGTTGAACCGCAACACGGCGACCGTGAACATGCTCGTCTCGCAGCCGATCGACCTCTACCCGCACAACGGGAACGTCCGGGTCGCCTCGGTTGCTGGAATCGACCTCACGCCACTCAAGGCGTTCAACAACTACACGCTCGTGAGCGACGGTTCGTTGAACGTGAACCAGATCATGCTCAAGACCTCGGACAAGCGGTGCTTCCGCGAACTGAAGGATCTGGGAGTGGTCACTGGCGAGTACGCTCCTGGGGGTGCTTTCGCGATCGACTTCTCGAACCTGCCGCTCGTGGACTTCGAGTCGAGCTTCGACTCGGTGGCTCCGGACGAGGTTCGAGATCTTGCGCGGCTCACGGTCCTCTCGAAGATCCTCTCGGGCATGTCCAAGGGGGAATCGACGGCGATGACTGCGGAGCAGGTCGCGGAACTCAAGAAGCACTACCTGTCCTCGGCCCTCTACTTCTCGCCTCCGACGACGAACGAGCAGGCTGACCTCAAGGACGCCATCGCTCTCGGCAAGATCGACACACGGCTCTCGTACAAGATCGACGTGGGCATTCCGGCCATGACTTCGGTGACGAAGCTCAAGTCGGGCAACGAGGGTCTTCAGCGTCGATTCACGTCGGCTTTCCACGGGAAGCCGGTCGAGAAGTCGAACCTCTCGGAGATCCTTCTTCCCGGCACGACCTGGGACGTGAAGAAGCTCACCGCACGCACGCAACTGGACGAGACAGACACCATCTCGTACCCAATCTACGAGGGCATCCTCGGGACTGGTGCCACCACCGAAGTCGAGCGCGTCCTCAAGCTCGCCGGACACGAAGACCCCAAGGGCTTCCTCAAGAGCCTCAAGGGCAGCGACCATGAGGCTGTGGTCGCCTCGGTCGCGGATGCACTCCGGCTCGTGGATGGGATGATCGAGTCCTTCTACGATCGGATCCGCCCCCTCGCCTTCTACATCGGCGCGACCGGGCTGGTCCCGGACTCGCTCAATGCGAAGGCGTTCACTTCGGATGCGTTCGCCACGCAGTACACGGATGCCAAGCTCTCGAAGGCCGAGAAGGAGGACGGTACGTTCTTCGTCCTGCCGAACGGACTCGTGGTCACGGTGTTCGTGAAGGCTGAGCACTTCACCGTCTCGTGATCGTGAAATGTCTCGGTCCTCAATCGTTTCCAAGATGAGGACCGAGACATGACTCTGCGAGAGAAGCCTGGAGCCTGACCGTGGGCTACGGCAGGCTCAATCAAGCACAGCGCCTGGCAGTCGCCCCGCACCTCGTCGGGAAGACCATCCATGACCTCGGGGCGGGGGACTTGGAGTTGGCGCAGGAGTGCCTGTCCCTCGGGGCGTGGCATGTCGTCGCAATCGACAAGGAGATGTCCCGGCGCAAGCAGAAGGGGATCACCAAGCTCCACCTGAACTTCTCAGAGTTCAAGGATCCAGCACCTACGGTGGTTCTCTCGTGGCCTGTGAACTGGGTAGTCGAGGGGCTCCTGCGGATCGTCAGGGAGGCTGAGACGGTCGTCTACATCGGGACCAACACCAACGGCATGGCGTGCGGCACCAAGATCCTGTGGAAGCACCTCGCCACCAGAGAGGTGCTCGCCCATGTTCCCGTCCACGGGAACACGATGATCGTCTACGGCGCTCTCCTCCAGAAGTCCCGCAAGGTTCTGCCAGAGGAGTTCGCGGCCCTGAACACGGACGAGATCTACTCGTTCGAGAGCCTGTACGGACCCAATCCGGTTGTCAGGCTCTAGCTGCCCCTGAGCATGACGTGGGAGTACGCGGCCTCAATCGTTCGAGTCCTCGACGGCGACACCGCCGTTTTCAGGCTGGTCAAGACCTTCACCCAGGAGGTTGACTTTGGCTTCTTCATCCACGACTCCGTGGCTCTCTCCAAGAGCACAGAGTTGAGCTTCAGGTTTTTCGGGATCAATTGCCCGGAGATCCATAGCTCGGACGCGGCTCTCAAGGCCCGTGGATTGAAGGCGAAGGCAGAGGTCGAGCGCCTGTGCTCCCTCGGCCCCTTGCGGCTCGTGAGCTACAAGCCGGACAAGTACGGACGCTGGCTCGCTGATGTCTATGTGACGCCCTCAGGCAAGAAGGAAATCCATATCAACCAGGCTCTCCTGGACGGTGGTTTTGCCCTCCCGTACAACGGCGACGGTGTGAAGCCGGTCTGAGATGCCTGATCTCTCTTGGATGGGGATTGGGTGGATTCTGCTCATCCTCCTCAGCTTGATTGCGATGATCATTCACGACGACTACTGGAAGAAGTAGGGCTCTCCGGTAGAGTCAGACGCCTGTACCCCGAACCATCGGTACAGCAGAGGAAGAACATGACCGACGAGAACACCACCGAAGCCCCAGCCTCCGAGATGGCCAAGAAGCTCGCCCCCGAAGAGGTGGTGGCTCTGACCCAGATGCACCGTCAGGCGCAGGAGACTGTCCAGCAGATTGGGCAGAGCGAGGTCCGCAAGGCTCGGCTTCTGGCGAGCCTCTCGGAGGTCGAGGAGCGCGCCCAGGGCATCATGAACGCAGCGGCTGCACGGCTCGGTATCGAGCCTGGGACGCCGTGGCAGATGGCTCCTGACGGGACGGTCGTGATCCTGCCCCGTCAGCCGCAGGCTGCTCAGACGCACTAGGCACGCTATCTTTCCCGAGAGGGAAGCCGATGGTGTGGACCCCGACGACGTACCCACTGCCCCCCATGAACGTCATGGTGGTCAGTCCCTTCGAGAAGGGGATGCTGGACATCCGGTGGGATGACCCCTCCCTTCTCGGTGGGAACTCTGCGTACAACGTCCTCGGGGTCAACGTGTACCGGTCGGATGCGTCCGACCGGGGACCGTTCCGCAGGATGAACTCGTTTCCGGTCGGTGGGACGTTCTTCAGGGACTTCACCGATGTGGCCCTCGTCGCTGATGAGGTCATCCCGTGGGAGACGGGCTGGCAATCTCGCGGTGACGCTCCGAACGTCCGACGGTGGACGCTCAGGACTCGCTACCCGATGTACAAGCCCCGGACCCAGGGGATTGCGGCGAACTCCCTTGAGGATGTGATCGTCACGATCAACGGTATCCCGGCTCGGATCCACGAGGTCTTCGGCCCGGCGAACGAGATCACGCTGGGGGATGCGACAGACCTCAATCCTCGGAACGACAGGCTCGTGTTCGCCCCGTTGCCCACGGGTCCAGCAGACGCGGTGGTAGTCACCTACTACACGCTCAAGAACCTCGTCCAGCCGGGGGTGGACAAGAAGAGCTTCTACCGGGTGACGACGGTGGCGGAGGACGCGGCCCAGCCGGGGGGTCTGATTGAGACTCCGCTGAACGTGACGATGCCAGCGTCCGACTCGCAGATTGAGCAACTCGACTACATCTGGCGAGAGGCCATCCGTCGCAACAATTGGATCCTCACTCAAGGCGGAGAGCGCATCAAGCTCTTCGTCCAGAAGGTCGCTGGGGTCCCATGTGAGTGCCGAGTCGAGGTGGAGTCCCGCATTCGGGCCTACTCGAAGCAGCCCTCGAACCGCTGCAAGATCTGCTACGGGACAGGGTTCGTTGGGGGCTACGAAGGCCCCTACGACATCATCATGGCCCCGGACGACGCTGAAAAGCGCATCTCACAGGGTTCAACGGGTCGTAGGAAGGAGCACTCCTACGAGGTCTTCATGACCTTCACGCCGATCGTTTCCCAGCGTGATTTCGTGATCAAGCAGAACAACGACCGGTACTCGATCGGTCCTGTTCGGCGTCCCACGAATCGCGGGAACGTCATGCAACAGCATTTCAATCTCGCGTACCTCGACTCGGCGGACATCCGGTACTCGGTCCCGATTGACGGGTCTATCGCGTCCCCGAATCTCCCGTGGCCTCAGACCCGGTACACCTACAATCCTCCTCGGGAGACCTACGACGCACGGGAGGATCCGCCGTGGCCAGTTACGCCGGATGCGGCCCTGCCGGAAGCAACCGACAAGGACAACGTACCTGATCCGGTTCAGCATCGTTGGCGCACGGGTACAGGCGAAAATCAGAACTACTGAGGCACCACGCGATGGTAAAGAAGACTTCCACACCCCCACCACCGCAGCCCCCTGAAGATGGGGTTGTGCCTGATCCCACAGACAGCCATCCCATCATGCGTGTCAGCAAATGGGTTGGTGCTCTTGTTGGAATCGTGGGTGGCCTCGCGGTTCTGGTGACTGGGATCTGGAAGGTAGGCGACCTCCTCAATGACCTGGAGGGCGTCCAATCTGACCTGACGGCTCTCCGTGCTGCAACGGCTGAGGCTTCGTTGGCGGCCCAGCACCGCAGCGAGATTCAAGAGGAGATCCTCTTGAATCTCCGCATCGCAGTCGCATCACTGCAAGCCAGGTCGGGCACCCCGGTCGGTGGAAGCGCACCGAGGCCATCTACTGGAACAACACATAGACCCCCTGTAGCGCGTGCGCGTGTGCATCCACCAGCATTCGCTCTTGCCACCACGAGTCCAGAGGTTGTTGAGTTGGTGGCTAGTCTGCCACCACTCCCCCCGCCACTCCCACCTTCCCCACCTTCCCCACCTTCCCCACCTTCTCTCATAGAGCCCCCTGTAGCAGTGTCTGAGATGGTTGTTTCCCCTGAGATGCGACTCGTGGAGAACATGGAGATCCGCGACTACGACCACTCAATTGAGACGGCTGATATCGCACTGGAGCGGGCGGAGATTCTTCAAGACCAGCTATGAAGATCCCGGCCCCCCACATCGCTGCCCATCCGAAGGCACCGCAAGCAAAAGTTCACTCGACCAGAGCGGTACGAAAACCCTCTACCGAGAAGAAGACTGTTCGGAGCCGGTACATCACTCCTTTGGAGCGACAGGTTGGGGCTGTCCTCGACAAGTCCGACCTCCAGTTCTTCGGTCGTTGCCTCCTCAAGTACATCCGTGAGGAGGCCAAGAAGGACGCGGCCAAGACCCATCAGGTGCCCACATCGGAGGAGTTCTACAAGTCCTTCACCTATCAGGTGAAGGACAACACGATTGAGGTGTCCTCAAGCTGGCCCTGGATCGATCTGATCGTCTTTGGGACCAATGGCCCCTACAAGATGAAGTGGCTCACCCAAGCCCAGGGCGTCTACAAGGTGCCCTTGCGAGGGAAGCAGGGAGAACTGATCATTCGCTCGACACCCCTCACAACAGACAAGGCTTGGATCCATCCAGGGATCGCCAAGCACAACTTCATCGAGCGGGCGTTTCGTCGGGCCAGGAAAGATTGCGTTGATCGGTTCATGGACAAGAACATCAGCAAGATCCTGGACAATGCGTTCAAATGAGCGAGGTCGAAATCACCTGCCTCGGGGACTCGGCTCACATCCGTGATCTCGGCCTGAAGATGACTCGCGGTTCCAAGATCCGCACGAGTCTCTCAGCGATCTCCAATTCCCGTGACCTGGAGGATGCCAAGGCGCGTGGTCTTGTCTCCGTGAGTGTGATGAAAGCTCAGACCATCAGAAGGGAAGACCTACCCATCATGCCGCCTCCTCCGATCGAACCCTCTGCGAACCACCAGAAGATCGCACGGTCCTCCCATCAGTCGGGTTCTGGGAATCCACACACGGAGGGACACCATGACCCACACTCGACCGAGTTGCTGAGGGAACTCCTCCTCGAAATCCGGGGTCTTCGAGAAGACATGCGGAAACGTCAACCTGAACCCAAGACCGATCAACTGGCGGCAGAAATCGCGAATGCCGTTCGAGGCGCTCTGAGCGGGCTTCAGTTTGGGTCCGGCGGGGGCACTGTTGCCTCCCTCTCTTCGGAGCCAGAAGAGAGATTCATTCCTCGTGGTATCGTCTCAGGGTCAACGAAGACAGACATTGAGACAATCAACTCGGTAGCCCCGAGTACCTCAGGTCTGGATGATGCCAGCGGAGCCCTCAGAAATGCCCGCCGTCAGACAAAAGAAGGGTGACAAGAACATGAGCGGGAAACCCGAAACAGTCCGAGGTGTAGGTCTCGACGTAGGCACCATGAATTTCGTGTCCGCACGGCGGACCTCGAAGGGTGTCGAGACTCGTCGGATGCGGGATGCCTTCCTCGATCTCCCGCCTGAGTCCAAGAAGATGCTCAAGCTTTCGGGTGTCTCCTATGTGGACCGGGAGGATGAGATCCTCATCCTTGGGGATGCCGCTCTCGACATGGCCAACGTCTTCGGACGAGAAGCCCGTCGTCCGCTCTCTGGCGGCCTCGTGTCCTCCACGGAGGTGGATTCCCTGGAGGTTCTCGGGCTACTCGTCCGGAACGTCCTCGGGGCTCCTGAGGAACCAGGGGAGCACTGCTACTTCTCGGTCCCGGCGGCTCCGGTCGATTTGGTGGGCCGAGACGTGGTCTACCACCGTGGCATCTTCGACCGCATCGTGTCCGAGTGTGGGTACACGCCCCACTCTGGAAACGAAGCTATGGCGATCATCTACTCGGAGACTGCCAGGGACGGCTTCTCTGGGATTGCCCTCTCGTTCGGTTCGGGCATGACCAACATCGCCCTCTCTGTGAGCACGGTAGAAGGGCTGGCCTTCTCTGTCGGTCGAGGGGGAGATTGGATCGACTCTGGCGCGGCGAAGTCGGTTGGGTCCACCCAGGCTCGCATGTGCTCGGTCAAGGAAAAGGGCATCGACCTCAACAACCCGACTTCCAGGGAGCAAGAGGCACTCGCCTTCTACTACAAGAACCTGGTCGAGTACGTCCTCGACCAGATCGCCCTCCAGTTCAAGGCCGTCGAGGGTCGGTTCTCGCTTCCGAAGCCCATCCCGATCATCGTCTCCGGGGGCACCTCCTTGGCTGGTGGTTTCCTGGAGTTCTTCACCGGGGTCTTCGAGAAGAAGCGCAAGAAGTTTCCGATCCAGGTGAGTGAGATTCGGGCAGCCTCGGATCCGCTCAATGCCGTAGCCCACGGGCTACTCGTGCAGGCTCTCCAGGAGTACGCTGATGAGTAAGCAACTTTGGAATCGAGTAGCTGGTTACGACGAGGAGTCCCCTAGAGTCTGCCACAAGGCTTCTGAGAAGGATCCTTCATGCCCATGCTGGGGTCGTCTTGAACCTATTTCCGAAGACGAGTTCAGTGGAACTCTGAAGTTCTCGTGTCTGGGTCATCGATCTCCCCGAGGGTACCGGGCAAAGCCAGAGAAAGACCTCTACAAGGAGGCCGCGAAGCAGGCAGCCTCCTTGCCCACTCTGGAAGAGGATCTTGCGGGTGTGTGGGAGTCTACCGACCGTGAAGTAGACGAACCGGAGACTATCTTCCTCTTGAGGGATCTCACCCGAGAGGTCGGTCGGCTACGGGCATCTCTCCAGGATATACTGGACCGACAGGTCATCCAGAATCAGACTATCAGTGACACACAAGCTCTTGTGAAGTCGGTTCTGAGGGCGAAGGAGTAGGGTGTATTTTCACCTGACAGAAGCGACTCGGCGGAGGCTCATCAAGGAGCTTCGTGCCTACTGGTCTCTGCATCCCAGGTACCAGGACATCATCGACAACATCCAGGGCAAATTTTCCTTCGAGGAACGCCCTCAGTACGGCATCATCCTCAAGACGGGTTCTGCCACCAAGGTCCAGTTCTCACCTGACAACTTCATGGGGACTGTGCAGAGCTATGTGGCCCTAGCCAAGATCCCAGGATACGCAGGGTTGTCGGTAGATTGGGTCAGGGAGGACTCCCTCGCGATCCAAGCAAACGGGGGTAGGTTCCCATCTCAGAGTGGGGTCTACTACTGCGAGATGGTCACGGAAGACACGTTCTTCGTGGACCCTCTGCTCGATGTCAGGGACGAGCGGATCCTGATGACCACCCCCTCGGAAGGGACCCTTCAGGGGATCCCCTATGCCGGGAGCCTACGGATCTTCGAGATGCCCAGCGGGCGTCTCCTCCGTCCGGGCGTGAACTACACGATCGGCGCAGACCAGGTCACCGTCTATCTGGCTGTGCCACTAGCCAACGGACAGGCGCTCTCGGCTGACTACCGGGTCGCTGGGGTGACTACCGGACCCTGGAAGGTGGAGGCCCAGTCGGGCCTTAGTCATGTGATCCCAGGGGTGGTGTTGGTCTTCGGGCGGCGCTACCAGAAGGGCGACCGTTGGGCAATCATCGTCTCCCAAATCCGGGAGCCTGCGTACATGGAGTACGGCGGGAAGTGGGAACTGGGCATCGACATCGACATCATCGCCCGTGACGTGAACGCCCAGGTCGAGATTGCGGATCAGACGGCCATGTTTCTGTGGGCGATCCTGCGACCCAACCTCGTTGACGAGGGGCTCGACATCATGGATGTGTCGATGGGCGGGGAGTCAGAGGAGATCTACGACGAGAACGGAGACGACTACTTCTACAACTCCGCAATCTCGATGACCATCCAAGTAGATTGGTTTCTCCATGTCCCGATTCTCCCCAGGATTTTGTCCTACCAGGAGGATGTGAAGGGGCTGCCGCAAGACCTCTCCTTGTCGCCGTTCAAGGATCCGTTCTTCTCAGGGAAGTTCGAGCACTTCGAGAAGACCCTCGGTTGATCCATTTGGTGGCGTTGACACCCCTATATCCGCCGCATTGAGAGGAGAGGTACCACAATCCCTGTCTTTCGATACCAGTGCTCGTCCTGCGGATTGAACTTCTCCGCCCGCGTCGCCTCGGCTTTGTCTGCGGTGAAGTGTTCTTCCTGCGGGTCAGAAGCTGGGCAAGACCTCCCCCGGTCCTTCTCGGTGAGCACCAGCGTCCCCACGCAGGGGTTGTCGGCTCCTGCCACTGGGCTGTCCTCTCACGATTACGTCTATGACCGGGTGGTGGGTGAGGACTCCAAGGCCAAGTGGTCCCAGATAGCGGCCCGCCAGAAGGACAAGGTTCAGGTCATCGAGGAAAAGGGCGTCACCGGGTTCGACCTCACCCGCAAGCCAGACGGCACCTACGGGGTGATGACCCCCAAACAGAGGGCAGCCTCTGAGAGATCTCGAAAGTTCCACTTCAAGATGGATGCCCACGGCAGAGCCATGAAGGCGCAGAAGGCCACCTGAACTCGGCCACCTCCCGGTGCCTCGGCACCGTGGTCAATCACCGATCCACACGAATCCCCCGCGCTTTCCACTTCCTCTCCTCTATTCAGGAGAGGTCTGATTCACCTCAATTCCAGGAGCGCGACACATGCCGACTCTTCTTCGTGGTGGCTACGCCCCGCCCGGTGTCTACACCCAGACCTTCTTCGGCGTCCCCCCGACCCCGACCCCGATTCCCGATCGCCTCCCTGTGTTCATCGGGACTGGCACGGAGATCCTCTCCCGGTCGAACCTCCCCGTCGTGCGTGGCTCCTCCAGCACCATCGACCAACAGGTCGTGGATGAGGACGAGGCAGGGCGTGCAGTCACCAGCGTCTCTCCGAGTGGGGTCGTCTCCATCGGGGCGTTCGATGGGGTGATCACGAAGTTCCAGGTCCGTAATCTTCCGATCGTCTCGGGCGATGGTACGGGCACTCCGGCGGTGGACACGAGCGCAGTCTCGTGCCGCGTCAATGGCTTCCCCACCGTGGTCCTCGGCCTCGATGCAGCCAAGGGCATCGTGGAGATTGCAGTCGCCCCACAGGTGACTGACATCGTTCGCTGCACCTACTTCTTCGACCGCTCGGACACCCTGACGACCGACGACGTGTCGGATCAGATCACCCAGGATGCAGCCGTCATCGACGGCCTCGCGGGTCAGACCTTCGCCTTCGTCCTCGGGGCGAACGACGTGTTCTCAATCTCGGTGGACGGACTCGCGTTCGTGAACATCGTGATGCCCTCGTCCGCCCCCTCGGTGAGCGGCGCAGTCGTGGCAGCGACGATCAATGGTGCGGCGGGCATCGGTTCGCTCGTCGCCTCCACCTACGTCAACAACCTCGCCCAGGTCTGCATCCGTCTCTCGGCGGACAAGTCGATCGTCATCGGGACCGGGACGGCGAACACGACCCTCGGGTTCACGCCGAACACGGCGACTGCTCGCAACCGGGTCTTCTACACATTCCAGGGTCCGATCGTGGACGGCACGGGCGGCGGCATCACGACCACCGACCCGTCGCGCATCGTCGTTCTCGTGGACGGCATCCAGGTCATCCCGACGGCGGTCAACGGATCGGCTCGGAGCTTCACGCTCCCCTACGCCCCGGCCCTCGGCTCCACGGTCACGGTCCGCTACTTCTTCAACACCTGGCAGGACACGTTCGACTACCTCGCGAACATCAACGTCACTGCCATCACGCGGGTCGCCCTCACGCCGGATGGTTCGACGGCGGGCACGTTCCTCCAGGGCGTCAGCTACGTCCTGAAGGACGATGTGATCGTCTGGGGAACGGCGGCGCTCATCTCTGCTGCTACCCACACAGAGGGCGGGGCGACCCTCGGCACGTCTCAGATCCAGGCGATGCTGGTGGACAACCAGATCTTCCTGGCCCCCTGCACCCCGACCGTGAACAGCACGGGTCCGGTCTCGGTCGAGAGCCGCACGGTGTTCCAGCTTCCGTATCAGCCCACGACGGGCAACGGTCGCGGCAACCCGCTCGGGTCGGCTCTGTACCAGGTCGTCTCCAACGGGAGGATTGACCTCCCGACGACTCGCCCCGACCTCATCACGGCATACTGGGGCTTCGGCGTCCAGGATGCGATCGACCGTGGTCCGGTGACGGTCCTCAAGGTGGACAGCACCACCTCGCAGATCACGCTCAGCCCGATGGTCCCGGAAGGAGCCTCGGTCTTCGCGAGCTTCTACTACAACACGCTCGTGGACATGGCGAACATCGGCACGAGCAGCGCCTACACGCTGACGTGCGTGACAGCGGGTCCGGGAGGCATCGGCACCTATTCGCTCAAGGGCGGTTCGGGTGCATCCCTCTTCGGAGCAAGCCTCACCGCCAAGGGCACTGACCTCACGACCGTAGAGATCGTGTTCCCGTCGGGCTCGGAGTTCTTCCCCGATGCTCGCGTCGAGGGTGCCGCTCCGGTCGAGGAGACTGTTCAGGTCGAGTTTGCCACGTCGGATCTGACTCCGGCGCGGTTCACGAACTTCGGCCCCGGTCCCTACTACACGATCGACAACACCTCGGATCGTCTCCGGGTGACCTTCGATGGTGTTCCTGCCTTCACCGGCATCGCCGCTGGTGTTGATCTCTCGTCACCCACGGCAGGCACCCGCGCAGGAGCCTTCGCTCACCTTCTCGGTGAGGAGATCAAGTACACAGCGGCCTCAGGCGAGACGACCTACGACCTCACCTCGGGTGTGGACGACGCGATCAATCTCCTCGTGGATGGCGTCCCCCTCGCTGCGGCGACGGGCACTGTCCTCGGTGCGACGGCGGCCAACTTCGTCTCGGCCATCAACGCATCGGCTGTCCTGGCAGGCAACGAGCCCTACTACAACGGCGCGGGCACCTTCACGGCCTTCACGGTCACTGCTGGTGAGTACGACCAACTCACCCTCCACTACACCGGAGACGTGAACGGACCGTCGGGCAACCAGACCATCACCCTCGCGCCTGGCGCGTATGTGTCGGTCGGTGCGCTCGTCGCCCAGATCAACACGCAGCTTGCGACGATCAACGGCGCAGGCTTCCTCCTCGGGTCGGTCACGGCCTCGGCACTCGCCTCGGGCCAGGTCCGGTTCACCCTCGCGATCGGCACGGCCTCGGACCTCCTGACGTTCGGCGGCATCCCGCTCAACACCGAGACGGTCACGATCGACGGCAAGGTCTACACGTTCCAGACCGTTCTCACGAACGTGGATGGAAACGTCCTCATCGGCGGTTCGGCTGCCGCCTCGCTCAGCAACCTCATCGCGGCGATCACGCTCGGTGCAGGGGCTGGCGTCACCTACGCAGCGGCGACGACACTCCACCCGACGGTCACAGCGGTTGCTGGAACTGTCGTCGGTACGATGCTCGCGAAGGCGAAGGCCAGCGGGTCTGCCGGGAACACCATCGCGGTCAGCACGACGGTCACACTCGGTGTGTGGGCTACAGCCACGCTCCTCGGCGGTGACGACGCTGGCTACCTGGAGTTCATCACGAACGCGCTGCTCGCACGGGACTTTGCAGTTCTGGCAGGCATCGACACGGACACGGCGACGAACAGCAATCAGACCAAGATCTACAACGGTCCGATCGCTCGTCGCTACACGGTGGCGACAACGGCTGGTCGTCTCCCCTACGACCGCATCCTTCTCAGGAACCGCATCTTCCCAGGTGGGAACTCGCTGTCCTACGTCTCGACCCTCGCACAGACCGGGATCACCCTTCAGGGCGGCACCGGCATGGTGAAGTCCGGACTCATCAACGGTGAGACGGCTGAGGCTGTCTTCGGTGCGAACGTCAAGGCACCGACGATCATCGCCTACACTGGATGGGCGGATGGTCAGGTCGCCACGGCCACCTACGGTGATGCGCGTGACGGTCAGGCGAACGTCATCTTCTACGACGGCACAGACCCGTCGAACCCGGCGAACAACCTCCTGACCTTCACGGCGGGTGGCGGCCTCGTCACGGTGATCTTCACTGCCTCGACTCTGGGCACGGCTACGGCCTTCGGTCCGGTGACGATCGCTGGCTCGGTCCTCGGTCAGATCAACGCAGCCATCGTGGCTGCGGGGCTCAGCGCGACCGTCCAGGTTCTCCAGGAGGGTGCGGCTGCTCGTCTCGTCGGAGGCGGCGTCAACGCGGCTGCAACCCTGGTGATCGGTGCTGGAAGCTCGAACGACACCCTCGGCTTCGCTGAGGACGACTCGGCGGCTCCTACGCCTGTCTCCACCCGTCAGTTCATCTCGGCCCTCATGGGTCACACAGCAGCGGCGTCCTTCGTGGCGTCGATGCTCAGCTACGCACTCCCTGTCGCTGGCTACTTCCCGGCCCGTGCCCTCGCTGGCATCCAGAAGGACTCGACGGGCAACGTCTTCCTGTACTTCCAGAGCCAGACGCTCGGAGTCGGGTCGAGCATCAACTTCGACAACGCGACCACGAACAACTCTCTCGTGACGGGGACGCTGCTTCTCATCACGTCGGCGGATGGATCGTCTGGTGAGGCCGCAATCAACGGCTTCTTCGTCACGTCCTCGAATCCGAGTCTCGGTTCTGGTTCGGCGGACACCTCGGTCTTCAACTCGGGTGTCGGTCAGGACGGCGTGGTCGGTCAGACCTACCGGGATGAAGTGACCGGGTTGGTCTTCACGATCCTTCCGCGTGCGGGTGGGCTCCCCTACCCGACAGGCGCGAACGCAACCCTCACCTTCAGGGTGAGCAAGACGTTCACGACGGATGGCAACATCCCGACCCTCGCAATCCCCGGACTCGAACTCACGGTCACGAACACCTCGCTGGTGGTCGTGGGTGACACGGCGTTCATCGAGACCTTCAAGAAGACGGGCGATGAGCCCACCATCGGGGAGATCTACTACGTCAGCTACCTCTTCCGGAAGCAGGACTTCTCCCCGAAGTTCTTCTCGCGGCTGTCGGAGGTCGTGGCCGAGTACGGACCGGTGAGCCCGGACAACCCGCTCTCCCTCGCGGCCTTCCTCGCGTTCCTGAACGGGTCGTCAATCATCGCGACCTACCAGGTTCTCAAGGAGCCTGGTTCGTCTCAGGCGAGCGAGCAGTCGTACCTCAACGCTCTCGTGGACCTTGAAGGCGACTCGCTTCCGGGCAACATCTCGCCCACGGTCCTCGTGTTCCTGACCCCGGCTACGCCGGTCCTGACGAAGTTCACGGCCATCCACTGTGATGTGCAGTCGAGCATCCGCTACCGCGCAGAGCGCACCGCAATCTTCGGATTCGCATCGGGTACCCAGCCCTCGCAGGCTGGTGCTCTTGCTCAGGCGACTGGCGCAACGCGCGTTCGGTTCGTCTACCCCGACATCGCCACGATCACCCTCACCGACGTTCTCGGGGCGTCCAAGACGTACCTCGTGGACGGTCGGTACATCGCAGGAGCGGTTGCCTCCTCGACCACGGCTCCGAGCATCGACTCGGCAACTCCGTGGACGGGTCGGCTGCTCAGTGGCTTCACGACCCTCGCTCGGTCGCTCGACGCGGTGGAAGCGAACCAGGTCGCCTCGCGTGGTGTCACCGTGATCGAGGAGCGTCTTCCGTTCATGCGGATCCGCCACGGCCTCACCAGCGACATGAGCAACGCGCTCACGAAGCTGCCGACGGTCATCCAGATCGCAGACGACATGCAGCGTCGCGCTCGTGCGGTGCTCGATGCCTTCATCGGCGTCAAGTTCCTCCCGCAGATCCTCGGGCAGATCGAGGGGCAACTCTCCGAGATGTTCAAGCGCGCTGTCCAGGGACAGATCATCACGAGCTTCACCGGAGTCAGCGTCATCCTCGACCCTGAGGATCCCACGGCTGTCCTGGTCGAAGCCTTCTACATCCCGGTCTTCCCGCTGCTCTACATCCAGTTGACCTTCCGCGTCTCGTCGCAGTCGGCAACGGTCTGAGCAGACCATGGATGACTCCAAGACCAGCGGTTCAGACGGCAACTACATGACGAAGCAGAACCTCTGGATGCTCCACGAAACGAGCACAATGCTCGATGAACTGGTGCCAGAGGGGGAGCTTCTGCCCGACTGGGTGGAGTCGAAGATCAACACCGCAGCCACACACCTCAAGGATGTGGCTGCGTGGGCGGTCTCTGAAGCCAAGCTCAGCATCAAGACAGCCGGGTACGGACGTGGGTACGGCCAGGTTCTTCGGGGTGACCCTCGGTGGATGGATGCAAAGTATCCAGGCACCGACTCCAAGGGCAACCCCTTCAAGAAGGGGGAGAAAGTCCTCTACTGGCCCTCGACCAAGACCTTCATGACCGGAAAGGACGCCCAGGACGCCTGGCGGAACTTCCAATCTGAGAAGGGCGACGAAGAGGGCAACCCCTACGCTCGAAGCGCCTCCAGGGTCGCCGCCAAGTACATCAACACCCGTTTCCGCCCCTATAGCCCGCCACGGTAAGGGCGGCTCTCGTCAGCCCACGGAGATTCATGGCCAACACCGACATCAACCCAGCGAATGGCGTACAAGGTAGCTCCTACCTCTACGACTTCGGGACGAGCCCGAACACACGGGTTGCCGTCTCTCAGAAGGTTCGGCTCCTTGCCCCGGCCTACGGCTCGGGAACGAAGGCGCTGTTCCAGATGGGCGTCGTCTCCTCGTTCAGCCCGAGTCAGAGCCGGAGCGTCGAGCCCGTCCGTGGCATCGGCTACGGCGACATGATCGCGGAACTCGTTCCGTCGGTCACAGAGCCTGTCACCGGCTCAATCGAGCGCGCTCTCCTGTACCTCGCGAACCTCTGGCAGGCGACGGGCTACTCGGGCGGCGTGGACGGTCCGGTCAGGTCGCTCGCCCACCACAGGTGGCCGTTCGACATCGAGCACCAGTTGGTGTTCTCGACCCTCGCTGACTCGGACCTCGGGTTCGCGAACGTCGGTCACTCAGGGGCAGAGCGGAACTTCGGCGGCGGCGTCCAGAAGGTCAGCTTCCCCCAGGTCAGCGTGCCGACCCCGGCACCGCCCACCTACGGTGCGAACCAGGGGCACTCGGCCATCATCACGATGTACGAGGCGTGCTGGTTCACAAGCTGGTCAGCGACCTACACACAGGACGCTGGGCAGATCATGGAGTCCGGCGATGTGAGCGTCTCGGACGTTCACGACTTCTCCTCGCTCTACGGGGAGTTCCTCCCGACTGGCAACGATCCTTCGGTGGACCAGCTTGGTTCGATCCGCTACGGCGGCTCGGCTGAGATCGGGACGCTGACCGGTGCTGGTGTGGTGGGTGGTACCGGTATCCGCTGAGTCCCTGACAACCATCACAGGTCTACGGTAGAGTACGGGGAGCTTGCGGGAACGCGGGCTCCCCGTTCCCGTTTCCGTCCAGGAGCAAACCTGTGGGCCTCACACTTCAAGATCTCAAGACTGCGATGGCCCCCCTTGCCGAAATCGGCAAGGGCGAATTGACCTTCGAGGTCAATGGGACTCGGATCTCACTTCGAGCCCTGACTCCTGATGAGGAGATTGCAGTCCAGAGGTACTCCCGGTCTTCTCTCGCAGAGGGTGATCTCACGGATCAGACCACAGCCTTGGAGTACCTGGACAAGTTCAGGAACGGCTCCTTGGGCTACAGCATCGTCCAGATTGGGAATCTGGATTTCCGCAATGTGGAGACCATCGAGACGGGGGAAAAGCTCGCCAACGGCACCGCCATCAAGGTCAAGCGTCACGAGGCAATCCAAGGGCTCGTGGGCAACTGGTCGCGGAACATGACCGTCGCCGTCTTCAAGAAGTTTGGCGAACTGATGAACCAGGTTGAGAAGGAGGTTGAAGGGCTCATCGAGTTTGAGTCCATCGACTTCGACGGGGAGATCACCAGGCTCGAAGATCGAATCCGGGAACTCAAGGAAGAGAAGGCTCGCATCACCCTGTCGGACGCCGATCCCAGGACCAATCTCCGGCAACAGGTTGCCACCTCAGGCAAGTCCTTCCGCCGCCCAGAAGCGGGAAGCACAGCCGCCGCAACAACCGACTCAATCCAAGACCAGCAGAACACGATTCAAGAGGCTGGGACGGTTTCGGTCCCGTCTGACATTGACCGGGAGATTGCCTCGGAAGAGGAAGAGTCCCAAGAGGAACCAGAGGAGCCCTCCATGGACCTCCTGGGAGCCCAGGGAGCCGCTCCGCCGGTCGAGAACCTCCGGAAGTCTGTGTTGGACCGTGGGACCGCTGGTGGGGCCATCAGGATGCCTCCACCGTCCCCCTCGAAGCAGGCACCTGAGGAGTTTCAGGAGAGCGTCGATGAAGATGCTCCTCCTGAGCCCACAGCGGACCCCCTCTCGGATGTCATGTCTTCGATGGTGGACATGGGAGACTCGGACTCGGCAGAGAAAGCCGTCGAGATGGAGACTCGTCGCATCATGGAGATGCGGGCCAACGCCGCGAAGATGTCGCGGAAGCCGCCTCACGTTGCAGCAAAGCAGGCGGCTCAAGAGATTGAGCGGCCCACCGCTGCGGGCACCAAGGACGGCGTGGAGGTCTACAAGATGCCCACGCAGACACTCACGGACAGACGGCCACCTGAGACGGTGCAGGCACCTGTACGGAGCAACGCCAACCCCCGCTTCAAGCCCACACGCAGCGGGGGATGACCCCGCACTGGTGAATCACGCCCGTGCTTCCTTCCACGACCAAGGAGCAAAGGGGTCCGATGTACGAGGATCTCATTCCTCTGGTCGTACCTGGATTCCTTACGACTCGCGTTCAGATTGGTAGCACCTCTCTTGGGCTCCGATCTCTGTCGATCAACGACACCAACCACCTCCGCCAAATCGCCCGTGATGGAGGACCAGACTGGCCCTTCCATCTGGCGGCGGCGAGCATCTGGATGATTGATGGGGTCTCTCTGTTGGAGAGCTACCCGTACAATCAGATGCCAGCCCTCGCTGTCCTTCGGAATGGGCACAAGTCCCTGGTCAGGATGGTGTTCTCGCAGGCGTTGAGCTTCTTCCGCCGGATGCGAGATGCCAACCGCCTGTTCGAGGCGTTCCTCTACGAGGACGAGTCCAGGAGGCTCTGGAAGGCCACGAACAACGGGGCACACCAAATCTGGACGCAAGCAGGGATGCCGGGGCTCGAACGGCTCGGCCAGAACCCGTTTCAATCTTCTTGGGTCCAGTGGAACCGCGCAGAGGATGACCGGCTGGACGACGACTACCAGTGGAGCCTGACGAAGATGCTCGTCTCGGTGCAGTCCTCGAAGTCGGCCAAGAAGCTCGACGCGAAGGACAAGACCAGGCTCGAAGCAGAGAAGTCACGACGGGCAGAGGCCCAGAACCGCGCCTACTACATCTACAAGGGTGTCCTCGATGATGAGGGCAAGCGGAAGGAAGACCCAATCCTTCAGGTGCTCCAGCCACGGACAGCCCAGGAACTCTCTGAAGAGATGCGCCGCTGGGTCTCTGGCGAGAAGGACATCCACGATCTCGTGGTCGAGGACTACAAGAACCGCATCAAGATTGAGTACGAGGAAAAGGAAAGCGAGGCAGAGCAAGCCCTTCAGAACGTGCGGGCTCGGGCTCTCCTGGAGGAGCGGAACTTGGGGGTTCCGAAGCCCAGGATGATTGGGTACACGCCGGAACAGCTTGCGAAGCTGCGTCCGACTACCCAGAAGCCTGGTGCGAAGTTCATCATCGAGGCGAACATGACCTCCCGGAACTTCAATCGCTACCTGCGGGACAACCCGAACGCTGGTTCCCTCGATGTGGTGGACGGACGGGTCGTCGTGAAGAACCCATCTATCGCTCCCCAAGGAGACGAGGAGGCAGAGCCTGCTCCGACCCTCAACGAGTTGATCGCAAACCGGAAACCCACCCTGAATGGCTAACAGCAGCGAGCATACAGTCAAGCTGTCAGCGGACTTCTCCGACTTCGTTCGCAATGCGAACAAGGCCGGGAAGAAGTCCGCTGAGGCCATCGGCAAGGCTATCGAGGCTGGGGTCTCATCGCACTCGGTACAAGCCTACCAGAAGGCAAACAAGATCTACGAGAAGCTGACTCGGGCATCTGTAAAGGAGATGGCACAGTACGAGTCTAACTTGAAAACCAAACTGAGCGGCGAGACAGAACAGAAGCTCAGGAACTCCATCAAGAACATCGCCAAGCTCACTCAAGAGCTTCAAGACATCACCCTAGACGATGATGCCAGGAAGAGGAAGCAAGCTGAGAAAAAGTCTTTCCAGGAGAAGTGCAAGAACCTGAGCAAGTTGAGTGACACTTCGGAGAAGGACATCAAGACCCAGATGGCTGCGTTGATGTCCGGTATGCGAAAGGCAGATAAGGAGCATCAGGCTGACGATCAGAGGGCAAGTCGGAGGATGAAGGCCAACACTGAACTGTTGAGGGTTCAGAACAAGCTTGCCCATGTGTTCAAGGGGGAACTTGTATCCGGGGCTAGTGAACTCAACTCCGGTCTGGAAAGTGCCCTGACCAAGTTCAAGGACGGTATCTCGAACATCGACATTGGTTCGATGATTTCCGGTGGTGCCTCGGCTCTAGGGAAGGGGCTGGGGGGAGCCGCAGAGTCCCTGGGGGCGCTCGGCGGGGCTGGGGGTGCCCTCGGAGGATTGGCCTCGGCACTAGGCGGTGTAGCCCTAGTCCTCGGACCCCTGGTCATCGCCTTCGGGCTCTTTGCCGGTGTCATGTTCGGCATCGACAAGGAGGTCAAAGAGTTCAACAAGACAGCAATCAACGCATTTGGTACCCGAAGCGTGTTCGCTCTGGGTGGTGGGAACATAGAGGCAGGTCTCACGACTCTAAGGCACGCCACGCAGGACTTGAACAAGACACTCGGGCTCACCTCCGAAGAGGCCATGGGCGTGTTTGATGCCCTCGACGCTGGGGGTATATCTCTTAATCGCCTCACGAAGGGTGCCGCCGCTGGGGCGGCCCAGGAGAAAGTTCTGGGGGAAGTGCTCCGGCAGACAGCCTCAGCAGCCAAAGCTCTCGGGGTCGGAGTCAGTGAGTTCACGAGCCACCTCGCTGAGTACGCGAACGAGACTGCAAACTCCTTGGAGAGTGTCACGGACCAGTTCGCCCTGGTGTCGAAGCAGGCTCTGGACGCAGGGTTCTCTACTCGCCGGTTCTACTCGCTGATCACTCAGGCAGCATCGGGCCAGGCTTCACTCAATACGCACCTCTCCACGACGGGCGATTTGCTCATCAAGATGGCCAAGGCCATCGGAGACAAGGCTGCGGCAGAGATGATTGGTGGGGCGTCTGCTTCGTTCAAGGACATGAGCACTCAAGATCGGTACAAGACGATCATGACGACCGGCGCAGGCCGGACGAAGGATATCCTCAAGGGGAGCGCAGAGCGTCAGGCCAGCACCTTTACAGCCGACCTGAAGGCACTTGGGAAGAACTCTGAACTCGCCAAATCTCTCAAGATGGCAAGGGATGCTGGCGTCACGTTGTCTCCCGAAGCTCTTGCGGATGTGTCTGGTGAGAAGCTCGTGAAAGAGCTTGCCTCGATGACTACAGCGCAGCAGTCCACGCTCATGTCGTCTCTTACGAGTTCTTCAGACAAGACGGTCTCTGATTTGGGTCGGAGATTGGATCAGCTTACTACGGTCAGCCGTGGCACCACGGGGAGCATGGCTGACATGTCCACTGCGCTGGGTGGGCTCGATCCAGGTGCAGCTATCGCCATGAAGCTTTCGAGCGCGATGGCGATCCTTGGGAGGCCGCTGGATGAATTGACGGGCGTAGACCGGATGGCTGCCGAGTCGATCACTGGGCTGACCGGTTCGCAGATGGAGCAGTACCAGGCTCTAGCCAGAGTCTCCAAGGGTAACTTTGCTCTGCTGGAGAACACAGCGGACGACATGAAGACGATGTCCAAAACGGACAGGGAGGCTCTTCAGGCTGATCAGGATACGCGGTTCGGTGCTCACATGGACGAGAACGGGAAGGTCGTCACCAAGAGCGGGGCAGAGATTGCGAACGCGATGGAACTCATGTCCTCCACTGTCGCCGCGAGTCCAGACGAGATCAAGGACATCAAGGACGAGAACACTGTCCTCGCTGAGGACGCTCTTGACGAGACAATGACGATCTCGGACGTGCTCCAGAATGAGATCACCCAGTACCTGCGTGGCATCTACGAGGATGTGGGCCTCCCCTTGCTTGACATCATCGAGGGCATGATGGGGACCTCGGAGGCAAAGCGAGCTAGGCACGAGACGACTGCCTTCAAGAAGTCTCTTGCTAGATCCACACGGGAGTCTATGGGAGAGAAGCGGACTGCGGAGCGCACTATTTCGACGCTCGAAAGAAAGACAGACCGCACCGAAGAAGAAGATGCTGAACTTGAGCGCGCTCGCGGCACTGTGGCAGTTGCAGACGCGAGGATCGCCGCTGCGGATGAAGCCAGAACCAAAATTGAAGGCGGTGTAGATGAGGCTGGGAATGCCATCGCCCCAGATCTTTCGGCTCTCGCAGACACCTTTGACTACTATCTTGAGGGTAGTGATCGTGCCTACTCCACTGAAGAGGAGGCTCGGGCGGCAATGACCCCTGAGCAGTTGGCAAATGAGTCCTCTAATATAGGTCCAGGAATGTTCGGTGGTGGTGAGTACATCACGAAGTCGGCTGCCCACCACACCTCTGGCAGTGTTGCTGCTGGAGGTCTCCTTGATAGCGCGGAGACCGCTGCCGTCCGTAGGATTAGGGCTGACAGGGCAGCGGCGGCTGAGGCAACTGGCGCACCTGGTGCGCCAGTTGTGGTCACACCGCCTGGTGGAGCCCCAACTACAGCCCCAACTGTTCCTGGAACAGTAGCGCCTGCCCCCATCGCCTTGGTCGCACCGACCGCACCGACCACAACGGCAGCACCTGCTGTAGCGCCTTCGGTTGTGTCCGATGCTACGTCTGGGATGGCTGAGGCACCTGTCGCTGTCGAAGATGCGTCCGCTCTTGCCAGGGAGGACGCAGAAGAGACTCGAAAAGCACACGAGAAAGCTGTCGAGACTGGGACCAAAGCAGTCGTCAAGGCTCTCACGAAGGACGTGAAGCTCGGGAACTCGCTTGCACGGAGCAATCTCCCCGACGCGATTGGGGTTGCGATCATCAAGGCCCAGACGATTCATGACATCGAGGCGCTGGCCCTCGCGGCAGGTTTGAGTCCTGAGGACACAGCCAAAACCGTCTCCGAGTTCATGGAGAAGGGAACTGTCTCTGGGGGCCTTCAGAAGGCTCTTGGAGACCTCCCTGAGACATCCAAGAGAGCCCTAGATACTCTATCGGGTGGTCTGGGTGTCAATCTGGGCAGTGCTGGCGTCCAAGGTGGTCCGTCAGCGGCCCCCATCTACGGGAGCGGTCGCAGATTTGGGACGGGGGCGTCGGCGGAGGCTCCAGATCCTGATTCTGCTGTTGCAGACTCGGATGTCACAACTCCTGGGGTAGAGGACTTCCTCTACCGTGGTGACGGCGTTCGCGGGACAATCACACCGATCGACACGGCAGATGATGTCATCGGCATGAAGCGTGGTGGAGCTATCGACCGTGCCACTGGCGGCTCTGGTGGCTCTGTCACTGTGAACATCTACGGCGGCGACGAGCGCCGCGTCTTCGACGTGGTGAAGCGAGTCTTGTCGCAGTCTGGGATTGGCCCAGGACGAGTGACAGCGCGTGCCTAACCAACGCTCAATCATCAGGTCTGCCTTCGAGTCCGCCCAGGACGAGTTCTTGGGCCTGGGCAAGCGCCCCGTCGTCTTCGACATCATGGCCCCAGGCAGCGGCACTTCCCTCCTGGGTGAAGACCTCAAGCTGGTTCTCCACGTCAATCCAAGCTCGATGCAGTTCAGCTACACGAAGGTCATCGAGCGTCAGCAGACACTTGGTGGCTTCGTTGAGTACCACTGGGGAAACTCCCCGGCTGAAGTCTCTCTCAGTGCAGCGACAGGTGGCTTTGTCAGACTGTTCACAGGGCTCTCCAACATCACGGGCGTGACGCCCTCGAACTCAAGCATCCTGCCCACGTCCATGCAGGCGACAGACACGGGCGGCACCCGCCGAGACACGATCGCCTACGACAAGTATCTGGACCTCCTGGCCCTCTTCAAGAACAATGGGGCGATCTACGATGCCTACGGGAGCATCGCTCTACAGGGGCAGATCTTGATGATGTTCGACGGTGGCATGTGGTGGGGCTACTTCACGACCTTCTCGGTCGAAGAGACGGCGGAAAAGCCGTACCAGTTCGCCATCACAGCGGCCTTCTCCGTGGACAAGGAGAAGCACACCCTCCGCACGATCAACGTGCCCCTCGTCCCCATGCCTAGGACTGGTACCTGACCATGCCCGATCCTCTCAGGATTCAGCCAGCCAGGTTCTTCGAGCACCTCCCGACCGCTCAGAACTTCGAGCGTGAGTACGAGGTTCAGAACACGATCCCAATCGACGGGGCGAAGGCGAGCCTCAAGGCGTTCTCTCCGTTCGTCATGCGGGTACTCCCACCGCTGGTTCTCGGGGACACTTTCAACACCCTCGGTGTCTCACGCGACCGTTCGATCCCTCCCGTCGGGAGACGCGGAGAACTCACGGATCAGATTCGCGAGAAAGAACTAGACATCACGGAGGCGCGCAACCCCAGCCCTCCAGACACAATTGCCACCATCCCTACTCTGGAGAGAGAGCGTGACGCCCTACAGGCAGAGCTTGATGCTCTACCTGCTGAGGTGGCCACCAGCACACCGCGAACGGACTACGCAGGTGCGATCCGTGGGCTCAATCAGCGGAGGTCGGCCTCGGAAGCCACCTATCAGGACGACGTGAACCGGGGGACTGCAATCCCAGGATTGTCTGCCGCATCCGCTCGGGACATTGACGAGTTCATCTCGAACTCAGCCAGGAATCAGGCGATCTCCAGGAACGTCCCGGCTTCGAGTCACCTCAGGATCGTTCCGGCCCTCTCCAATGATGCAGCGGCCCTCTCAATCTTGCTGCAACTCAAGCAGATGATGGACATCCCACCCATCTGCCTCTACATCAATCCGACCAACTTCACGGTCAGTCACGCGAAGATCGCCCAGTTCCAGGAGCGGTCTCGGTACGGGTACATCTACCAGGCGTGGGGCGAAGAACTCACGAAGGTCAGCTTCTCCTGCCAGATTGGAGCGTTCATCGCCGGAAGAGGCAGTCGCACCCAAACAGGGGTGGCCTCTGGCGTCCAGTACGCCTCGAAGCGAGACTCCGCGAGCTTCCAGCAACTCATGTCTGTCTTTGGCCTGTACCAGAGCAGCGGCTACATCCAGGACACGACAGCGAACTCAACAGGTCGGAGGTCCAGGGCGAACCTGCTCGTGGGGAACACGTCGATTGAGTACGACCAGACCGTGTACGTTGGCCACATGGACTCGTTCTCCTACTCGGAGGAGGAGACCATCCAGAACGGCGGGATCAAGTTCGACATCGAGTTCACGGCGGTCAAGGTCTACGACGTGGCCCAGCCGAAGTCGTCCATCTCCCCTGAGAACTCCCCCAGCAACTTCTACAACCCCTCCTCAGGGTTCTCACCCTCCGGGGGTTCAAGGCTCTCCAGGACGTTCCTGGGGACAGGGCCGACCACATTCCTCACGGCTCCCACGATCGGTGGTGCTCCGGCTCAGCCCTGGTCTGGTGCCGCAGTAGGTCTTCCATCGGAGACCGGTAGCGTGATCACTACCCGGCGGACCTGATTCCTGTGCTCTAGGCTGCCTATCCTTTCGTGGTGTAGGGTTCAAACGTGTCCATTCTGAACAGACCCTATGCGGGGACGTGGGGGGAAAACCGCAGGAAAATCGTCCAGTACACCCCGGATGCGCTCGTCTACCTGAACGGGGACACGGGCCTGGCGGGGTGTGCGACCTGCCACCACCGGATTGACGTACAGCAGTTCGTCACGTCTGTCTCGGTGGACGCAGGGGTGGACCCAGGGGCTAGCTCATCGAGCATCACCCTCTCGATCCCCAGGCACTACGGGGACTCAATCTTCAGGGACGGGAACACTCTCCTTCGCACTGGGCTTGAGGTCCATGTGTACTTCCGTGGCTACTTCCCGATGACCGGGATGGCCGACTCGGACTCAGATCCTGATGCCTCAATCGTCGCCGGGGTCAATCTCTCGGACATCCCCCAGTACCCCTACTACCCGGTCTTCCACGGGGTAGTCACTGGCGTCTCCCACGAGTACTCGGGCGGCTACTACTCAGCGTCGCTGACCTGCTCGGGAATGCTGCACTTCTGGCAGTACATGACGATCGCCTCGAACGGATCGTTCTTCGGAGCCCGCCCAAACAACTCTGGGGTCAGGACCAATCTTCGAGGTCACGTCTTCACTGGGATGAGCCCGTTCGCGATCATCTACAGCCTCTACCAGAACACCCTCGGTTCGGCGGCAGGCGTTGGGTTTGCTCTCCAGAGCCGGACGAACATGCAGGCGATCTCGTCTGCTACGGGCGACTCCAGCTACGCGATGGTTCAGCAGTACTGGGAGCGCAGGTTCCTTCAGGGGATGTACCGGCTCAGAATGCACGGAGCGTCAGGGCAACTCTTCTCAGGCTCGACGCAGGCATACCTTGCTAGGCTTGGTGGACGGCAAGCTCGGATTCTCTCTGTTGTCACGGGCAACAACCGCAGCGAACGCGACCCTCTGGCTTCAAGCGCAGAGGAGTTCAATCTGATCGACCGGGACGGGGCAGGTCGGATCAATCGAGGCGCAGACCTCAGGTCCCTAGCGGGGACCAGCGGTAGTGCGACCGACCACGGCGTGGTCGTCCCGCAGATGCAGGCATTCGTCAACGACATTTCCCAGTGGGGTCAGGTCAGTCTCTTCGAGACGACCTACGAGACCAAGCTCGACATTGCCACGCAAGTCTCGAACATCTGTGGCTACGAGTTCTACCAGGACATGGACGGGGACTTGGTGTTCAAGCCACCCCTCTACAATCTGGATACCTCGTCGTCGCGAATCTACCGGATCGAGCCCGAAGACATCGTTTCAATCTCGTTCACGGAGGCTGAGCCAGAAGCCACCTGGGCCACCGTGAGCGCCGGGCCGTTCCAGAACATGCGCGGCGTCGTGGACGAAGCAGAGTTCGGGGTTCGAGCCACCTACTACGACTACCGGCTCATCGCGCAGTTTGGTTGGCGTGAAGGTTCGATGGAGTCGAACTACTACTCGAACGCCAGGTCAGCCTTCTACGCAGCGGTCGCGAACCTTGACAAGCTCAATCAGGGAATGAACTCGGCCTCAGTCACGATCCCCCTGCGGCCTGAGATTCGACAGGGCTTCCCTGTCTTCATCCCCCACATCGACTGCTTCTACTACGTTCAGTCGGTCAGCCACTCCTTCTCTTACGGAAGCGCCTGCACGACCACTCTGAATCTGATCGCCCGTCGCCGGAAGTACATCCCACCGGGTGACCCGGCTATTCCTGGTATCGCTGGGATCACTCTCGAACAGACGACGAACCCTCCGAAGCCGGTTCAGTACCTCGACAGCAACATCCCTCGGATCTTGGGTTTCCCGAACGTCGTCATGGCGCTCGACCCGACGCGCATCAACCCCCTCTTCTTCGTCCTCGGACTGGATGCTGAAGAAGACAGAAGTGACGTTCACAGAGCCGGGTCTGATTCAATCAGACAGGCACGGCAAGAACTCCTAGCGTCGAACTTCGCTCAAATTCTCGTGAGTGAGGGTGTCCTCGGTATGGGACCCGCACCCGCTCCGGCCACCTCAGCGGCAGTGGATGCAGCCCTCGCATCTTTTGACAGCGCAAGGGCTCCTACCACTTCAGCCGTCACCCCTGCTGCTCCGACACCACCAGAGCCTACTGCGACGGCAGCAGAGGTCACCTCTGCGGCTCCAGACACTACATCTGGGGGCCGAGAGAGTGTCATATTGGGGGATTGGCACATCTTGGTTGCAGATCGTCAAAATGTTCGGGTTACTGCTGAACAACTTAGATTGGGGCTGGCTCGCCTCATCACCGCACGAAGGTCCCTTCGTACAAGCGTCACAAACATTGATGCGGAGATCCAGACACAAGAACACACCATCGAGGAGAACAGCACTGGCACCGGTAGTCGTGCGGCGATAGACGCTGCAACCGCTGAGATCGAACGTCTTCGCACTGAGGCAGCCACCATCAACGCCTTCTTGGCAGATGGGACCATTGCAGAGAATGGGTTTTTGGTTTTTGGTGCCGGGCAACGAGCGACCATCTCTGGAAATACCGAGCTTGTGAATTTCCTCATCGGTCTGGTCCGTCAGAGGAACCCGAGCACGGCAAGTCGTGACATGAGCATGGATGCTACGGGGACGATCAACAACTCAGCGAACATCCTCGACCTGTTGAATGACCGAAAGTCAGCTATGGGGATCAACACTCCCGGCTACTATCGGTACTACTCGTCGGCCCATCCGAACCCCGATCAGCAGGGGTATGCGCCTCTTGCAACTAGCACCACGGAGGGGGCAGCGAGGCGTGGCGTTGTGGATGAAGCTGAGACAGGGACACCCGAGAGCCTCGCCTCGGCTGACAGGAGCAGCCCAAGGTCCGCTGCCATCAGCCCGGAAAGGCGAGCCGAACTGGAGAGTGAGATATCCAGATTGGATGCCAACATCACACAAATGGAAGACTTCGTGGCTGTGGGGACCAACCCACAATCTGACCTCGATACGCTTATCTCCCAACGTGCATCGCTTGCGGCTCAACTGAGTGAGGGTGCCGCATCTGAGAGCAGCACAGGTATTGAAGCTCCTGGCCCGCAGACTGTTGGGGTCCGCGCACTCACCGGAGAAGACCTGGGTACAGACGCGATCATCGATCCGGCGACCATTGCCAACTTTGTCGCCCTGGACAATGTGATCCCTGTGAACGGGTTGAACGTGCGGACGTTCAACTCGCAACTCCCTGTACCGACACCTACGGACCAGATTCTCGCCCTGCTCTTTGAGCAGCGAGATACCACTCGCTTCGGTCGGCAGACGGTTTTTAGGGAGTCAGCCTCACAAAGCGCGGTCGCCACTTCGCTCACATCTAGTCTTGAACCCGAGTCTAGTCTCGGTACGCGGCTGGGTGAGAGGTACAACACAGCGGCTGGTGTTTCCACAAACGCCGCAGAGACCAAGGGTGCTCTTGTAGCTAGGGCGATAGCGGCAGTCCCTGGGGGGGCGGTCACCGGTTTGAAGAATGGCCAGGGTGCCAATATAGAGTCGCCTGACATCACTGGCGGCACTGTGAATGGGAGCGCAGGCACTCCAGAAGAGACAGCTATGGCTGTCGGCAGCACAAACACAGCAGATGTGGCGAGAAACATTCTGCTTGCTAAGGGCAGGCGTGTTGTCCAACAAGTATCAGAGGCAAACAGAGCAAGTTTGAACACAGCGGCTGGACTCATCAGGGACAATCCACCGACGACAGTGGCCCCTGTTGTAGCGGCCCCTGTTGTGGCTCCGGTCGCAGCTACCCCAACGGCCCCTGCTCCTGCTGCATCAACCAGTGATGTAGCACTGGCTGCACGAGTCTCTCGTGGGCATGGGACGATCTCTCCTGCTGTTCTGAGTGCTGTCAGATCCCTGGAATCAAACGGACAGGAACGTGCGATTCGGTTTGAGGCACGTCTCTACCACACGGCTACTGGACACACGATCGCCACCATCCCTGGTGAATCCAACCGAGCCAGATTCAATCGTGTGCTCGCAGAGTTCCCGTCTGAGTCTGACAGGGCTGCGGCAATCAGGTCCACGTCGTTCGGATACTACCAGGTGCTTGGACGTGCCCTGATCGAGGCACACCCATCTAACCCGGTTGAGGCGTTCGACAACGATCCGGTGGGGGTCAGCAACGAACTTCTTGGGAGGTTCCTCAATGACCGCCCTGCGGTCAGGCGTGCAATGGAGGCTGTGACGGCAGACCCATCCCAAGCGAACATCAACGAACTAGCTCGTGTCTACAATGGCGGTGCCATTGGCCGTGACGCTAACAACAGATGGAGTGCTCACTTCACCGCAGGTCTCACCAATCCCACATCCAGGACGACCCCACGAGCCCCTGCGGGAACCGGGACAGGTCGCAGAGGCAGCGGCAGTGTACCCAGCGGTTCTTCTGGCACTCGTCTCGACGGCGACGCGGGTCGGCGGGTTGTTGCCCTCCTCCGGTTTTGGTCTGCGGATATCCGTAAGCTCTTTGGCGGCTCATGGCCAAGTGGTCTTCCCTTCAGTGCTGGTACTGAAGAAGGTGTTCTCACGCAGGAGATTAGCTCATATTCTCCCGTGTTCCCGGTAAGTGACGCCGTGGGGTATGAGCACTACGGGACGTACCAGTACGGTCGCGGTCTGAGCATCGAGCCAGGCGGGAACTACGAGCGGCTCATGGCGGTTGACCCGTTCCAATACGTTGACCCTGACCTCGCCGCTGCGTTTGCAGACGCCGTTATGCGTGCTGGAAGTGCGGACCCGTCAAACCTAGGAGTGCGTGCGGCACTAGATGCCATCGCCAGTGACGAGCAGTTCCTGAACAGTCCAGGTGCGGCCATCGCTACGCGCACCTACGCAGAGGGGTTGGCCGGTGCTGACCCAAGCACAGACGTGACGGCGAACATCGCCAACGGACTGTCCAACTACGTCATGAGCGACCGTGATGCGATCACCAGGCTCCCTGTGTCGAACGCGGCGTTCAGGCTCGCAGACCTCAACCCGAACCTGTCGGGTGACGACACATGCGAGTGCCGTGGGGCGGAGGCTGACCTCCTCCTCGGGGCTTACATGCGTGGGGCCAACGAGGCTACGTTCGCGACCGTCGAGACTCCTGACGATGCCGTCAGGTGGGTTGCGAATCAGATGTCCCTTGCGGCTGACTCGTGGGTGCTCACCCAGAACGCCCTGCGGGGTGCGGCTCTCTCAGGACTGGGCCGCAGGTCAGTCTTCGACAGCGTGCAGGGCATCCTGGGGATTGCTTCCCAGTTGACGGCTCCGTTCAACCAACTGGAGAGTGATCTGAGTGGTGTGGCTGACCCCACCACTCAGAACCTTCGTCGGCTGAACGAGCTAGCCGGACGTATTGACCAGACCGTCTAGGACCGGCTCAGCAGCGACAGGTGGCTCTCCAAATGCCTCGACCACAGGAGCCGAGACGGGAGCCTCCACAGGCTCTACCGTCGTTGCCTCAGGGCTGACAGTGGCCTCTGCAATCGGAGCAGGGACAATGCAACCCTCGGTGCCAGGACGGCACCAGAATCGGTTTGCAGTGTCTCCTGTCTCGAAGGGGACCAGACCACGGGCTTCAGCGATGTGGTCGTCGCAGGCACCATGCACGTCCTCACAACGACCACCCCAAGCGATGATGGGTGCTGCCGCATAGGGACCGAGATCATGCCCGGCGAACAACCGACGAGTGAGAGCTTGGACCGCAAGCCATCTCGGTCGATAGTCGCGTTCCCAGTTCAACCCTGCCGGGAAGTTCGCAGGACTGGTGTTCTCCAGATTGAGGTTGACGATCCACCTCGTGCGGGGAGCACGAGGTTCCCACTGTTCAGTGACGTAGTGGGTGTGGCGGCGCAGAGCACCCATGAGGGTTTCGCCCCGTGCTCTGGTGCGTCGGATCACTCGGTAGATTGCAGGGCAGTCGAGTTCGGCTCTGTTGTGATCTGGACCTGGATCGCACGCAACCTCACCTGATTCGCAGGGGTTGTGGATCCAGTTGGCCTCGCTGACACACAAGCGAGAGAAGACCAGCACGGTCGTGTCGAACAACTCTTGATCTCTTCGGAGATTGTTCGCCTCAGGCCACGTCGGGCTGTACATCTGCCCAAACGCTCTCCGCACCTCAGGGTCCGTGCTGTTATACCCAGGGTAGAAGCTGGGGGCAGAGGTGACACGGGTGGTGCGGTGCATCCGCCTCATCATTGAGGCGACGCTGACCGTTGTGACCGGCGCAGCAGGCGCAGGTGCTTCGGTCTCTACGACTGAGACAGGGGTGGGTGCTGGGGTCGGTACATGAACATGCACCACAGGCACCACAGACTCAGTCGGTTCACTTGTCACAGCGGTGTCGTCCCTGCCTGCGAACGCGAACGCGGCGCAGAGGCTCAGGCCAAACACGAAGACGGCGCTGAAAACAAGCGCAGCGATTTCCTTGAACTTCATCACGAGATTCCTTTCAGTAGCGACGTGCCCGAACAGATAGATTGCACGTCTGTAGACTCTCCCTGAATGTGCTTTTCCTCCTTGGTTTGAGGTCGAAACTGCGAACGGAATGTGGCGCTATCGCCGCGTTATTCCCCTATAGCCGGAATCATGGGGCTTTAGCCCACACGGCGGGTGGTGGTGTCGTAATCCACGGCGCACAATCGCTGTGGACCCACCCCACGTTCCCACCTCCCCAGATGACATCCTCCGGGAACTCATGGGCTACTACGCTTTCCCTACAGAAAACGCACTCGCACCCTGGGAGGTTTTCTGGGTATCGGAAGCGTTGGCTCGTATCCCCGCCCGACCAATCTGAGATCTTCTTGTAGATGTCAAAGCAGAAGGTTGGCCTCTGCGAACCCCCACTCGGATCGAAGAGTGGAGACATTGGGAACTTGGCCCCCTCCATCGAGAGCCCAATGCGAGGGTCGATCTCGTAGAAGGTGGGGGCGAATCTCCTGGCGAGGTCCGAGAACACAGAGAGAGCAAATCTTTCGGCTTGCGCGCTGTCTGCTGCCAGGGATCCAAACTTGTGGCCTGAGATCCTGTGCCTCTGTGCCCAGGATGTGTCTCGCTTCCATGTCCAACCCACGGGAAGGCTTTCGGGAACGACCCGGACCTCCAGGGTCAGATTGACATCGTTGGAGATCCCCTCCCTCTCGGTCTTGTACCTGACCAAGAGCCACGGAACCTGCTCAGGCAGGATCTCCCCAAGGACGTGCTCCTGGATCAACCCGTGCGAATTGTTGAGCACCTCGGTGACGCTGGACATCCGTGGCTCAATCTTCCACTGACTTCACCCCGAACTCAGCCGGGAGGGTCTTCAACCACTCAAGATTGAGCTTCCAGACAAAGCGGCTCCTTGCGTTCCACTGACGCATGGCCTGCTGGATGTGAGCCTCGACCTGCTCGGGGGTCCACTGGTTGACCTTGGACATGTGCTGGATGGCCAGGTGCCCTCGCCCGACTGAGAGGGCACGCCCAATGTGGCGGACCTCGTGGCACGAGGGACACAGGGCTTCCAGCCCAACGAGCTTCTGGATGTGTCTGGCGTCGTTGTACTCCCACCGTTCGTGGCACTCGACAGGGTGCTTGCGACCTTTCCCACCGCAGATCTCGCAGAGGAAGTTGGCCTTCTTGTACACGCTCTGTCGGAGATCGTCCCAGCCCTTCTTGGACAGGACTGACCGGAGATTCCACCCCCAAGTGGAGGCCGGGACGAGTTCAGCGACGAGACGTGGTTCGCTCACGAAAGACCTTACACGCCTCTCACAAGACCGGACCCGTCAGGTTCTCCCGGTAGCGGAGCTATCAGAGCCCCATGTCGAACCCGCCGCCCCGCTGAAAGAACATGACCGACACCCTCGACAAGCTCAAGAAGGCATTCGAGCAGACGATCAGCACCGTGACTGCGGTTCAACCGTGGAACGAGCCGCTGTCGCGTCGAGACGCCGTGCAATCTGGGCAAGTGCTCACAACGCCCCTCGTTCAAGGCGGCCTCGGCGCGTGGGCAGGCTCTTCTGGATTCCCCTACACTGGAACCAATGCCCTGGGTGTACAGACGGGGGCTCAGCCACCGTCTCGAAATTCGTTCGAGATGGGCCTGGGGCTGCCTGGTGTTCCAGACGTGGACTTCGTTCCCTACGCTGCGGGCACCAACCGCTTCGGGGGCAAGGGTCCGTCGCTCATCGGGCACCCAATCTCTTGGGAGGTCGTCGGCCCGACCCTGAAGTCGCCCTACTGCGACTGGCAGTGGCATGTGGACACGGGACTCAACACCCTCACCCTGGAGGCAGGGCCGTACCCGATGCCTACGGGTGGCCTTCCAGCCAACATCACCCCCCAAGCCTACGGTCCCAATCTCACTGGTTTTGATGCCTTGGGCGGGCTCTACGTCCTGTTCACGTTCACGGGCGAGAACTTCACAGGCTCTCTGGCAGGGGGGCGGACACCCATCACTCCGACCTTCAAGTACCGAGCGCCCTTCGAGATCTTCCGTGTCCTCAGTATTGACGCCCCGGCCCTCACGATCGCGCTCAGGCCCGAGAAACTCATCGCTACCTACTTCGGAGCCGG
>Ga0315283_10000233_pt1 | contig 37622 bp, 27 predicted proteins | sample YL17G09_0_MG_FD_204541 | JGI IMG/M metagenome (GOLD analysis project Ga0315283, IMG submission 204541) | Sediment microbial communities from Yellowstone Lake, YNP, Wyoming, USA - YL17G09_0 | ecosystem: Environmental > Aquatic > Freshwater > Lake > Sediment | place: USA: Wyoming | collected...
CTAGTATGGTTACCGCAGTCAATGATGATACGTTTTTGCTCATCCAATGCGACAAAATCAGCGACGATCTGGGAATTTGGAATAAGAGCCATCTCAACAAAAGTCCCATCTGCCTGGAGCTCGCTCGTTTTACCTTTCTTATCTTTTACAACCACGCTTTTAGCATAATCGTCACCTTTCACTTCGATGACCTGATAACCTTCCAGGATGGTGACATTAGGTGCAACCTTCAATTTTTCATTTACATTGGTCACCGTAAGTTTATCCGCCGGACAAACCAGGGTGACGTGTTTGGCAACTGTAGCTAATTCGGCAGTTGATCTCTGAGCCAGATCTCCATCTCCAATGACGACCGTTGACTTATCAATGAATAAGGGGGCATAGCTCAGGGCAGAGTAACATAGACCACGCATGATGAACTCTTTTTCACCCGGGACGTTCAATAACTGCTGTCTGGTACCTGTTGCTATAATGACAGCTTTGGTTTCCAGGTCACCACCCCCGCGTGTCTTGACGATGAATCCCTTGTCCTGCCGATGAATTTTATCCACAGGTTCCATATGTCTGGCAAATTCCAGGTATTCAAGCTCACTCTTGAATTTATTAACAATCTCCAAGCCCTTGATTACCTGATAATCCTCCACCCAAGGCAGGGAGAGACGAAAATTTGTCTTTCCACCCAGATCCTTCGTGATAAGCAGGACATTCAAGCGTTTGCGGATGGCATATATCGTTGAAGTTAAGCCCGCTGGTCCACCACCGACGACAATTAGATCATACATAGTTCACCTCGTTGATATCCTCTCTATTTTATACCGGAGCTTCGCCAATGAAGCCATCTTTCATCATCATATGGGTTAAGTCGCGAGAGCGTCTGATGATGTCTGTTGCGTTCTTGAATTCCTCTTCATAGGTCCTCTGTATGCGAGCCAACCCTTGTTCCTGGGCTTTCACTGCCACCGCTGCAGCCTCACGCGGGAAAACTTCCCAGTCATCCATGGTGGGCAAAATATGCTCGTTGGTGAGATTTGATCCAACATGGTCTGCCAGGGCTGTTGCTGCAGCAAAGCACATTTCATCCGTGATGGTCCGGGCACGCACATCCAGGGTTCCCCGGAATATACCTGGAAAGCCGAGTGAGTTGTTGACCTGGTTGTCAAAGTCCGAACGACCTGTTGCAACCAGAACTGCACCTGCAGCCTTTGCTTCCCATGGCCAGATCTCTGGGACAGGATTTGCACAAGAGAAAACAATAGCATCTTTTGCCATGGTTTCAATCCATTCAGGCAGGATCACGCCAGGACCGGAACGGGAGAGGGCAACAACGACATCAGCACCCTTGATTGCATCGGGGATATTCCCATCGCGATCTTCAATATTGGTGCTCTGGCATAACTTCCATTTATCCACATATTCAGCTTTCCGCATCTCAAGGTCTTTACGATGCTTCCCGAGGATGCCTTTGCTATCCACCATTAAGCAATTGGCGGGAATAACTCCCCAATTAAAAATCAAGCGTGAGATCGCCACATTGGATGCACCACAACCGATGAATGCTATCTTCACCTTTTCCTTATCTTTTCCGACCACCTTGAGGGCATTGATCAACCCGGCAAGCGTAACCGTGGCGGTTCCTTGCTGGTCATCGTGCCAGATTGGAATCTCTGCTTTTTCACGCAGGGTATCCAAAATGTAAAAGCATTTTGGTTGAGAGATATCTTCCAGGTTAACCCCACCAAATCCTGGCTGGAGCATTAAGGTTGTATTGATGATGGCATCTGGATCTTTGGTGTCGAGCATGATAGCGATACCATCGACACCACCGAGATATTTGTATAGGAGTGCCTTACCTTCCATTACGGGCAACCCAGCTTTTGGTCCGATATCACCTAAGCCAAGCACACGCGTGCCATCGCTGACTACAATCACGGTGTTCCATTTATTGGTGTATTCGTACACCTTCTCTGGATCTGCCTCAATGGCCCGGCATGGCGCTGCCACTCCCGGGGTATACCAGATTGCAAAATCATTGAAATCTCGCACACAGCATTTTAGAGCGGTCTCCACTTTACCTTTATAGAATGGATGCAGGACCATGGCATCTGCTGCTGGCTTTTTCGCCTTTGCCAGGAGCTCGTCTACACTTAATTGTTTTTGAACGGTCATAATTATTCTCCTATTGAGACAAATAGCCATCAGCATAGATGACTTTATCGAGCAATATTTGTATAGTTTTCCAGATCGCTCCTTGCTCTGGATCAGACATGTCCACGTCTTCAAACTGGGGTTCTTCCATAGCCGCCATGCGATCCGCAATCTTCAAGTATAAACGCCCGACAGGTGTGCTGGCATCACGTTGTTCGATGATGCGGATGACCTCGTTTTGCTCATTATCAAGAGGATCAGCAATCATCATATTCATACCGACTCCCATCAGCATGGCACAATACACGCGATTGATCAATGGTCTTCCCTCGCGAGGTACAGCATTCGAGACGTTTGATAATCCTACAGATATTGTAGGTGGCGGATCCCATGCGAATTGAAGCGTGCGGATAGCCTCGATGAGATGAGGACAATACTGTTGGCAGCCTGAGACAGTCAACACCAATGGGTCAATGATGAGATTTTCCATGGGGTAATCAATTTCCATCATGCGCGGGATGAGTTTCTCAACCGCGATATTGACACGCTCATCCGCCGTTACTGGAACCCCACTAGTTGACATGGTCAATGCAATTAGGCGAGCGTTATATTGCTTTGCCAGTAAGGGCACTTTTTCTAATCGTTCTGGCTCATCAGAAACGGAGTTGATGATAGGCTGTGCTTTAGTGATTGTCTTCAGAGCAGCTTCGACCCCTAGGATATTGATTGTATCAATGGAAAGTGGTACATCCACGACCGCTTCTACAGTCTTGACGATCCAGGGGAACATATCCATCCAATCAACTTTGCGAGGTCCCAAATTCAGATCTAATGCCTGGGCACCAGCTTCAACCTGTTGGACAGCAAGCTCTTGAAAGAATTTTGCGTCCTTTACTTTAATGGCCTCTTTCACTTTATCTGAAAGAATGTGGATATTTTCACCTATGATATACATGTGGCCTCCTTAGACTTTGTTTACGTTATGGATTTATTTTCTACCGCTGCTGCAACGCTTGGAAAACTGGTTAGATCTGTATGTGGCAGGAACATTGCCGACATAAAGGCGTCATAAAACGTGTTATCAGCTGACAGTTCTATATAGGTCATTTGTGCAGCAATATCTCTAATTCGATCACGGTTGCGCCAATCTAAAAGAGCCAGATAAGCGCCTTGCACTGAGGTATTGCCTAGGAATTTAAAACGATCCCAAGGCATATCCGGGAGCAACCCAATTTGTATTGCTTTTTCTACGTTGATATATTTTCCGAATGATCCACCGATCAAAATTTGTTCAACCATTTCCAGTGGCACACCCACGCTCTGTGCCAAGACAGTAAAGCCAGCATAAATCGCTGCTTTTGCGCGTTTCAGATTATCGATATCGACATTATTGATGGCAATATCCTGACCACCATCGGTCTCACTTCCCCAGGCGATTATATATTCAGGACCATGCTCACCTTCTCGGATGCGTGGATTGGTTGCAGCAAGATCCAGGTTGATCATACCGCCCTTATCTACAATACCGGTCAGGAACATTTCAGCAAGAAGAGAGATTAACCCACTTCCACAAATGCCACGTGGTTTATTATTCCCAATCACCCGATACGTGGGCTCAAATGGATGGGAAGAGTTTTCTCCGGATATCCAACATTCTTCAATTGCTCCTTTAGTAGCCCGCATTCCTTGAAGGACACCTGCACCCTCAAATGCCGGACCAGCTGAGCAAGCGCACGTGACTAGCCACTCACGGCTCCCTAGAACAGTCTCTCCATTCGTTCCCACATCCAGGAACAAGGTTAATTTCTCGGTTTCATCCATCTTGCTAGCCAGGACACCCGAACTAATGTCAGCCCCGACATAACTCGCCACACCCGGCAGGCAATCAACCGTTGCTTCTGAGTTAATTTCCAGGCCTATTGTGCCAGCAGTGATGGCAGGTGGCTGGTTGACTGCTGTGATGAAAGGAGATAACCGAATACTTGTGGCTGGGATACCCAAAAACAGGTGAGTCATGGTGCTGTTGCCAGCCACAGTGGCTTTAATAATATCCTGTGGTTTTGCTTTAGCCCGTTTGCATACTTGACCAACCAGCTGATTGATGGTCTCGAGCACACGATTCTGCAAATCTTCACGTCCGCCGTTTTTACTGGAGAAAATAATGCGGGATATCACATCTTCACCACGACTGATCTGACCATTGTATTCTGACGCTTGCGCTTCTACCTTACCAGTGGTCAAATCAACGAGCCAGACAGTTACGGTTGTCGTGCCGATATCAATCGCTAGGCCAAACATCGGATCTTCTTCAGGCACGATGTCAGCGATCAATGCCACCAATCGCTCATCTGTACGATGATCATCGTTCTCTATATGGGCATCGATGATCGCAGTTACCTGCCAGTCATTGTCACGTAATATGGCGCCTATTTTCTGTAAGAGATTGAGCGATATTCGGATATCATCAATGCCTGCTTTCTGACGCAAGGCGGTCTTAAGCCGTCCCCAATCATCAGTCTGGTCATCCATTCGGGGCGGGGAAAGACTAAGGCTGACACGGCGGACAGTCTGAGAATATAAATGATCATAATCCTGCGGGATAGAGACTTCAATAGCAGTCCGATCGGTTGTGAGTCGACGCTCGATTTTTTCCTGAGGCGGGATCGTTACTGCGATATCAGCTTCGATAACAGATTGACAAGCCAGCGCATATCCATTGGATACATCTTCTGTACTTAACCGCAGGGAACTGCGGCGGCGCACATCACCCGCCGTAACCTGAACAGCACAACGACCACATCGACCTTGCCCACCACAAGGTTGCCCGATATCCACTCCAGCCAGGCGTGCTGCCTCGCTAAGCAAAGTGCCCGTAGGAACGTGCACTGGCTTTTTGGCGATATCAAAAGTCACCGTGTGTTCTGACATGTGGATTACATTGTCACTCTCGATTACCAAATATTCGACCTGCCATTCACCCTTGTTCAGGTGATGTTATAGTGCTTGTTTCATGAATGCCGGTAAATCAACGGCTTCACGTGGTCCAACCCTGATTTCCCAATCGGGTAATTCACTTTCCAACTCACCAGAGAGGACAGCCACATGACCGGGTAAGACGATCCGCTTACGAGAAACCTTATCGGCAATATTGAAGGCTTTTACAGCCTTGGCGATCCTTTCCGCATCAAATTTTCCCGCAGCCCAAGCAGTTAAAACGCTCATGCCTTCCGCATCCGTCACCAACAACCAGGCAGGCAAACCTGATCCTTCAACTTCATTCGCTACACTGAAATAGGTGATGCTGAAGTTAGTAGTGACCAAAACTGGAGATTCTGGTTTTGGAGCGTTGATCTCATAAATCCCAGGTTGTACCTGGATGGGCTTCTGTGGGTCGGTATAAATGTTCTGCCTTAAGACTAGGAGCGGGTAAATCGTGGCAGGATTGAAATGGTCCAAGACTATAAAGCCAGCGTATTTGGTGATTGCTTGCGCAGCTTGGACAGCTTCCATGCCTGGGTCACTAACATCACCTGGGAAGGTGATCACAGGAAAACCGAGTGCGTGGAAGTTTTTCTTTACCGCTAGGCGACGAACAGTTGTACCGATGGCTAATCCTGCCCCCAAATCACGTCCACCAGGATCGATTACCAGGTCATCGACACCCTTGGATTTGATTTTGTCAGTCAATTCAGCCATCTCTGCCAAGGTCCCAGCGATGAGGCCTAATGAAACTTTACTTTCTTTTGCCAAATCCGCAAAACCTTCCCAATTCTTGATATCAGCACCATAAACCAGAGGTGTCTCATCTTTCAAGACATTCAAGCCTGCTTTTACGACGTTGATATCTCGGCTCATCAATATGATTGGACGCTTGCTTGCCGCCCGAACAGTCTGGATAGCAGCAGTGAATGCAATCGGGTCACCTGATGCCGAAGCCACCGCAAAGCCATCCACAGTCAGGTCGATCCCAACATAATTGACTGCATAGGCGTTTGCTTCAGCAACCGTTGCCCTGATCGTCTCAACTGGCTGGTTATCATATACACGGATAAATATTCCCGGTTTGTTATAGAAGGTCTTTTCATGTCTAAAAAGGACAACTTCATTGCCAGCCTTAGCTTCGTATCCATCTGACTTGATGGCTACAAGGCGAATGGGTGGGGCAGCCGATTCAGCTAATTGGGTCTTCGCTTCAGGGGTGACATATGGACAGGCGGATAATTCTACTTGTTTGGCTGCCAGTTTCATGGCAAAAGCCAAACAAGTTGGAAAACCACACTCTTTGCAATTGGTTTTGGGTAGTAATTTATAGATTTGTATGCCAGTCAGAGCCATATTCCGTCTCCGTTGTTATTGTTTAATTCTGCATCCATTCGGATCAGGCAAGCGTATATGTAGCAGCCATAAGGTCTGCAATCGCTAACTTAATCCGCCGGACACTTTCCGCATGGCGCAGTACGACAATATCAGCACCAGCCTCAATCAGGGTCATTGCAGTTAAGGTTTCCCAGTTGATTGAACGCTCCAACCAGTCACCCCAAGCTGCAGGCACACCTGCTTCCACTTTGGCTTCCTTGGTTTTCCAGGCTTCATATCCAGGGGTGACGAGCATTGGGAGTTGAGTCATGGCGTCACCCTGTAAGGCGGCTTGCCTGAGCCTTTCCATGGCTGAATAACCATATTCAATTCCATATCCAAGGGCGCCAGTGGTCGGATCCATAAGGACACGATCGAGGGGCATTCCCATATCACTGATCAAGATATTCAATTGCTTGGCAAGATTAACATCCATTGGGGACCGTGCATTCACCAGATGCCCATTAGCCATGGCAGTAGCAATAATGGTTCGATAATTCTTGTCCTCCGCGATACCAAGGACCAACCGTTCTCCTTTAGTGGCTTCAGCAATAGCAACCAATAGGTTATTATCGGCTTCTGCCTGCCCAGGACCGAAAACGATCAGCGGTAGACCAGTAGCAGCTAATACATCCTTTACAGTCATCACGGCAGCTTCCGGGTTCGTGGGGTTGCCTTCTCGGTCTGTCAGGCAAATCGAAAGTTGGATCAGGTCGGCTCCAGCAGCTTCAGCAGCTTTTGCCCAGTTTACTGGATCATCTACAACTTCTCCCCAGGCTTCCAGAAGCAGAGGTGACCAATCATCCGGTCGGTGGTCTTTGATTTCTATCGCCACCACCGGGTGGTTGGGAGCTTTATTCTCGAAATGTAAGAAGGGAAGATTTTTTTGACCACCCACAGTAACCGTGGTGGCACGTGTTCCTCCATCAACAACAGTGGCACCAATGGTGACTGTCCGGACAGTACCAGGCCAATTATCCTTAGGTATTTCTATAGGCATATGTCACTCCTTTTTCATAACTGATTTGATGTTAGAACATTGACTCCATGGTCATGGCAGGGTGTTCATGTTCAGCCAGCCAGGTCAGGAGCTCATCAACTGTAGTTACATTACGCTCATCAGCAATCTTGCTTAGTAAATCAGGATCACCTTCACGTTCTGCCACAATTTTGAATTCATCTCCCATCATTTCCTTCAAGACACTGCTCATCCAGACTATGCGTTTGAAACCGCCGTCAGCTGTTATGAACTTTGGGCTGATAAGATAATACTTGCCTACACCCATCACACCTGGGGTTTGCAAGCCACCACCAGCAATACCAGCTAATGTACTGAAGGTCATTCCGGCTGGGGTCATACTGGGATCTTCACGGCTGACAACCATAACCCCGTTAGCCTCTGGTATGAGCATCACGATGCATTCAAAGCATCCACAAGCGGTCATCGGATTTTCCATGATCGAATACATTGATACTTCATTGACCACACCATGTGAACCAACGGTAGCATAGTCGTTGGTTCCAGTCCAATAACCTTTCTTCAGATCGATCATCTTACCCAGCTTGATGGGTTGGTTGGGTCCTGTTGGATTAATGCTAAAGGAAGCTTTACAATCCAACCAGTTGTACGCGCCACATAAGCCCAGGCGTTCCGGACTGACCACACATACATGGTTGGGGGCGAAGGATTGGCATAAAGTGCAGGAATAGAACTCTTCTACCCTATCATCCGTTAAATCAGCCAGGCGTTTATTGCGGTAATCATATGCAGCACGTGCTTTTTCAAGCCAATCCTCAACTTTGGTTGGGTCGGTGTAAATCGTCACCTGTACTTTATCTACGATAGCGCCAAAATCTGCGTGGAAACGGGCGTGCAAGATCTTGCCGAAGTGTTCAAGGCTAAATCCTTTATCCGCGGCAGCATTCGAGATTCGGATCCATGTGATGTCACGCTGACCAATGTGCTGGATGCCTGAAGCGCCGTTTACAAAATAGTGGAACTGACGCTCAAGCACTGGTTCAAAGTCTTTTTGCATCTGACGTCCAGCTACCTGGGCAACAATACCCACGTCCATGTAGCCTTGTGGGGGAATATTCGAGAAGTCAGGTCCAACTACTTCTACTTTCCCATCCACTATAGTCTCAAGGTCAGCCATTTCGAGATACTCAAAGCAACGCGCATTCTTTCCACCGAATTCAACACGCATGTCGTTCCGGCGAACAACCTCACCCTCAAAGGCTGAGCCATAAGGCACTGGGATAGGTACTTCAGTCATCTTGAGCTTGACGCCGCGGACTTCAATGCATTTTTGAACGATCCGTTCAGCCCGCTCAAGGTCATCTTTACCATCGATTTCTGCGAATGGCATACTTACCACATGCTCATAGGTGGTTACACCCGTGGGCAGGATTTCGGGGATAACGGTATCAGCAATAACCGGGAAGCCATAGTTGATGGCGCCCGCAGCTGCAGCATACTTGAGGTCGTCAACTTCACCCAAAGCTAGAACAAAGGCAAAAACGCGCTCACGGTTGTAAAGAAGGATCTCGCGTGCCTGACCCATTTTAAGACCACCAAAGGTGAGGGCTGACCGAGTGGCAAAACCGAGGGCATAGATGGCACTGATGGTGTCGGTACCAAAGGGGACTGTATAGGTATCGTACCCCAATTCAACCCCTTCTTCCATCAATTGGTGGATAATGCTCCTCCCATTGACATTTCCAGAAAGGAAGCACAAGATATTGCGTCGTTGCAGTTCCCGTACGATCTTTACTGCTACCTCATTGGATTTAGCTGCACCAACAATGGCTGCAAAGCCCGGCATACGACCATCAACCAGTTGGATACCCCAAGAACGGAGGCGGATATCATCAATTGGTCCATTGAGATGCCCAGAGCCATTTTTATCTCCGTATTGGGTCGCACCAGCGAGAGTTATCCCGGGCATCGGTTCAGGCTGTAAGCCATATATAAATCGAATCACTTCTATTGTTTCTGCGGCTAAAAGGGTTGCCATCCCACTATCGAGGGTCTCTCCAAGATAAGGTGTCCATTTAGAATCAGATGGAGATGGATGGAGCAAACCACGGGCATGATTTAATACTTGCTCAAGCTGACTTAGTTTTTCAACCTGAGTTCCAGTCATCCCACCAATAACTGGGATGTAGTAAGCAGTATTCGGGAATGAGACGGGAGTGTCTGGTCCTTTTTCCTTTAATGCTTTATTCAACATTAATTCTGCTTCCGTAACCAGGGCGTTTGCACCCCGGATCGCTCTTGTAGCAATATATCGTGACATAAGTCCTCCGGATTGTCTGTTACCGCTTAGTCGGCAGCGGTGCCGTAGATTTTCTGCCGGCGCTCAGCGATAGGCAGTTTTTCGAATTCGAGCATACGCGCGTCACCACTACGGCCAAAGCGTGCGGGGTCGTAAACTGGCAATCCTAGGGCAGCGCGTTTCTTATCAATATGCTCCAAAGTCCTGCGAATCATCTCATCGGTGTCATTTATAAATTCCAGCTTTCCACCATACAACTTTTCCCATCCCTCAGTGCTGATGTATTTTAGTACGATGTCACTGTCAGAGACGCGATCGGGCATACCACTGATTGGGCTTGCGCCTCCGAAGATAACATAGACACCTGAAGCTACACAATATGTAGCAATTGCCAGTGCCTTCTCGCTCATCCACTCAGGCGCCAACCCTACGGCTGGGATTTGATCGATATCATCTCCCAGACCACCCTCAGCGACCATCTGGGTAAGAACTGTAAGAATACGGGTATTATCAACACATGAACCCATATGGAGAACGGGGGGAATCCCTACGGTTTCACAAATTTCTCGCAGACCTGGACCCACCTTGTCTAATCCCGCTTCTCCCAACAAGAGACCCAACTTGGCGGAGGCGATAGCACCACATCCAGTCTCCACAACCAGGACATCTTGCTTTAGCAATTCTTGGGTCACATAGGTATGCAGGTAATCCTGCTTGCTACGTGGGTTATTGCACCCGACAATTGCTGCCACACCACGGATCCGACCCGCCATGATGGCATCGTTTAGTGGTCGGAATGATGCGCGATAGCTACCGCCTAACATGTAGTTAATATACTCATGTGAGAAACCAGGGATAAGATCCTCCCGCACTTGTGGGATATGAATCTCGCCTCGGTTTTTGTAGTTGTCAATCGAGATGCGTAAGATCTGTTTAGCAATCGTAAGAGCTTTGCGCTCATCGAATTCAATGTGTGTTGCACCCTTGATCTGAACTTTGGGGGAGGTGGTGATGATCATGGTGTGGAAGTTACTGGCTAATGCCACCAGGGATTGCATGATGCATTGCACATCGACAACCATGGCTTCGACTGCACCGGTCAATATGGCCAATTCCTGGTGTAAAAAGTTTCCAGCAGCAGGAATACCCTGGCGCATTAAGATTTCGTTGGCGGTGCAGCAAATCCCTGAGAGGTTGATACCCTTTGCTCCAGCCTGTTTGGCGTATTCAATGATTTCAGGATCCTGAGAGGCAGCAACGATCATGTTGCTTAGTGTGGGCTCATGACCATGCACAACGACATTGACCATATCGTCTTTCAACACGCCCAGGTTGGCCTGGCCGAGAACTGGTGCTGGGGTGCCAAATAATATATCTGAAATGTCCGTCGCCATCATACTGCCACCCCAACCATCAGCCAGCCCAGTACGGATAGCATGCTTTAGAATGTGTATCGCGTCCTGGTCGTCACCGATATGTGTACGATGTAACGCTTCAACAACTTCTCGGTCGACTCCGCGTGGGATAACACCTAGTTCACGCCATAATTTCTGGCGCTTGGCAGGTGCCCGTTTGATACACACAATCTCACCTTTTTGCTGACCATACTGGGAAATATACAAATCTGCCAGGTCATTGCCGATTTCATTTGGGGAACGACCTTCTATTTTGATACCGTATATCGAAGCGATGTTGCGTAACTTGGCTACGTCGCGGATTAAATATCCTTCAGTTTCACCATTTGCAACAGCTTTAAGGGTGAATGCCATATCACGCCCATGATCAGAATGGGCGGCCGAACCGGCCGCAATTGCCCGCACTAAATTACGTGCCTGGATTGTGTCAATCGTGGCACCACATACCCCAACCTGGCCTTCTTTGGTCAGCCGGCAAGGACCCATTCCACATTGTTTACAGCACATTCCCGCTCCACCAATATTACAGGGGACCATGTTTTCTGCGCGGCTAAAGGCAGTACCGATTCCCAGCTCATCCGCCCGGATGAGCATCTCCTGTGCTGCGGGATCAGATGATCTTTCCTCGTAACTCCGTTTACCTTTAAGTACCATTGATTAATCCTCCACCGGCCTAGAAATAACACCCATCCCCGGGCAAGGCCAGAGCGGTCGTCCGAGGAAGGATACATTTTGTGCAAAGCTCACCACTAAATGGGTTTGTTCATATGCTGCGGTATGACGGAAATATGGCTTTAATCCCGCTTCAGCATGATAGGCAGTGGCACCTGCTTCGACTGGTACTGTCCACTCACCTAAATAACCTGCCTCATCTAATTTCATCGCAATATTTAGATCATTTATCTTTTCTGGATCGTATGTAACTTCAACCATATGAAATGCACTGCTAGCGTACACGTCAACGACTCCGGTTAACTCTAACAGGATCCGTCTAATTTCTATTACATGGTGATCCCCATATAGAGCGGGAGTCTCGTAGGTCACATTTTTCATAGATTCCTCCAAAGGCATTTTTTTTATTACGAATGATGATTGTTAACAATAATGTATCCTTTATAAACGCTTCCTCCTGAACCAAATATCATCTCACCTGAGAAGTATTAAATTAAAATTGATCATCCGATGCTCTTAAACGCAGGATCAAATGGGTGACATCGCGTAGGTCGCCATCGGGTAGCATGAAGTAATCATCAAATACGGTTTTTGGTTCAAATCCAAGATTTTGGAATGAACGAATGATGGGAGTTTGGTCGCTTGGAATTTGAGCTTCAATCATGTAAAGATTATGACGCTTAGCTAATTCAACCAATCCTTGTAGCAATCTACTACCCACACCTCGATGTCTGAAATCCTTAGGAAGAAATACACGAACTTCCGCACGGTGGCGTGAAGGTCCAAGGTTGAGATGCAAAGATGCCAAACCTACAATCCGGCTTCCAAAAACCGCTACTAGGGGAAAAACTTTGGAGTAGTCCATTTCATCTACCCACTGAGTGATAACCTGGCTATCTTTTACATTGTGGCGCATGTATCTCAAATCTTCCGAAGACAGTGGCGCGAATAGATCAATCAATGCCTGACGATCATCCTGGATCAGCGGACGGATTAAGATCCTTGCCCCATCCCTTAGGGTGAATACCTGCCGGTATATAAGATCTTGTTTGGTAGCCATACTATGCACTCCTTGTACGCTTATTATTTCTATTTAGCCCAGGCAGCTGCCAATTGTACACGTGCAAACGATAGCCGTTCCATCGCCGCTTTAGCAATTTCACGCATTAAAACACAATATAATCTCGGGTCCTTCTCAATTAAACCGTTTATATCCGCGGTATTAAACTTTACCACTCGGCTATTACACTCAGCTTTGACGGTGGCAGTATAAATATATGGTTCAACCAGGACACTAATGGCAAAAATCTCTCCCGGACCGATCTCACCAACAAGAAAATCTTTCCTTGATTTTGGGTGAAATTCTTCTTCTGATTTGAAATACAAGCTTACTCCACCTTCAATAAGAAGGTAAAATGCATTAGCAGGTTTACCTTCTTCGCATATCACAGCGCCTTTTTCATATACTTCTTCTTCAGCGATCATTGCCATCGCCTTTAATTGTGCGTCAGATAAAGTACCAAAAAACGGATAACGTCTTAATAATTCCGGTGTAATCATAGATAATCCTCCTTTGATTGATTGTCCATCTAATTGTTGCGATTCCGCTGGATAGTATTCTAACAGTAATTGTTTAATGATTATTAATACTTCAGGAACAGCTTTCGCAACAGGCGGAGTAAGGGTTTCAGAAAAATCATACACCTTTTGGGATTCGATCGTCACAACTGTTATATCATTCGGCAGATAAGCACCGAGTTCTCGTCCGATTTGGAGGGCATCCTGCAAAGACGTGTCATGGGCGGAGCTCATATGTCCTGAGGATGGATTTGGTAATTCACCCAATTTAAAATATTCCACACTCCCAATCGGAGCCTTATGGGTGACAATTGCATCGATTATGATGGCCCTGTCATAACCGATCAGGGATTCCATTAAGCTAATGCCACCTATCGCCATGCATTCGACCGTAACATCGGATGGAATTGACGGGATATTCTGCAATTCTATAGCGATCTGCCATCCTACTCCATCGTCTCCTAATATTGGATTCCCCAGACCCACTACCAATGTTTTCACAAGATTATTTTCTACCAATACTGAAAGAAGGCTCCAGGGGTGCCCCAGAGCCTTCTCATTATTTAACTCAGCAATTTTGTTTCAACACATTGACCGTATTGCCGCTTGCATCTTTAATGGTGATTTCCAATGGCATCTGACCAGGTAGGCTATGTGTTGCACATCCAAAGCAAGGATCATATGCTCGGAAAGCCATCTCCACCATATTCAGCAAACCCTCGGAGATCACGCCACCTTTTTTGATCAGGCTTTGAGCTGCTTTCTTGGTGGACATTTGGATTGGGGCGTAATTATTCGTTGTACCGACGATAAGATTAACTTTGGTGGTCACACCGCGTTCATCAGTCGTGTAGTGGTGAGTAAGTGTACCACGGGGTGCCTCCACAATACCCACGCCTTCGGTTGGAATTTCGGTCGGGATGGTGCGATAGTTATCACTGGTGATTTCTGAATCAGTTACCAGCTCTACCCATCTTTCCGCAGCATAGAGTAATTCGATCAGACGTGCCCAATGGATTGTTAGGCGCTGGTGGACTGGTTTTCCTCCCAGGGTGCTGTAGAATTTCTCATATTCAGCTTGCGCAAGAGGGGTCGCCATTCCGTCTGCTGCATTGAGGCGGGATAGAGGCGTAGCCATATACACACCAGAATCCTTGCCATCCACAAAGCCCTTCCAGCCAACTTTTTTCAGGTAAGGGAACTTTAGGTATGTCCAGGGCTCAACATGCTCTGCGATCCAATCCGTATATTCATTGGCAGCGTATTTTCCAAGTCGCTTGCCTTCAGGGTCGACAACGCTGACTTTACCATCGTAGAAGTTGACTTTATTATTCTCATCAACCGTTCCGATATAATAGGTATGATGTGTGTAGATGTCTCCCAAGATCAGGTCAACATATTCCTTGTTCCCGAGAACGATATCATTGAATGCCTGTAGGGTGAATTGAGCAAATTCGATCGCCCAGCGACCCATTTTCTCAATTTCATCACGCTGTTCATTCGTGATGCCTTTGGTCAGACCACCCGGGATGGATGTGCAAGGGTGAACTTTACGGCCGCCGATCATTTCAACGACCGTATGACCATACTTCCGCATTTGGATGACCTTACCGCCAATTTCCAATCCAACTTTGTGGATGACACCCAGGATATTGCGTTCGGCTACTGGTGCAGTGGGTCCCATGATAAAGTCGGGACCTGCCAGTGCATAAAAGTGGGTGGTGTGGTCGGTGCAGTAGAAAGCACTATACAATAGCTCGCGAAGCATCTTTGCGGTGCGGGGTGGATCGACATGGTAGACAGCATCCACAGCCTTGGCTCCAGCCATGTGGTGAGCCTCGGGGCAGACACCACAGATGCGATTGGTGAGAATTGGCACTTCCTCAACCTGTCTGCCTACGCAGAAGCGTTCGAAACCGCGTAATTCAGGGATTTGGAAGTAGGAGTTGGCGAAATTACCCTCGTCATCGAGGAAGATTTCGATCTTTCCATGGCCTTCCAGCCTGGTAATGGGGTCAATAGATATTCTTTGCATATATTCCTCCTCCGGTTATTCTTTCCACGCGGATTTGCTGAAGCGTAACAATGAGCCAGCCAGATTGAAGCGATAAAATTGACCGGCTGGATCAGGGATGCCTTCGAAGATGCGTTCGATCTCAGCCGGATCGTTGCTATCAATCACAGATGCGACCGCGGTCATCAGACGGGATCCATAATCCTCTGCACCTTCAGCAGGTCCGTAACAACCGATGCAGGGAGAGCCAGCCTTTGGGCAAGGGGCGTCACAACCACTGCGGGTGGCGGGACCACTGCAGAGCACGCCTTGCTCCAGGATGCATAATTCCGGATCGATCATGATGTTTTGGATGCGCTCGAATTTCTTGATCTTCTTCTCATTCCGTGTGCGTGGGCATTCATCACACACGGTCGAGCCACCCGCGCCAATCACAGATCCAGCGGGAGGTAGCTCAGCCTTGCCTTGCAAAACCTGAATCACCAAATCAATCACGGCTGCGATTTGATGAGATTCGGGTGGGCAGCCCGGCATATAGTAATCCACGGGCACCACCTGATCCAGCGTCCTGACCACCGGATACAATGTTGGGATGTAAAGTTCTCCCTCGGGTACTGTGTAGCTGGTATTTGGACGAATATTCTGTGGGTTATCCGTTGTAATGGTGGTGAAAGCTGTATCAACCATATCTTTTACACTGCTTAGATTCGCCAATGCAGGCATACACCCTTCATTGGCGCAAGAACCGAAGGCAACCAAAAGCTTTGATTTTCGACGTAAGAGTTTAGCAATATGCTCATTCTCATCATTGCGGATGGCGCCATTGAAGAGAGTTAGTAAAATCGAGCCGTCTTCCATAGCTTCGACATCTTTGTATTTAGCGTCCATTGCCACTGGCCAGAAAACCACTTCGAAATTGGCATCAACATCCAGGATTTTCTCATGAATATTGAGTACGGCTATTTCGCAGCCACCACAAGAAGCTGCCCAGTACATGGCGAATTTCGGTTTTCCATTTGTGCTCATACCGTCACCTCCTTCACGAGCATATGTTCCGGTACAGCGAACATTTTTTCCAAACCGCCACCACTCGTCGGCCATTGTAAAGGTCCTAGGGCTCTGACCTGTTCAACGAATTTGTTGACTTCCTCGGTGAAGAAGGCACCTTCGGCAGCGCTAGCCCACAGCAGTTTTATCCGTCCAGCTTCAATACCGAATTGCTGCAGGGTTTTCTTCAGGATAATGAAGCGGCGCAAAGCCTTATAATTTTGCTCTACATAGTGGCAATCGCCAGGATGGCAGCCTGTTATCATTACCCCATCTGCACCCCCAGCAAATGCTTTGAGCACAAAGGTTGGGTCAAGGCGCCCGGAGCACATCAAACGGATTAAGCGGATATTGGGTGAATATTTCATCCTGGCTGTGCCTGCCATATCTGCTGCGCGATAACTACACCAGTTACAGGTGAAGCCAATGATCACAGGTTCAAATGGTTTATTAATATCAGTTTGCTCACTCATAATGTTCTTCTCCTTAAGCTGGTATTTCTTCCAGCCGTTTAATATTGAGCAGTAAAAGCCCATCAAGTTGAGCCAAGATTTGCTCATTGCTAAAGCCTGTACCACTTATCGCGCCCGCTGGACATGCAGCAACACATGTTCCACAACCCTGGCATAAGGCTGGGTTTACTTCCGACACCATTTTATCTTCGTGGAATAAAATGGCATTGAAGGGGCATAACGTGTTGCACATACGGCAACCAGAGCATTTATCCTCATTTATCGTGGCTCGGATCGGCTCCATGGCAACTTCTTTTTGTTGGATCTTGCCTAGAGCACGCGCTGCAGCAGCAGCACCTTGGGCTACACTAGCTGGAATATCTTTTGGTCCTTGGACTACACCAGCAATATACACTCCATCTGTCATGGTTGCCACAGGATCTAACTTTGGATGGCGTTCGATATACCACCCATCTGCACTACACGAAATACCAAAAAGGCGTCCGACTTCTTTGGCATCATGACGTGGTTCCAGACCAGCGGATAGTATCACCATATCCACGGGGATGCGCCGCTGCTTGCCAATTAATGTATCTTCTACCTGGACAATCAATTTTCCTTCTTCTTCAGGTGTTCTGTAGGCATTTGTAACTTCAGCTACTTTACCCCGAATAAAATGGGTTCCTTCTTCCAAAAGTCGCTGGTAGAATTCTTCATATCCCTTGGAGGGGGTTCGGATGTCTATGTAGCAGTTATAAACTTCTGCACCAGTGCGTTCATGGACAAGGTGGGCGAATTTTAGACTTTGCATGCAGCAGATACTTGAACAATATGGATTGTAATTTTTATCGCGGCTTCCCACACAATGAACAATTGCTACCGAGGCAGGAGGAGTAACCCCATCGCGAAGAACGATTTTTCCACCAGTCGGACCAGACGCATTGGATAGTCGCTCAAACTCCAGGCTGGTAAAAACATTTGCCAATCGACCATAACCGTATTGCGGCATGCGACGAACATCGAATAAATCCCATCCGGTAGCAAGAATAATTTGACCAACATCAATTTGTAAGAACTCATCTTGCTGAGTGAAGTCAATAGCACCAGTGGGACAGAACTTTTCGCAGGCTTTGCAAGTTCCCTTTAGAAAATAGGTGCAATTTGCTTTATCAAGCACTGGATACCTGGGTACTGCCTGTGGGAAGGGAGTGTATATCGCCTTACGTTTCCCCAAGCCTGCTTCAAAAACATCGTCAATGACCTTCTTGGGGCATTTTTCCCAGCAGATACCACAGCCTGTGCATAATTCAGTATTGACACACCTTGCCTTTTGACGGATGGTGGCTTGGAAATTTCCCACATAGCCATCCACGTTCGTTACTTCCGCCCAGGTGAGTAGAGTAATGTTGGGATGGTTGCCAACATCCACCATTTTTGGGGTCAAGATACAGGCAGAGCAGTCTAAGGTGGGGAAAGTTTTGTCGAACTGTGCCATATGCCCGCCAATTGATGGTTCCCGCTCCACCATATAAACATGGTAACCAGCATCGGCGATTTCCAGGGCAGCCTGAATACCAGCAATGCCACCACCTACGACCAATGTTGCCGGGTGGATTGGGACACGCAATGGCTCGAGAGGTTCATGCCAGATAACACGTTCTACTCCACCAGAAACAATGGCTTTTGATTTTTCGGTAGCAACTACTTTGTCGGTGTGAACCCACGAAACCTGTTCACGTATTGAGACTAATTCACACAAGTAAGGATTGAGACCAGCATTTTTGCAGGCATTCCGGAATGTCTTTTCGTGTAGATGGGGAGAACAAGCTGCAACGACTACACGGGTCAAGCCAAGTTCTTTAATATCTTTCTCGATCAATTCTTGGCCAAGGCTTGAGCACATGAATTTATAATCGCGTGCAATCACAACACCGCGACGTTGGAGCTTTTCCGCTGCCCACTTGGCTACATCCTCCACATCCACAATGCCGGCGATATTCGTACCACAATGACAGACATATACTCCGATTTTTTCAGTCATAATATGTACTCCCTCGAGCGCTGAGCGATATTTATTGTGGATATAAAGGTTACTAAATTAATATATCGACTCATTGTGTTATTACCTCCTCCTGACTTTTAATATTTTTAATTGCATCAATCGCTTTCTTTGGGCTGAGGAATTCCTTCCCAAACCCTAGTTTTTTCGGGGGAATTCCCATCGATAATCCAATAAGCTGGGTGAAATACACTACAGGAATGGCGAAATGTGTACCGAATTCTTGATTAACTTGTTGTTGATAACATTCTAGATTTACTTGACACAATGGACAAGCTGTCGCAATTACATCTGCTTGTGCACGTTGAGCATCATAGAGTAGATTGTGGATCATGGAATATGCTGCTGGTCGACTAGAGATTAATAATGAACCTCCACAGCAGGTTAGCTTCAACGGAAAGTCCACGGGGGTTGCCCCAATCGCTGACATTAAATCCTCAAAGTAGTGGGGCTGCTCAACATCTTCATGGTCTTTTTTGGGGCGTAATATCTGGCACCCGTAATATGTTGCGACCCGTAAACCACTCAGTGGATAGATGACTTTGCTTTTGATTTCTTCGGAGCTGACATCGTTTGAAAATACTTCAATGAGATGCTTTACGACCATTTTTCCTGAGAATGATAAATTGTCTTCTTGCAAAGCCTCATTTATGTGCTCAGCCAGATCTGGATCCTCGTTTAGATGAACATTGGTGAAATACATATTTTTATAGCATGCACTACATGGAGCGACGATTTCAGATCCTATTTTTTCCGCCATAGCCAGGTTACGAGCTGTAAGGGTATAAGCGAGTAACTCATCGACATGAAAATAAGCTGTGGCTCCACAGCAATTCCAATCCTCTAATTCTGTAAGCTTTATTCCAAGCTTTTGAGTTGTCTCAACGGCAGAGAGATGATAGCTGATTGCTATTTTCTCGAGGGAACAACCAGGAAAATATACATATTCTTTCATTCTACCCCTCCTATCGGGATGATATGGGCAATCATCCGCCTGAAATTCTCAAGTCGTTTTATCCGTGGAGGTAGAATGGGAATTCTCCCTTTTAACATTAGGTTCGTTGCGTTTAAGGCTTCACTAAAAAATTCACGTATACCATAGCTAAAAATATAAGTGGGTGCCAAGAGAGGTTCGTAAGATCGCCCACTTCTCACTATCGTCTTGACAAAAGTCTCAGAGAAGGTTGGTCCAATCAGCCCTTCTTTATATTGATTTTTCCACATCGTATATCGTTTTAAGGCATACATCGCTTCGGCGATGTCGATTCCACTTGGACATCTCACCGTGCATTGGTAACATGAGGCACAATACCAGAAGGTATTGGTCTTGAGAACCTCGTCTTTTAGGCCTGCATTGATCATCCCAATGATACGCCGTGGGGTTTGGTCCATAAATTTCACTACCGGGCATGAGCCTGAGCATGTTCCACATTGAATACAGGTCCTAAGTGGATTTCCTTCTGCCGCATGCAGGAGATTGGCAACTTCGTCGCCAAATGAAGGTTTGGGAGCCATAGAATTCCTTTCTATCCCGCTTTGGTTTTTCTTGCTTCTGACAAGCCGATGAGAGTACTAACCTTCTCCAGTAGTAACTTTGGCTCTACTGGTTTTTCAACTAACTCATCGACTGCAACAAAGCGAGGATGCACTGGTTCACCAGGGAAGAGAAACGCCATCTGTTCCCGAATACCAGTTATGATCAAAACTGGCATCTCCCTAAGTTTAGGATCTTTTCGCAGCTTGCGCGCGATCATGATCCCTTCCGCACCACGCCCCATCATAATATCGAGTAATAACAGGTCGTAGGTTTTAGATTGTAGGGCTTGCAATCCATCTTTTGGGTTATACGCGACATCAACACTATAATTCGCAGCATCCAGAATGGACTTGATTCCCTCAACGAAGTCGGGATCATCGTCAATCATTAATAGTTTTTTTTGTTCATCCATGAAATATCTCCTTTCAATAATTCAGCATAAAACCAGTCTTATGTGATTGGCTTTAGGACTATCCTTTCTGTTTAATAGGCACATTGATGTAAAAGGTTGTACCTTCACCTTGTTTACTTTCGACAGAGATTGTTCCCTTGTGCGCCTCGATAATTCGTCGGCTGATAGTCAATCCTATTCCATGACTATCTTCAATTTCCTGACCAGATTTTCCTCTGAAAAAATCAACTAAAACATAGGGAAGTTCTTCTTTTGTTATACCAACACCAGTATCAGATATGGTGATTAATATATTTTTATCAACCGCTTGAGTTTTAATTGTAATTTTGCCACCCGGATATGAATATTTAATCGCATTTCCAATAATATTAACCAAGGCTTCTTGGAAACTCACCTCCTCTCCCTCTATTAGTTCCATTGATTCATCTATCGAAGTGACGATTTGGACGTCTTTACGTATTGATTGAGGCTCATTAATTTCGATAGCTTTCGTAATAACCGAGGATATTGAGATTGGTGAAAAATTCTCACTAATTTTTGTAATATCAACAGACATTACTCTTAGCCATGAATTTATGAGTTTTATTAAATCGTCAATGCGCGATTTCATTCTCTCAATACGAGCTTCCTGATTTTCGTTGGTTACTCCCGATAATTCTGTGCTTAAGGCATATATATTCTGCTGGATAGCACCCAAAGGCGATTTCAGCTCATGAGAAATAATTGCAGCGAAGTTCTCCCTCAGCATTTCCTTTTCTTTCCGCAATGCAATGGTTTCCAACATCAACTTCCTTCTTTCTAGGCCACGTTTGGTGATTAAGCGGAACTCTTCGGGTGTAAATGGTTTTGGAAGAAAGTCATAAGCGCCTTTTTTCATTGCCTCAACAGCTGAGTTGACAGTAGCATAGCCAGTAATAACAATTGATACAATTGTAGGGTTTGACTCGGTAATTTTTTCAAGTACCTCAATACCCGGGATGCCTGGCATTTTTAAATCGACAAAGACTAGGTCTGGTTGAATCTCCTGAACAAGTTGCAATCCAAGGGTTCCATTTGACGCAGTTGAAACGGAATAATCTCCTCCTCCCAAAATCATTGTGCAGGAGTCTAATACGACTTCTTCGTCGTCAATAATGATGATCCTGGGTCGTTTATCCATTTTCCGTACCAATCTGAACCGCGGTTATAGGTAGTCTAATAATAAAGGTCGTTCCTTTACCAACTTCACTCTCGACAGAGACCGTGCCTCCATGTTCTTTAATAATTCCATAACTTATCGCTAGTCCTAATCCCACACCATGGCCGGTTTCCTTCGTCGTAAAGAATGGATCAAAGATTTTTTCAAGATTCTCTTCAGAAATACCAGTACCAGAATCGGAAAAGGTAATTTCGATGCAATCTTTGGCTAGATCGCGCTTTGTCGAAATCGATAATTGACCATTACCATTCATTGCTTCAGCAGCATTCACGATCATATTAATAAAGACCCTTTGGACTTGAGATGGATCAATCACAATCGAAGGAAGATCATTATCGAGTTGTGTGATTATCTGAATATTGTGCATCAAGGCCTGGTTTTCTAAAAAAGAAAGTGACTCTTGCAAGAGGTTATTGATATTACATAAAGTCTTGTCAGGTTTCCTTTGCCTTGAGAAATCTAATAATCCACGGATGATATCCCTGCTTCGGTTTGCTTGGACGACAATCTTTTGGAGGGATTGTCTCGTTGGATCATCAATGGAATTTCTTTCTAACAACAAGTGAGAGTATGTAACAATTCCTTGAAGAGGATTGTTCAATTCATGAGCTACATTAGCTGCAAGCTGTCCGATTAATGCCAGTCTTTCTGACTCCATAAATTTTTTTCGAGTAAATTCTTTAAGCCGTTCGTCTCTTTCTCGGAGGGCGTTCGCCATTGAGTTATAAGCATCTGCAAGCAGTCCTATTTCGTCATTGGAGGTTTTCTCAACTTTAACCTCGAGGTTTCCTTTGGATAATTCTTTCGAGGCAACCACAAGCCGATGTACCGGAACTGAAATGCTGCGTGAAAGTATATATGATAAACCGATTGAAAAAAGAACTACTAAAGCAGAAATAATCATAAATGCCATTATTGCTTGATTGCGTAAGTCGTTATACTTTTGTTCCAGAACACCAACATAGAGTATCCCGATGACAGCACCACTCACATTTCTAATCGGTTCATAAGCTGTAATGTACCAGTCATTAACTACATAAGCTCTTCCAGTCCAAGGTTCTCCCTGTACAACTACCTGATTGTATACATCTTCTGCAATTCTAGTTCCAACAGCTCTTGCTCCATCAGTATTCAATACATTTGTGGATATCCTGACATCATCCTGAAAGATAGTCGCTGTCCCAATGTCCTTATCTTTATATACAACATTCTGGAATACTGTTTGTTTTACCTTATCAACCAGACCATAATTCCGATTCAAAAGAAGCCCACCATATAATATACCGATCAGATTTTGAGAGGAATCAAATACGGGTGAGGCCGATACAATCGCCATTCCCGATGTTTCTTCAGTCTTGGTGGACGGTCTTGCCATCGGGGTGTCAATGATATTAAAGCGAGCCTTTTCCGCGAGAGCTGATGATTCTGATTGGAGTACTTCTTCTGATAATATTGTTGTTGTATTGACTGTGTCTTTTGTATTCATGACATAGCTTAGTACTTCGTCCTGAGCAAGGTTATCGCCAATGTTATAAGGGTAATTGGTGCGCATGACTACATTACCAAATTCATCGGTGAGGGTAAGGAAGTCAAGTCCTTCACTCTGCTTGACATTGAATAAATCACTATTAATACCAGTAGAATCTCCCGATAAAAGTGCATCTTGGATGATGGGTCGGCGGGCGTTTAATCTGACAACATCATTGATATGGCGAGCCTCTCCAGAGTAAATTTCTCTGGCTGCATTTAAGTCGTTACGTATCCTATCTTGTGTTTCTGCTACAATTCGGTTAGCCATCAAACGAATTCCAGCGAACGTAAAAACTGATGTGGCAACAATACTAACAAGGATAAAGCTGAGGATAAGCTTATGGGCAATTGGTATTTGAAAGCCATTTTTAGTTTTAGAAAATAAACCCAGCTTTTTTTCCTTATCTGTATTTGCCATACTATAATGCTTCATCAACAAGTTCGATCAAATCTTTAACGACGATGCGATCTTCTTTGCCTGTGGTTTTAACTGCATCGCGATACATCGTTATATCTTTAGGGCAAGCAACCACAAAAATATTTACTCCATCAAGATTAATAGCTTCATGAATACGTGATTCACTCGGTCTTTCTTTTATTGTTCCTTCTTCCATCCATATACGTCCACCACCTGCTCCACAACAGTAAGACCGAGCACGATTACGGGGCATTTCGATCAATTCACAACCAGTTGCGGCGATTACGCGGCGCGGAGCATCGAAAATACCGTTATAACGGCCCAGATAGCAAGGATCATGATAGGTGACTTTATATCCTAACTTCTTCGAGAATTTGAGTTTGCCAGAAGTAATTAGTAGATCTAATAATTCGCTATAGTGAAGTACAGGGTGTTTTCCATTACCAGTATATTCATTCTTTAATGCATTGTATGAATGTGGATCAGTGGTGATTATGGTTTGAAACAGGCTTTTGTTCAAGACTGCCATATTTTTCTCTGCAAGCATCTCGAACAAACCTTCTTCACCCACCCGACGTACATCATTACCGGCATTTCGTTCACCTTCATACAATATTCCATAATCCAAACCAATCTTTTGAAACACATTGGAGGTTAATTGCGTAATCTCTGTCAGACTGGCACTATAGGATGCATAATCGCCGACAAACCAACAATATTCAACAGATTCTCTGCGTGCATCCTTGATTTTTGGTTGGATTGGTTGGGTCCATTTGGCGCGCATGCGATCCGATTGACCGAATGAGTTCCCATAACGACCCAGATTAGCAAGAGCACCCTGAAGCATACCATCCATCTGCCCATCGATTACTAAATTGCGACGCATATCCACGATAGAATCCACATGTTCAATGAGAACCGGACACTCCCTGACACATGCTCCGCAGGTTGTGCACGACCATAATACTTCCTGCGAGATATCATCTCCAACCAGTTGTTTAAGCTTTCCATCGACTAGACTGGTTTTAGCAGTTGCAAAAATTGGCCCATCTCGATGGAATGCCTGACGGATACTAAGAATGAATTGTTTGGGACTAAGGGGTGAACCGGCTGCATGGGCAGGGCAGGCATCCTGGCAGCGCCCGCATTCGGTACACGCGTCTCCATCCAGTAATTGTTTCCAAGTGAGGTCCTGAAGAGATTTTACATATATTGGCTCATTTTGAGCATTTTGAGCGACTGGTTTGAGTTCTCCTGCAGGACGGTCCAACTGGGCGAAGAAAATATTCAAAGGGCCGGTCAATGTGTGCAATAATGTACCGACCGGAAGGATTGCCACAGTAAAAGCTGCAAGAACAAGGTGAGAGCCCCAAAGTGCTGTATGCCAATTTGTTAAAGTTTGCTCTGATGCTCCGCTACCTATCCATACTTGAGCAAGGAGCCAACCAACAGGCGACCATATTGCCCAGTCTGGCTGCTCGATTGCCAATCGTAATGATTCGACAGTTAAACCTGCCAGTACGATCACAGTAATTAAACCTAGTGATATTGTGAACCTTGAGTGTAAAGTCAGACGGGGCGGCTTTTGGATAAAACGCCGATAGGCTGCCAGAACTGCACCGAACAGAAAGAAAACCGTGAATGTATCTAAAACAAATTTATAAAGCAGGTATATATTGCCTTCCAGGAATTTAAAAAAGTGCGAATCAATGGTTGCCAGAGCAGTCCCGAGGAAGAAGATAAAGAAACCCCATGCCAGACCAATATGCATCGCACCCGGATATCGTTGGCTTAACACCCGCGTTTGGACGATCCCATATTTCACAAGATTAAATATGCGTAAGTGGATTTTATTCCAACGTACTTCAGGCCGTCCTACCCGCCACCACAAGCTGCCTTGTTGATAAAATCTGATTAATAAAATAATGGCAGCCAGGAACATCAAAGAATATACAATTAAATCCGGTCTCCAGTTTAGAGGGATTCCCCAGTAATCAATTCGCTCTGGCATAGGATTTGTGGTTTATCCTTTCTTGAATTTATCTTAGCCTTTAATATTCCTGATCTGCTCGGTCAGAACAGGGATTAGTTCGAAAAGGTCGGCTGTGGTGCCATACTTTGCGATATTAAATATGGGGGCAATTGGGTCAGTGTTGATTGCAATAATCACATCACTGCCAGTAATGGCCTCTACGTGTTCAGGTGCTCCACTGATTCCAATAGCTAAATAAATTTTGGGTTTAACTGTGGAACCAGACTTACCTACCAAGCGACTGGTTGGCAACCAACCCTGATCTACAACTGGTCGGGATGCACAAACCACACCCCCTATTGCCTGGGCGAGTTCTTCTGCAAGGGTAATGTTGTCCTGAGTCTGAATGCCACGTCCAACAGCAATCAATAGAGGTTCTTTTGAAATATCCACATCGCCTGTTTCCGGTTCTATATATTGATTCAACTTTATACGTAAACCATCCTCCAAATGCACAGGGATAGAAGTTACAGGGGGGGATTGTGTGCTTTGTCCTTGCTCAGGTTTATAACCGCCAGGAACCAATGTGATTAATGCAGTTGGCTCAGGTAGATTGCATTCAGCCATGATCTTGCCACCACAGATTTGGCTGATTAGCTTGCTATTCGCTTCGATAGTTCGGACGGAACTGACCAGGGGAAGCCCAAGATGTGCAGAAATACCACCAACAGTATCCATACCAATGGTTGTATGCCCAAATATCACAGCTCGTGGTTTATACTCGTCGATAATTCTAGTAAGAGTCTTTGTATATGCCTCGGGATTGAAGTCAGATAATAAGGGGTGATCTACATACAGCACCTTATCAGCATTGAAATCACTTGTAAGACCTTGAGCGTTTTGCCCAAGAACAATCGCTACGACTTCTCCCCCGGTTCCTTGAGCCAGGTCGTGTGCGGCTGCCAGCATGATATAAGATAATTCAGAGACTTTACTACGTAGATGTTCGATGGTGACGAAAATATCTTGGTTCATCGACTCCTCCTTTTACAGCGTACCCAATTCTTTAAATATAGTAATCAGCTGATTGGCTGCTTCATCTGCATTCTCAGAAAGCATCGTGGCTCGTTCACCTGATTCAGGTTGGAACAGACGGTTGACGATTGGAGCTCCAGAAGAATCAAGTGAGGATAAATCTAGTTCTTCGATGCTCATCGTCTTCATCATTTGTCGAACTTTACTTATTGCTACGTAGCGTGGAGGTTGTTCGGCCGCCTGGATACCAAGCAATGCAGGTAATGAGACTTGCATTTCACCAATCAATCCTCCGGGATATTCTTTACGTACAATAACCTTATCACCGCTAACATTCACACCTGAAATATATCCGATATAAGGCATTTCCAAGTATTCTGCTAACTGTGGTCCAATTGATCCATCTAAGTCATTGTGAGCCTGAACACCAGTTAAGATCAGATCAGGTTTTAGGTCTCGAATGATAGTTGACATCGCACGAGACAATGCGTGATTGTTTACTCCACTCTCGATGTCACCATTAAGTTTGATTATTCTATCTACCCCTTTTGCAGCTGCAGCAAATAAAAGATCGTCAACTCCTTCAACATTCGTTGACAGTATTGTCACATGGGCACCAGTTTTTTCTTTAAGTAAAATAGCTTGTTCGATGGCATGATCATCAAATTCATTGATGATCATACGCAACCAAGCGGTGTCCAATGCAGTGCCACTAGCGTCAATCGAGAGCTCTTCGACTAGATCAGGTACTAGTTTTACTGGTACGATTATGTTCATGATTATCTTTCTCCTATGTTAGCCAAGCGCCTCAGCTAGTAGCTCGATGATGTCTTTAACCATTAATTTACTTGCTTGCGGTATCGTTTTAATAGCGTCTTCGAAACGTGGTGGCTCGTATGGGCAGGCAACCGCCAGGATGTTTGCACCAATATCAACAGCTTCATGTACACGCCATTCGGATAACCGAGCGTGCGCCTTCTCCCACTGGAATCCATCTAACCACATCCCACCTCCACCACCACCGCAACACAGACTGGTGGTTTGATTATGTGCCATTTCGACCAGTTTTAATCCCGGGATCGATTCCAGTAATATCCGCGGCTCATTAAATATCCCATTTACACGCCCGAGATAGCATGGATCATGATAAGTAACCGCAGCCTGTACTTCCTGTTTAAGTAATGGTTTGAGTTGATCAATGCGTTCTGCCAGGAATTGGGTGTAATGCTGAACTGGATAAGATATGCCGAGCGCTGGATATTCGTTTTTCAATGCGTTATACGCATGGGGATCAGATGTGATAATTCTTTCAAACTGATACTTGCTGAACATTCGCCCATTTTTTTCAGCAAGCATTTCAAACAGTCCTCGTTCACCCGCCAGGCGTTGGGTATCACCATCGCTATTTTCCTCGGGTCCGAGGATACCGAAGTTTAATCCCAAGGCATTCAGAACTTTCGCTAATGATTTAGTGACTAATTGTACACGCGGATGATAGGATGGATAATCACCAACAAACCACAAAACATCAACAGGTCGTTTATCCCTTCCAAGAACAGTTACTTGGGGTTGTATGCCCATGGTCCAATCAGCTCGTTTACGAGGCGATTCCCCCATTGGATTACCATAACGCTGCGAGTTTTCCAAGGCACTTTGTAATTCGGAAGGAACATTTCCTGCCAGTAGCAATTCTTCTTTCGTTCGTGTCATCAATCCAGCAGTTATCGGGATTTTTGAGGGGCAGATTTGTGCGCAAGCGTAGCAGGACACACACATCCAGACGGTATCGGTTTCCATCACAAGATCGAACTCATCCGCACGCAAACCCGCGATCATCCTGCCTGGTGGGTAATCCATCAGGTAACCAAACGGACACACACCGCTACAGGAACCACATTGTAAGCAAGTCCGGAACCGTTCACCGTTTTCTCCTTTATATAAACTATTAAAAAAGGTCTCACTGAAAGACGGTGTATGGGAGATTGCCGTTGTTGCCATCAATTCACCTCCATCATATTATGGAAAGATTTGATCTACAGTATTGATGATAAATTTCCTATAATTAATCAAATGTACTAATGATGACATATTCTTTGAATTATTAATTTCACCTAAATACCAAGTTTAGCAATAGTCATAGTGCACTAAATAATAGGGGAAATAGCCTATAATTATTGCTTCACAGATGGTGATTAATACATTATCGGATAGTAAACTCAACTCCACTAGTGGAATATAACATGCATATATAGTGATAATAATCACAGCCAATTTCTATGACATGAGATTAAATATGTATTAACAGGGTTGAGTATTATCAAGATTCTCTGGCTTAAGCGGTACAATAATCTAATCTTATGCGCAAGAGGTGACAATGAAAATATCCAAGGATTTAGAGATCAGGGCGATTAATACCATCCGTTTTTTATCTGCAGATGCAGTTCAAAAAGCGAATTCCGGTCATCCAGGATTGCCAATGGGAGCAGCTACCATGGCATATATCCTTTGGACGCGTCACCTGAAGTTCAACCCTCGAAATCCGAAATGGCCAGGGAGAGACCGGTTTATTCTTTCCGGGGGACATGGCTCTGCCCTGCTATATTCCTTGTTATATTTGACAGGTTACGATCTCACTCTGGACCAAATTATGAATTTTCGCCAGTGGGGTAGTCTGACACCCGGTCATCCGGAATATGGTCTGACACCCGGAGTCGAGGTGACGACTGGACCACTTGGTCAGGGCTTTGCCAATGGGGTGGGTATGGCTATTGCCGAAGCTCACCTGGCGGCTGAATTCAATAAGCCCGGTTTTAAAGTGATGAATCATAATATTTATGGAATTGTCACCGATGGAGATTTAATGGAAGGAGTTGCTTCCGAAGCAGCCTCGCTGGCAGGTCACCTCGGATTGGGGAAGATAGTCTATATTTATGACGATAATCGGGTCTCGATAGATGGGAGCACAGATCTGGCATTCACTGAAGACCGGGCTGCCCGGTTCGAGGCTTATGGATGGCATGTATTGAAAGTCCCTGATGGAAATGATCTGGATACCGTAGATTTAGCGATCATCCAGGCTAAGAAAGACCCTCGTCCTTCATTGATCGTTTGCCGGACAATAATCGGTTATGGATTACCCACGCGTCAGGGCACTGCAAAAGCTCATGGTGAGCCTCCGGGACAGGAGGAGCTGGATAGTGCCAAGAAAAATCTGGACTGGCCTATTGAGCCAGAATTCTACATCCCGGATGATGTGCAGGCTTTATTCAGAGAGGCAATCAAACGAGGAAAAAAATATGAGGATTCATGGCGTAAACAGCTGAAAGCCTACCTGGCTGAGTACCCTCAACTGGATACCGAGCTTGAAAGACGGCTAATGGGTGCACTTCCAGAAAATTGGGATACAGACCTGCCGATCTTCCCTGCGGATCCAAAAGGAATAGCCACACGGGCAGCATCTGGAAATATTATAAATGTCATTGCTGGTCGCCTGCCAGAATTATTGGGTGGATCGGCTGACCTAGCTCCTTCCAACAATACCTGGATCAAGGATAGTGCGGATTTTCAAAAACACACACCAGAAGGACGGAATTTCCATTTTGGGGTACGGGAACATGGCATGGGGGCAATTATCAATGGAATGGCGGTTCATGGCGGAGTCATTCCATATGGAGGGACATTTTTAGTCTTCTCAGATTATATGCGACCTGCTGTGAGGCTCTCGGCCCTCTCTCATTATCCCAGCATTTGGATATACACGCACGATAGCATCGGTCTGGGCGAGGATGGTCCAACGCACCAACCGGTGGAGCATGTGGCTGCATTGAGGACAATCCCAAACCTGGTAGTCATACGCCCAGCAGATGCCAATGAAGTCACCCAAGCCTGGAAGGTTGCTATTTCACGCCGGTATGGTCCGACTGTATTGGTATTAACCCGACAGGCAATTCCCACCTTAGATCGTTCGATTTACGGACCCGCTGACGGTTTATGTAAAGGCGCATATGTGCTGGCTGATATGGGTGATTCCAAACCGGACCTGATCCTGATGGCGTCAGGATCAGAGGTTTATCTGATCATTGAGGCTGGAATACGATTAGCCAGTGAAGGTGTGAATGTGCGTATGGTCTCATTCCCAAGTTGGGAATTATTTGAAACTCAAGAAGAAACCTACCGAGATAAAGTGTTTCCACCCGAGATTAAAGCACGCTTATCCATAGAAGCGGGAGTTTCGCAAGGATGGGAACGGTGGGTGGGCGATGCGGGTGAAATTATCTCAATAGAAAAGTTCGGTGCATCAGCACCCTATAAAATCATTTTTGAAAAATATGGATTGACAGTTGATAATATTATTAATCGCTCACGACAGATCTTGTCAAAAAATAATGGATAAATGCATTATTTTCACCGATATTAGAAGGTATTAAATATATTCTGGAGCCCAGTATGCAAATTGCCCTTGCTTGCGATCATGGTGGTTATGAATTAAAAATAATAATCGAAGAATTCGTTGGATCCTTAGGATATTCTGTGGTTGATCTTGGAACTAATAACACTGAAAGTGTTGATTTCCCTGATTATGCGGAGAAACTCGGAAGGGAAATTACCAGTGGTCATTCGGAACGAGGGATTTTGATTTGCGGTTCTGGTGTGGGGGCTTGCATAGCGGCTAATAAAATCAAAGGTATTTATGCGGCAGTCTGCCATGATACCTACTCAGCACACCAAGGGGTCCAACATGATAATATGAATGTATTGTGCCTCGGTGCGCGGGTTATCGGACCTGAATTAGCAAAGGAATTGGTTCAAGCTTTTTTATCAGCGCAATTTTCAAGTAATGAAGAACGGCATTTAAGGCGGGTGAATAAAATATATAAGTTGGAAAATAGTAGTAAATAAGACCAAAAGGTGGCAATATGTCCTCTAAAATAACACAATTAACTGACTTGGGTCAATCCATCTGGTACGATAACGTGGAACGTCTGATATTGGAAAATGGCGAATTGGCTGGAATGATAAATCGTGGTGATATCCGAGGCCTGACCTCCAATCCGAGTATTTTTAACCAGGCTATTTCGAAGTCGAACGATTATGATTCTGCACTCACCCCGATGGCGTGGGCGGGTTACACTGATAGAGATATCCTTGAGCAATTAATGGTCGAAGATATCGTGAGAGTTGCAGATTTATTAAAACCATTGTATAACAAAACGCATGGAGGGGATGGGTTTGTAAGCCTGGAAGTCAGACCTGACCTGGCTTTTGATTCAGAAAAAACAAGTGCAGAAGCACAGCGTTTATGGAATATTGTGAATCGTCCCAATTTAATGATTAAGATCCCAGCTACAAAGCCTGGATTACAAGCGATACAACAATCCATAGCAGCGGGAATCAATATTAATATTACATTGATTTTCTCGATAAGCCGTTATTTAGAAGTAATGGAGGTTTATTTAAATGGCTTGGAAGAAAGAATTAAGGTGGGGAAACCGATCGACCATATCAATTCGGTGGCATCCTTCTTTATTTCACGTATTGATTCAAAAGTTGATAAATATCTTGAGACAATCATCCATGCATCTGAACAGGATGGACGAAAAGCCAGTGAATTATTAGGGAAAATAGCTATCACAAATGCCCGTCTGGCTTATCAGGAATTTCGGAAAGTGTTTGAGAGCGAACGTTTTCTCAGACTTCAGGCAAAAGGGGCAAATTTACAGCGACCATTATGGGCTTCAACGAGCACAAAAAATCCAAGATATCCTGACACGATGTATGTGGATGAATTGATTGGTAAAAATACAGTTAACACGGTTCCACCGCAAACATTGGATGCCTTTCGAGAGCATGGGAAGGTTCAATTGACAATCGAGAAAGACCTGGACAAAGCACGAGAAGATTTTTCCGCTCTTGAAGCCGTGGGGATATCAATGCAGAAAGTGACACAGGAACTCGAGGATGAAGGTGTAAAGACTTTTTCAGTTGCGTTTGATTCATTGCTTGCCTCGGTGAAACAAAGACAGGAAAATGCTTTGGCTCAACTGGGTCACCTTGGAAAATCTGTTTCCATGCGGGTATCCCAATTACAATCGGACAATTTCTCGATACGTTTCCATTCAAAAGATGCGACTCTATGGACCAATGATCCAAAGGCCCAGGAGGAGGTCCGCATACGGATGGGTTGGCTCATGTCGCCGTCATCAAGCCAGGCGATAATACCTGGTTTGAATTTATTTGTCTCTGAGGTTCAAAAATCTGGATACACCCATGCCTTATTGTTGGGTATGGGAGGATCATCTTTGGCGCCTGAGGTAATGAGTCTGATATATGAAGATACGCTTTCCGGCTTGAAGCTTACCACTCTGGATTCTACCGACCCAGCCCAGGTATTAAGAGCTGCCCGACAGAATCCGCCCCCGAGCACATTGTTTATCGTTTCAAGCAAGTCGGGTGGAACTGCAGAAGTCAACGCCATGTTTGAATATTTTTGGGATCGTGCCCATAGGTCAGTAGGCGATAAAGCGGGTGAGCATTTTATTGCCATCACGGACCCGGGTACATCCCTGGAAAAAATGGCTTATGAGCGGAAATTCCGCAAGATATTCCTGGCGGATTCAAATGTGGGTGGGCGGTATTCAGCCCTGACTGCTTTCGGCCTGGTACCAGCAGCCTTAATGGGTATTGATGTGGAAGAATTGCTCAAATATGCTTCGTGGATGGCATCCGAGTGCAGTCCAGACCAACCAATAGAGCGTACTCCGGGCTTTGTTTTGGGAGCAGTCCTTGGGGAAGCATTCAATCACCAAAGAGATAAGTTGACATTAATTGCAGACCCTGAGCTGGCACCATTTGGAGCCTGGTTGGAACAACTCGTCGCTGAAAGTAGTGGTAAACAAGGAAAGGGGATTGTACCAATCGATGGTGAACCACCCGCATCTCTTAAAAAGTATGGAGCTGATAGGTTATTTGTCTATCTACGGCGCAATGGGAAATGTGATAGAAAGGTAAACTTACTTCGTAAAGCTGGACAACCAGTCCTAACCCAATCCATACAGGATAATTCCGCGATTGCTGCTGAGATTTATAAATGGGAAGTTGCCATTGCTACCGCGTGTGCGGTCATTGGCGTCAATCCATTTGATCAACCAGACGTTCAGGATAGTAAGAATCGTACACTTGCTAAAATCTCATACTATAAGACCCACCATTTATTCAATGAAAGCAAGCCTGTGTATGAAGAGGATGGGATTTATTTGTACTCTAACAAATCTGTAGATGGAAAAATATTGATAGATTTCATCGGCGAATTTCTCGCATCTGGAAAACCAGGTGATTATGTCGCGATCAATGCTTATCTCCAGCGCAATAATAAGTCGGAAGCAACATTAAAAGATTTACGCACATGGATAAGAACAAAAACCAGGCTTGCGACGACAGTTGGTTTTGGTCCACGTTTTTTACACTCCACGGGCCAACTCCATAAAGGCGGCGCAAATAATGGTTTATTCCTGGTAATTACGGCTGATCCTGTGCGCGATGTAGAAATTCCACATGAAGGCCTTAGCTTTGGAACATTGCAGCATGGTCAAGCCCTGGGTGACCTGGAAGCATTGGAAGCACGGGATAGACGCTTGATGCATATCCATTTAGCAAACCCCAAACTACTGACAACTTTAGTAAATAAATTAAAGGTTGAATAAGGGTTATAAACATTAAAAAACGTCGGAGGCAATCACATTAACCTCCGACGGTTTGTTATTTCTTGAATATATACCTATTTATTTGCAGCAAGTTTTTCCTCGTGCTCCTTTACCAGCTCACGTCGCAAGACTTTTCCAACCGTAGTTTTCGGTAGCTCTGATCTAAACTCAACTTGAGTTGGAACCTTAAAAGGAGCCATATTCTTCTTACAATATTCACGGATTTCTTCCTCCGTGGCGGTCTCGCCTGGTTTTAAAACTACCCAGGCTTTGACCGTTTCACCACGGTATGCGTCCATCACACCAGCTACTCCGACCTCAAGAACCTTGGGATAGGAAGAAATGACTTCCTCAACTTCCCGTGGCCAGACCTGATATCCGCCTGGTTTGATCAATTCTTTCTTGCGATCTACAATGTAAAAATAGCCATCCTCATCCATTTTCGCAATATCGCCTGTATATAGCCAGCCATCCCGCAAAGTATTGGCTGTTTCAGTGGGCAGGTTATGGTAACCTTTCATCACCTGGGGACCCTGAATACATAATTCTCCTACTTCACCGAGTTTGAGTATGGTGACGCCATCATCCAGGCTAATGATACGGCAATCTACATCAGGCAAGGGTAATCCGATTGAACCGGTTCGGATGTCTCCATACAACGGATTACAGTGAGTTGCAGTGGGTGCTTCAGATAATCCGTATCCTTCCACAAGCTTTCCGCCGGTCAATGATTCAAATTTTTCTTTGGTTTCCCGCATGAGAGGAGCAGACCCTGAGATGCAGCCTTTGATAGAGCTAAGGTTGTATTTTCCGGCAATGACATCCGGATTGTTGTTTATGGCGTTGTATTGTGTGGGAACTCCTGGGAAGATCGATGCCTTGTATTTTTGAATGCTGTCAAGAACATCCTTTATATCCCGCGGATTGGGTATTAAAACCATCGATGCGCCGGTATGGATGGCAAACAACATGCCTGCCACCATCCCGTATACATGGAAAAGGGGAATTGCCATCAGGACGGTCTCTTTTCCGTCCTGCGCAGTAGGTAACCATTTGCGAACTTGCAGTGCATTAGCGACCAGGTTCCGGTGCAATGCAATCGCGCCTTTGGAAATTCCAGTAGTGCCGCCGCTATATTGGAATATCGCTTCATCATCAGGACCGATATCAAGTTTTGGACGTTCCTCGGGTTTATGGCGGGCAATTAGATCCTTAAACCAGATGTCTCCAGCAGCTAACTCAACCCTGAAACCACCTTTTTTCTCCTTGGTGAGACCGAATAAAAATGCCAAGATTGGCGGAAGATATTCCTTAATATTAGTAACGATGATCTTCTTGATTTTTGTATTGGGCTGAGCTTCTTTAATAAGATTATAAAAGTTAGACATGACAAACAGAAACTCAATCCCCGCATCATTCACCTGGTGAATGATCTCCTTGGGTTTATAAAGTGGGTTTATCGACACCACAATCCCCCCGGCTTTTAATATAGCAAAAAATGTCAGGACAAATTGGGGCGTGTTGGGCATAAAAATCCCCACCCGGTCGCCCTTTTTTATACCTAGCTCAGCGATTCCAGCTGCTAATCGATCGGTGAGCTCATTCATTTGCTGGTAAGTTATTACTGCACCCTTAAATATTGTGCAGGGACTATCCGGATATTTTCGAGTTGACTCTTCTAGTAAGCCATATAGTGGAATAGCCGGGTAATCGATGTGCTGAGGTACTCCTTTGTCATATAGTTTGAACCATGGACGGTCTTCCATTTTTTCCTCCTTAGAACGAATGGTAGTTTGTTCGATATGAATAGTATAGAATTTTCTGACATGAATGTCAATTAGAAAACTAATGAATCGTCCTTATTTAAGGGAATTTACCGAGTTTGATATATCAATTAATACTTAACAACCATTTATTGATCGTTTCCTCCATATCATCCAAGGTTGTCCTGCCAGTCTGAAACCAATGTATCCGGGGATCGTTTTCTTTAAACCAGTTAGCCTGCCGCCGGACAAATACCCTTGTCCGTCGTTTTGTTATAATTATTGCTTCTTCCAGACTTATCTTTCCTTGAATGTATGCGACAATCTCGCCATAACCAATCGCTGTGAGAGTCGGTAGTTCTGGAGAATATCCACGATCCAATAATCGTTGGACTTCTTCTACAAAGCCAGAATTTATCATCCTTGAAATCCGCTCATCAATGCGTTGATAAAGCTCAGTTCTCGGGCAGATTAATCCTAACAATAAAAGGTTGTAAAATATATCCCCGCGTTTTTTTTGGTCAGAAAATCGCTTTCCAGTAGTCAATATCACTTCTAATGCTCTTATCGTCCGGCGCGAATTCGATGGATCGATGGCAATCGCAGCCTCGGGATCCAATATCGCAAGTTTTTTGTGTAATTCAACCGGTCCGATGTATTCAGCCCATTGGGTAAGTACTCCCCTTATATGCGGATTCGGTTCTACAGCGGGAATACTCCACCCTTCGATGATTGAATGTACAAATTGTCCCGTTCCACCGACTAGAAATGGGAGATGTTGCTTCAAATATATTTCCTTTATTGAACTATTCGCTTCTCTTTGGAATATTCCCAAGCTCCAAAGATTATCTGGATCAGCAACATCAATTAAATGGTGTGGTACCTGCAGTCGTTCCTCTACAGTTGGCTTTGCCGTACCAATATCCATACCTCGGTAAAACAACCTTGAGTCAGCTGACACAATTTCCCCATTGAATCGGTCAGCTAGCTTAATGGCAATCTCAGATTTACCAACCCCGGTTGGACCGAGTATTACAACAA
>Ga0315283_10000234_pt1 | contig 37545 bp, 30 predicted proteins | sample YL17G09_0_MG_FD_204541 | JGI IMG/M metagenome (GOLD analysis project Ga0315283, IMG submission 204541) | Sediment microbial communities from Yellowstone Lake, YNP, Wyoming, USA - YL17G09_0 | ecosystem: Environmental > Aquatic > Freshwater > Lake > Sediment | place: USA: Wyoming | collected...
ATCCGAAGGAGATGAATATGAAGCTGAGTGAATATTTCGAGAAAAGAGAAGGAGTGGGTGTCCTCGCCACTGCGGATGCCCATGGAAAAGTAGACGCTGCACTCTATGGCAGACCACATTTTTTTGACGACGAAACTATCGCGTTTATCGCTGCTGAGAAATTAACCCATGCCAATCTTCAGTCAAACCCTCATGCAGTCTATCTTTTCAAGGAAATGGACCGATATGAAGGCCGGAGGCTGTATCTCACCAAAATCCGTGAAGAGAAGGACAGCCCGCTGATTGAAGAAATCCGCCGTAAGAAATACCCCGAAGTGGAAGGCAAATACAAGACAGGCCCCAAATACCTGATCTATTTCCATCTGGACAAGGTCCTGCCGTTGATAGGCGGGGGAGAGTGAAAGTGTTTCAAGGCTGACTCATGGGAAAGATCCCTCTCGGCATAAGCACCTGCCTTCTGGGTGAAAATGTACGCTACAACGGCGGACATGCGCTGGACCGCTTTCTGCGAGATACCTTGGGCAAGTATGTTCATTATTTGCCTGTGTGCCCCGAGGTGGAATGCGGTTTTGGCATTCCGCGAGAGACTTTCCGACTCGTGGGTGACCCCAGGCAACCACGCCTTGTGACGAGCCACACGGGTGTCGATCACACAGACCGGATGGAGGCCTGGGCCAGGAAGCGTGTGGACGAACTCGAGAATGACGACATCTGCGGTTTCATTTTTAAAAGCGACTCTCCATCGAGCGGAATGGAGCGCGTTAAGGTATATGACGACAAGGGGGTGCCCCGAAAAATCGGGGTGGGAGTATTCGCGCGGGTCTTCATGGAACACTTCCCACTGATACCAGTCGAGGAGGATGGCCGGCTCCACGACCCGATCCTGCGGGAGAACTTCATCGAACGCATCTTTACTTACAGGCGCTACCGTCGGGTAATGGAGGAAAAAAAACATATCGGGAATCTCGTGGAGTTTCACACCAGGAACAAACTGCTTCTCATGGCCCACAGTCCGAAACATCTTCAGCAGATGGGGCATCTCGTGGCGCATGCAAAGCAACTCTCGAAAAAGGAGTTCATCACGCAGTATGAGAAACTCCTCATGGGGGCAATGTCTGTCAAGCCATCGAAGGCGAAGCACACCAATGTCCTTCATCACATCATGGGCTACTTCAAGAAAGACCTCTCCACCGATGAGAAGCAGGAACTCCTGGAGGTTGTTGATGAATACCATCAGGGACTCATTCCCCTGATTGTGCCAGTGACTCTCATGAATCATTACATAAGGAAATACGATGAGGCATACCTGAAAGAGCAAGTCTATCTCAATCCCCACCCTCTGGAATTGCAGCTCCGCAACCATGTTTAATCATAAATTATCAGCAAATTTCCCTTTAAATATCGCTCCAGAACTTGTGTGAATTAAAGCCATGAGGTCGTGGGTTAGATAGCGATATTTGATTTTCATCCTAAATGGAATATCTCTTCGCCTATTAACCCAAAAGAATATCTTGACAAACAATTAAATGGAGACTATGTTTTTAATAATCTGGAACCATTCCTGATAAAATATAATGACAAAAGATTCAATCATTAAAAAACTGAAAGAGAGAGGATTAAGAATCACCCCTCAAAGACTTGCTATCATTGACGTGCTGATCGAGAAAGGGCATCTTCATCCAGGTGCAAGCTTTATTTACAAGGAAGCAAAAAAGAAGAGCAGGAGCCTGAGCTTATCTACAACCTATGCGACTATCAATGAATTTTCCCGGCACGGCATCATTAAAACTCTTCAGTTCGATGGAGTGGAGAACCGCTGCGAGGGTAATCTTGACGAGCACATCAATCTGATTTGTGAAAGATGCGGGAAGATCATCGATTACAAAATCCCCCTCTCTATTGACCAGAATGATATGATAAGGAAAACTGGTTTCATAATCACCAACAACAGATTGGAGTATTACGGATATTGCCGAGACTGTAGGCAAGATAAGAAACGCGGCCATATTCCGTGACAGGGGTTGTGTTTTCATTTTTTTGGAATTAAATCCGGAATCATTCCTGATATATGAGGCAACAACTTAATTATGCGAAAGTATAAAAAGATTAAACAATTTAATTGAAAAGGAGGATATTATGAAAAAATCAAAAAATTTGACCACCAGGAACGGTGCTCCCGTCGTTGACAACCAGAACACGATGACCGCCGGAAAACGCGGCCCAGTATTGCTGCAGGATGTCTGGTTTCTGGAGAAACTGGCCCACTTCGACCGGGAGGTGATTCCCGAGCGCCGCATGCATGCCAAGGGTTCCGGCGCCTTCGGCGCCTTTACCGTCACCAAAGACATCACCAAGTACACCAGTGCCAAGATCTTCTCGGCCGTGGGCAAGAAGACCGACTGCTTCGTGCGTTTCTCCACCGTCGCCGGCGAGCGCGGGGCTGCTGACGCCGAGCGGGATATCCGGGGCTTTGCGATGAAATTCTATACCGAGGAGGGTAACTGGGATTTGGTGGGGAACAACACGCCCGTATTCTTTCTGCGCGACCCGCTCAAGTTCCCCGACCTGAACCACGCGGTGAAGAGGGACCCCCGCACGAACCTGCGCAGCGCCAAGAACAACTGGGACTTCTGGACATCCCTGCCCGAGGCGCTCCACCAGGTCACCATTGTCATGAGCGACCGGGGCATTCCCTATTCTTATCGCCATATGCACGGCTTCGGCAGCCACACCTTCAGCCTCATCAACGCCAAGAACGAACGCTACTGGGTCAAGTTTCACTTCGTCACCCAGCAGGGGATCAAGAACCTGAGCGATGAAGAGGCGGAGGCTATTGTTGCCAAAGACAGGGAAAGCCACCAGAGGGACCTGTACGAGAGCATCGAAAAGGGGGACTTCCCGCGGTGGACCCTGTCCATCCAGGTGATGCCGGAGAAGGACGCGGCAAAGTACCGCTTTCATCCCTTCGACCTTAGCAAGGTATGGCCTCACAAGGATTATCCCCTCATGGAGGTGGGTGTCCTCGAGTTGAACCGCAACCCGGAAAACTATTTTGCCGATGTAGAGCAGGCGGCCTTCAACCCTGCCAACGTTGTTCCCGGCATCGGTTTCTCCCCGGACAAGATGCTGCAGGGACGGCTGTTTTCGTATGGCGATGCCCAGCGCTACCGTCTCGGCGTGAACCACCACCAGATTCCGGTCAATGCGCCCCGCTGCCCTTACAACAGCTTCCATCGCGACGGCTCCATGCGGGTTGACGGTAATTACGGCAGCACCCTCGGCTACGAGCCCAACAGTTACGGTGAATGGCAGGAGCAGCCCAAATTCGCCGAACCGCCCCTCGCCCTGGAGGGAGCAGCGGACCACTGGAACTTCCGTGAGGACGATGACGACTACTACACCCAGCCCGGTGCGCTCTTCCGCCTGATGAGTCCCAAACAACAGGAACTCCTCTTTGGCAACACCGCTCGCGCTATCGGTGGAGCGCCGCGGGACATTCAAATCCGCCACATCGGTAACTGTATGAAGGCCGACCCCGCTTACGGGAAGGGGGTGGCCAAAGCCCTGGGTATCCCGCAGAGCGAGATCCCTAAATAGCCGGGCAACGGTCCCGTGCCGAAGGAGACAACAAGACGGGGCCCGTGCACAAATTGAGATAGAGGATATCTGTATTGTGGGGAAGAAATAATAGCGCAGGTATTATAAGAACAAAAAAGCCAGGGGTTCAAATCTCAGCCCCTGGCTTTTCTTACTTGTATCTATTCGATCCTTAGGTGTGCTTCTCGGCTATGCTGATCCTTGTAATTGCTCTGGTCAGGGCTGCCCTGATCGTTTCAAATTCTACATCTTCTTTGGAGAGCTTGGTCAACTTTGCTTCCGCAGTTTCTTTTGCTTTTCTTGCCCGTTCTTTGTCGATCAAATCCGCCCTTTCCGCAGTTTCAACGAGGACTGTAACTTTGCCTGTCGTGACTTCAGTATAGCCGGTATTAACGGCGTAGTATGTTTTTTTGCCGTCTTTGGTAAAATTCAATTCACCTGCATCAATCGAACTCAGAAGCGCTGCATGTCCCCGGAGCACGCCGAACTCACCCTCGGAACCCGGTATTGTCACTTCTTCTATCTTGCCGGTGAAGGCCATTTTTTCGGGGGTAACAATTTCCAACATCAATTCGTCAGCCATGTAGAATCCTCCGGCCTCATTGCTCTGCCATTTTCTTCGCTGCCTCTACAACCTCGTCTATACCGCCAACCATGTAGAATGCCTGCTCGGGAAGTTCGTCATGTTTTCCTTCCAGTATCTCCTTGAACCCTCTCACTGTTTCAGCAACGGTGACGAATTTGCCTTCCCTGCCGGTGAACTGAGCAGCTACGAAGAAGGGCTGGGACAGGAATCTCTGGATCTTCCTCGCCCTGCTGACTATCACTTTATCTTCTTCGGAAAGTTCGTCCATACCCAGGATGGCGATGATATCCTGGAGGTCCTTATATTTCTGCAAAGTCACCTGTACCTGTCGGGCAACCTGATAGTGCTCAACGCCTAAGACATTCGGATCAAGAATACGGGATGATGAATCGAGGGGATCCACGGCGGGATAAATTCCGAGTTCCGTAAGCGGTCTCGACAAAACGACTGTACCGTCAAGATGCGCGAAGGTCGTTGCCGGAGCCGGGTCTGTAAGGTCGTCCGCGGGCACGTATACACACTGAACGGCGGTAATAGAGCCTTTAGTAGTGGAAGTAATGCGCTCCTGCAGTGCGCCCAGGTCTGTCGCCAGTGTCGGCTGGTAACCCACGGCTGAAGGCATGCGGCCGAGAAGGGCCGAGACCTCTGAACCTGCCTGAGTGAACCGGAATATGTTGTCGACGAAGAGAAGCACGTCCTGACCTTCAACATCTCTGAAGTATTCTGCCGCCGTCAGAGCAGTGAGGGCCACCCTCGCCCTCGCTCCCGGGGGTTCCGTCATCTGGCCATAGATCAAGGCGGCCTGCTTGATAACGCCCGACTGTTTCATTTCGAGGTAGAGGTCGTTGCCTTCACGTGTTCTTTCGCCAACGCCTGCAAATACGGAAATACCGCCGTGGTGCATGGCGATATTGTTGATCATCTCCATCATGACGACGGTCTTGCCCACGCCTGCGCCGCCAAACATCCCCATTTTTCCGCCTCTGGGGAAGGGAACGAGAAGGTCGATGACCTTAACGCCGGTTTCCAGAACGTGGACCGATGTGTCCTGGTCAATAAATGCCGGGGCTTCCCTGTGGATTGGGGAGTAAGTCTTTGCGACCACCGGTCCCAGACCATCGACGGGCCTGCCGACAACGTTCAGAATCCTGCCCAGACATTCGGGACCAACGGGGGCCATTATAGGTGTGCCCACATCCCTCGCCTTCATACCCCTGACGAGGCCATCCGTGATGTCCATGGCGATGCATCTGACTACGTTGTCACCCAGATGCTGGGCAACCTCAATAACAAGATTGTCTTCCTTGTCGTCAATCGTGGGATTGGTGATAGTGATTGCGTTTAGGATCTCTGGAAGCTTTCCTTCATCAAACGCCACATCGACTACCGGTCCTATTACCTGCACAATCGTTCCTATATTCATACCTCTCTCCTTAATCTATAATGACTAATTTATCAGCTCTTCGACAGGGCTTCCGTACCGCCGACAATATCCATCAACTCGGCCGTAATGGCTGCCTGTCTCGCTTTGTTCATTTTCAACGTAAGGTTCTGGATCACTTCCTCGCAATTCTTTGTGGCGTTGTCCATGGCGACCATGCGTGCGCCGTTCTCGCCGGCATATGTCTCCAGGAGCGCCCGGAAGATCAGAACATGAACGTACATGGGAAGGAGCTTTCCCAGCAGAATTTCATCTGAGGGTTCATAAATGTAATCAATTCTCGCGGTGGGCTCTGTATCTTCGTCCTTTCCGATGGGAGGCAAGGGGAATAGCCTGACGACCGCAGGCCTCTGCACGGCAATGTTCCTGAATTCATTGTACACGACATACAATTCGTCATACTCCGCCTGCATGAAGGGGGGAATGATTTCATCGGATATTTTTACGGCGAGGGTTATGTCGAATTTCCCGAAGACGTCGGACCATTCTTTAGTGAGCTTCACTTTTTTCCTGAAATAATCTCTCCCCTTCCTTCCGACGGCAATCAATTGCACCTCTTTGCCTTCGCCGGTCTTCTCTCGAACGAATCTCTCCGCGGCTTTAATCAAATTGGTATTGAAACCTCCGCACAAGCCTCTGTCAGAGGTCATGATGATAACCCTGATTCTTTTCGGGTCCCTGACAGCAAGCAGAGGGTGGGTTTCAGGGTCTACACGAAGTGCTAGGCTGGTGAGTACATCCATGAATCTCAGTGCATAAGGACGAAAATTCTCCATCCTCAACTGTGCAGCTTTCAGTTTCGAGGCAGCCACCATATTCATGGCCCTGGTGATCTGCTTCGTTTTCGAAACCGCGCCAATCTTTCTTCTGATATCCTTTAATGAAGCCATTAACGCTCCCTTTTCTCTTTACGTGCTCTATTTCTTGAAATGTCTTCCTTCTTTACACCGTGACAAAAACAGTTTCAAACTCCGTCAATACGTCTTTCATCTTTTTCTCGAGGTCCGGGCCGATCTCCTTTTTTTCATCAATCTCACGGTTGACTTCAGGGTACTTGCTCGCAATGAAACTCAGGATCTGAGTCTCGTATTCCTTCAGTTTATCTACCGGGTATTTGTCCAGAAAGCCTCTTGTACCTGCAAAGAGGATGGCAACCTGCTGTGATAGAGACCTGGGTTCGTACTGGGGCTGCTTCAATATTTCGACAAGACGCGCGCCTCTTTCAAGCTGCGCCTGCGTTGCCTTGTCCAGATCGCTCCCGAACTGGGCAAAAGCTGCCAGTTCACGATACTGGGCGAGTTCAAGTTTCAGTCTCCCCGCCACCTGTTTCATGGCCTTAACCTGGGCTGCGCCTCCGACTCGCGAAACCGAGAGCCCCACGTTGATGGCCGGGCGAATACCGGAGAAGAATAGACTCGGTTCGAGATATACCTGACCATCCGTGATGGAAATAACGTTTGTCGGAATATACGCAGAGACGTCGCCTGCCTGGGTCTCAATTATAGGCAGGGCTGTAAGAGATCCGCCTCCGAGGTCCTCACTCACGCGGGCAGCGCGTTCCAGCAATCGGGAGTGATTGTAGAAAATATCTCCCGGGAAGGCCTCACGTCCGGGGGGCCTTCTCAAAAGCAGTGAGATCTGGCGGTAAGCCACGGCCTGTTTGGAGAGGTCATCGTAGATGATCAGGGCATCCTGTTTCCTGTCCCGGAAATATTCGCCGATGCTGCACCCGGAATAGGCTGCGATGTATTGCAGGGTCGCCGGATCACTGGCGCATGCCGCGATGACACAGGTATAAGCCATGGAGCCGTGTTTTCGCAGGTTTTCCACTACCTGGGCCACTGTCGATTTCTTCTGGCCGATGGCGACATAGATGCACTTAATACCGGTATCCTTCTGTCTGATGATGGAGTCCACGCAGATCGCGGTCTTTCCGATCTGCCTGTCGCCGATGATGAGCTCTCTCTGGCCCCTTCCGATGGGCGTCATGGCATCGATTGCCTTGATGCCGGTATACATGGGCGTGTTGACGGGCTGGCGTTGAACGACGCCGGGGGCGATCATCTCTATCCTTCGGAACTCGGTGGCCTCAATGGGACCTTTGCCATCAATCGGTGCACCGGTGGCATCGATTACCCGGCCGAGTACCGCCTCTCCCACGGGGACCTGGGCGATCCTGCCCGTTCTTTTTACAATATCCCCTTCTTTAATATGGGTAACCTCTCCCAAGACGGCAACACCGACATTGTCAGTTTCCAGGTTGAGAACCATGCCGAGTATCCCTCCCGGGAACTCCAGCAATTCCATGGCCATCGCATTTTCCACGCCGTAAACCCTGGCAATACCGTCTCCCACAGACAGGACCGTTCCTACTTCGCTTACGTCCAGTTTCTTCTCATAGTCTCTGATCTGTTTGGAGATGATTTCGCTTATTTCTTCTGCCCTGATTTTCTCCATGCCCTATATTTCCTCCCCTAAGAGATTCCTGATATTGTGCAGTTGAGTTCTAATGCTTCCATCGTACATCGTATCCCCTACGCCTACGACAATACCACCCAACAATGATGCATCTTCTGAAACAGCCATTTCCACTTTTCTGCCCGTTATTTCCTCCATGCGTTTCTGAAGCTTTTCGGAAAGTTCAGTAGATAAAGGGAAGGCCGTCTTGACATCAACCCTGATTTTTTTCAAGGCATCGTCCATAAATTTCCGGTAACAGCTTTCTATATCGGGAAGAATGCCTATTCTTCGCTTGTCAACGAGGAGCTTCAGAAAATTTGCCGTTATGACCGATATATTGATCTTAGCGAGAAGCGAATCCACAACGGCTCTTTTTTCCGCCTGATCAAATATGGGGTTTAATAATAGTTCCCGCAAATCCTTGTTTTCTTTGACAATGGAAGAAAAGAGCGTCAATTCGGTGTAGTACTTTTCATAAAGCCCATCTTCCCTGGCTATGTCAAAAAACGCCCTTGCATAACGCTTTGCGATATTGCTGCTGCTCAATGTTTTTTCACCACCTTATCGAGATAGTCTTTCACCATGTTTTCGTGAAGCTCCTGGTTTATATTCTTCTTCAGAAGCTCTTCTGCCATTGCCACGGAGAGCTCCGCGGCTTCCGACCTTAGTTCATTTATGGCAGCCTTGAGTTCCTGTTCCATTCTCGCCTGCGTATCTTCTATCATCTTCGCGGCTGCCTTCTTGGCATCTTCAATTATCTTTTCCTTTTCTGTCAGCCCCTGGGCCTTGATCATCTCGAAGATGTCCTTTATTTCCTCAGTTGCCTTATCAAGCCTTGCAGAGTATTCCTTGAATTTTTTCTCTGTTTCTTTTTTTTCGGATGATTTTTCTTCGATGGTGGCCTTGATATTGTCACGCCTATCGACGAAAAATTCCTTGATCTTTTTTGCAGCAACCCAGTAAAGGAACCAGACCAGGATGCCAAAGTTAAATATCCTCCAGGCGAAATCAATCCAGGTCTTCCTACTGTCCTCGTGACCTCCGTCTTCCGAGGCGTATGCAACGGCACAGGTGAGAACAAGGGGCAGGATTGATAAAAATAAATAGCGTAAATGAGATCGACTAAATAGCGCCTCCGAAAAACATTTTATCATCGAAGACTCCTTCCCAACAGTTTCTCGGCAATCTCGACGGATATTTTCCGGGACTGACCGGTAAGAATACTTCTGGCCTCGGAGACTTCCCTGTTCATCTCACCATGAAACTGTTCCATCATACCGGGGATCTCGCTTCTTGCGGCTTCGATGAGGCCTTTTGCCTGCTCGGCCCCTTCCTTGATAATCTCGATCTTTTTCTCCAAAGCCTCCGTCTTTGCCTGACGAAGCTTTTCCTCATACGCCGCCATTCTTTCCTCAACGGATTGATTGAGGCGCTTTATCTCTTCTTCAGTATCCTGTACTTGTTTCTTTCTTTTGTCGATTATGCCTAAGATCGGCTTGTAGAGGAGAAAATTCAGGATTACAATCAAGAGAAGGAAATTAACCATCTGGATGAACATTGTATAATCGATGCTGATCACTGTTCTGCCTCACTCTAAAATTGCTTTGAAGTCTAAAAAACCGCGTGAAAGAACAGACTTCCGTCACCCGGCTCTTTCCAGTTTAGCCTTGTTTCGATCCTAAAAAGCTTATGATGGTTCTTTTTTTGAGAAATGTTTCCTGAAATAAAGCGATATGAACTGTATACACGAGTAACCTCAAGAACCCCCAAAGATGCGTGTAAAAATCGCGGTTTTCTAATCACAACCGTGAGTTAATGTCAAGTACTTTTTGGGTGAATGCGGTTTTGTCCGGCCCGGATGTCACTCTTCCGCATTTAATACTTTGGATTTGCTGTTGACTTTGTACTTTTCTGACTTGCTGCTATCCATTCTCGAAGTTCCTTCGAAAACGGCGCCTTCCTTTATTATGAATCGCGGCGCTTTTACATTCCCCAGGACTCTTCCCGGGGGATAGATTTCAATCCTTTCTTTGCATTCAATCTGGCCATGGACATCGCCGCTGATTATGACGCTTGCGACTTTTATATCCGCTTCTACGTGAGCGCCATCACCTACGACCAAGGTTCCCTCCCCAAATATCTCGCCGTTGAAGTCACCGTCTATGCGAACAGCCCCACTGAATATCAGTTTTCCCGTAAATTCTGCGCCTTTTCCAAGAAAGGCCTTGATTTCTTCATCTTTTTTCTTCTTGCTAAACATCGCCCTGCCCCCAGTCTTTGGCACCTTCCTGTCCTGATGACTTCAATGAAATCAAGACGAATGGCAAATACATTTCACTGTCCCGTAAATATTATGGATAGAGGATAAACCTTCTCATGCTGACATTTAACAACAATCCCATGGCTGCCATGAGAACAACCATTGACGAGCCTCCATAACTCAAAAAAGGCAGCGGGATGCCGACAACGGGAAGCATACCCAGCACCATCCCGACATTTATGAATACCTCCCAGAAGACAAGCATTGTTATGCCGAATGATAAGAGCATTCCCAAGAGATCCCGCGAATGTAGGGCAATCTTCAAACACCACAGTATGAGTATGAGAAACATGGCAACAAGGATGACTCCTCCGATAAAGCCCCACTCCTCGGCAAAAACGGAGAACACAAAATCTGTCTGCTGTACCGGCAAAAATTTCAACTGCGTCTGGGTTCCCTTCAGATAGCCTTTACCAAAGATACCTCCCGAACCGACGGCAATTATGGATTGAAGAATATGATAACCCGAGCCTAAGGGATCATTCTCCGGATTGAAAAATGTCATGATCCGTTCCTTCTGATAATCCCTTAAGAAAAGCCACGACATCGGTGTCAATATTATCCCTCCGGTGCAGGCTATGAGCAGTGATTTCCGCTCTATGCCGATGAAAAAAGTTATCGATAGAACAAGGAATATAAGGATCAATGCGGTGCCGAGATCAGGCTGTTTCAAAATAAAAAGAAAAGGGATTACCACGACAAGAAACGGTATATAGAGCTCTCTCAGCTTGTAGCTTCTTTCTATGATATGGTCGTCAAAATATTTTGCCATGACGATAATGATCGAGAGCTTTACCAGCTCTGAAGGCTGGAAGAAGAATCCTCCCAAGATGATCCACCGTTGAGAACCGTGGGTGGCATATCCGTACAGTGAAACCAGGACCAACAGGAGGATAGAGGTGGCATAGATTACATAGGCGAATTGACAGATGAATCTGTAATCAAAACAAATGACGACCCCCATTAGTACTAGGCCGAGGACAATCCATTGAGCCTGTTTTATATAAAGTGTCTCCTGTCTGAAATTGTCCAGGCTGTAGCCGGCGCTATAGATATTCAAAAGACCGACCAGACTGATCGCCAGGATGAGAAAGAACAGTGTCCAATCAAAATTGAAAAATAAACGGCGATCGATTTTCATCTGTAAACACCTGCCTGCGATTTCTGGCTGACTGTCAGAGGGGGCTGACTTTTCTTATGTGCGGAATTCTTACGCTCAAAGTAGGCATCTATGATCTTTCTTGCTATGGGGGCAGCTACTGAGCCTCCATGACCGGCATGCTCCATGATAACGACTATAGCTATTTCGGGATTCTTATACGGTGCGAAGCAAACGAAAAGGGCGTGATCCCCATGTTTAGAAGGGATAAATTTCCGTCTGCGGCCCTTTTCATTATCCGGCAGGCTTACAACCTGGGCGGTGCCTGTTTTTCCACAGACGTCCTCTTCCTTTCTCTTTAGCGCGCGACCAGTTCCCCCGCTTTCATTCACCACACCCCATAATCCGTACTTCAATATCTCAATGTTCTTCTCACTCAAAGCGATATTGCCTTTTTGCTGAGGTTCAAATGCCTTCAGTACCCGGCCATCCGCCGTTTCGATGCTCTTGACAAGCCGGGGCTGGTAGATGGTTCCTCCATTGGCTAATGAAGCGTAAGCATTCAATAATTGAATTGGTGTTACAAGATTAAAGCCTTGCCCGATGGAGATCGAAATGGTTTCGCCCATCTGCCATGCTTCTTTGAATCTCTGCTGCTTCCACTGTTTAGTCGGGATGAGACCGCTCTTCTCCCGGGGAAGATCGATTCCTGTTGGCTGGCCCAACCCGAAGCGACTGGCATACTCGGCTAACTTGTCAACGCCGACCAATTTGCCCACATTGTAGAAATATACGTCGCAGGATTCGACGATGGCACGATGAAGATTGACCCGGCCGTGCCCGTGTTTCTGCCAGCACCTGAATGCTCTATTACCGAACTGAAATGATCCATTGCAGTTGAACGTTGTATCCGGTGTGATCAATCCCTCTTCCAGAGCCGCGGCCGCTACAATGAGCTTGTACGTGGATGCGGGAGGATATTGACCGGCGATGGCCCTGTTTCCCATGGGGTGTGACGAATCATTCGATAAATCATCCCAATCTTCAGCAGAGATTCCTCCGTTGAAAAGGTTTGGATCAAAAGACGGCGAACTTGCAAGTGCGAGGACGGCACCGTCACGGGGATCCATGACAACAACCGACCCGGCTCTATCTTGAAGGGCCTCCCAGGCGACCTTCTGCAGACGGGAATCGACGGCAAGGACAACATTATATCCGGAGACAGGTTCAATCTTACCGATTACTTTAACCTCTTTGCCCAGTACATTTACCTCGACCTGCTCAGCTCCGCTTTTACCCTTAAGGTACTGATCCAGATGTTTCTCCAAGCCGTCTTTGCCTATAACATCACCGACGCTGTAATCGCCGGACATGTCTCTTTTCAATTCCTCCCGGCTGACCTCACCGGTATAACCAATTATATGGGCTACCATTTCTCCGTTAAGATATTGTCTGATAGGTACTACATCAATGGTTATACCCGGCAGATCAGGGGCATGGGTTTCAACGATGGCCAGTTTTTCCATAGAAATGTTTTTTTCAAGTTTCACCGGCGGGAACCAGCCTCTCTTTTCCAGGGGCGGCAGGTCTGTCGAAAGCGTGAGAGATCTTGCAGCGAATAATCGTCTTAATTTATATGCCGCCTCATTGATATTCCGGTTGCGATTAGGCACAAAAATGATGTCAAAAGATGGCTGATTATCCACCAGGACGTGACCGTTGGTATCCAGGATCACCCCCCTTAGGGGCTTAATTTTCCGTAGGCGTACGCTATTATTTTCCGATCTCTGTTTCAGTTCATCTCCCCTGATGACCTGAAGATGCCACATCCTCATGATCAGAATAGCTAACATGATAGATACAACAGCAAATGTTATCTTGAACTTTCTTCTGAATTCGCCGGGTTCATGTCCGTTTAACCGGCTGTGATTTTCTACCATTCAGTACCGCCTCGGTCCAATGGAAGGCCCTAAACAAGATAGGGCTAATGCCGCTGACAATCAATGTCTTGGGCAAGTAAACAGCAACTGCATGGGCTGAAATGTTCCCCCCGTACAACAACGGGTGAAACAAAATGACCATCATGCCTTCAAATAGAGCGCATATAAGGGTAAAACTCATGATCAAAAAAGGCTTTCCGGGCGATATCCGGAGAGAAGCGAGTTTTGAAATCAAAAATACAAGAACATATATGAGCGTATAAAGTCCGGAAAGTGAGCACGTCAAGCAGTCATGTATGAATCCAAGGATAAAGCTGAGAATTCCCCCTCTTAGTACATCGAATCGAAATCCTGCATATATTACCACTATCAGGGACAGTTCCAAGGCTATTTTCCCGGAGAAAAAAATATCCTCAATCATCATCTGGGAGACTATGAGCAATAATGAAAAAAAGGGCAGCGATATGTAATACGTCACTTCTTATTACCCAAGGTTTCTCGAGAGAGAGGCAAAAAAGCCACGGACCCCCTCCGAATCCATCTTTCTACAAGCCCGGTGAAGCTATCCGATGCAAATAAAGGCATACCTCAATCCGCGCGTCTTTCCGCCATGCGAGATCATGCCTTTTTCGGAAACGCCCATTTAGTTCAATTTACGACTCTTTCCTATATAATCGGCTTTGTCCAGCACAATTACCATCACTTCTTCAAGCCTCGAAAAATCAACGTACGGAGCGATATCAATCTTCTGAAATAATCCGCTGTCTGTCTTCTCCACGTTTTTCACGACGCCAAGGAGCAACCCCTTGGGAAAGAGACCGGATAGGCCTGAAGAAACGACTATATTTCCAACATTTACGGTTTCCGTTTTTGGAACGTATTTCAGAGAGCATCCAAGCGAAGCGGCCCCTTGAAGAATCCCCTGGATCCTGTTTTCTTGAATAAGCGCATCAATGTTGCTATTTTCATCTATGAGAAGAAGAACCCTCGACACATGGGCGGACGTCTCAATAATCTTCCCTACAAACCCCTGGTCAGCTATAACTGGCAGATCGAGCCTCAAACCATGGGACGTCCCCTTGTTAATCAAAATCGTCTTGATTATCGATGTCTGGTCTCTGCCGATGACCATCGCCGCTATCGTATGATGATTGGTCATCTCTTTAAGGGCAAGGAGTTTTTGCAGGCGTATATTCTCGAGGTAGCCTTCCCGGTATCGATTTATTTCCTGCATCAACGATGCGTTGTCCCTTTTCAGGCGTCCGTTTTCATCTTCCAGTCCTACAAGAAATATATACCGCTTCCAAACGCCTGCAAGATCCTTGAAAGAAACAGTTATCATACTGGCTAATGGAGCTGCAGTTTCCAGGATCAGTTCCCTGAAAAAACCAACCCTCGTCGGCTGTTTCACGCTGTAAGATAATATGACGAGAGAGATTATTACCAGGAGGCATGCTATTATGAGGGGTTGATGTTTCTTGGGAAGTAACATATTTCTACAGCAAAAATATGGGCGGAAACGACGACGGGTAAATTGTCCCTCAAACCCGCCCTGCAACGGGGGCAACTTATGCTTCTGTAATCGTGATAGATTTCATCTTCTGGACACAAAATGATAACCTGTCATTGGTCCTATTTGAAAATTAGGATATTCCGAAAGGGGTGGAACTATACCTGAAATGTAACCTCTTTTAGTATATCTAAATGATCCAAGGCCATACCGGCGCCCCTGGCCACCACCGTCAGGGCATCATCGGCGACGGTGATGGGCAGTCCCGTTTCTTCCTTTATGAGAAGGTCGAGATTTGTCAAAAGGGCTCCTCCACCGGTCAGAACGATGCCCCGGTCAACAATATCCCCGGCCAGTTCCGGGGGGGCATTATCCAGGGCGTCCTTTATTGCGTCTATGATGATACTTACAGGCTCCATAATGGCTTCCCGCACTTCTTCAGAATTGATCTCAACTATCTTTGGAATACCCGATATTAGATTCCTCCCTTTGACATCAATCTTCCGCAATTCTCCATCGGGATAAGCGCATCCGATGGTCATTTTTATGATCTCCGCCGATCGTTCCCCTATGAGGAGGTTGAATTTCCTCTTCATATACTGCACGATTTCTTCATCCATCCTGTCGCCGGCGACCCTGACAGATCTTGAGTAGACAATGCCCCCCAGGGATATTACGGCAACCTCAGTGGTTCCACCGCCAATATCCACAACCATGGAGCTTGTTGGCTCCATTATAGGCAGCCCGGCTCCAAGGGCTGCAGCCATCGGCTCCTCAATGAAATACATTTCTCTGGCGCCTGCCGATTCTACAGTTTCTCTGACGGCGCGTCTTTCCACCTGCGTAATGCCGGACGGTATGGAGACGATAATCCGCGGGCGAACCAAGGCCCTGCGATTGTGAACGCGATGTATGAAATGCTTCAACATGGCTTCAGTAATGTCAAAATCAGCAATTACGCCTTCCCTCATGGGTCTGATAGCCACGATATTGCCGGGGGTTCGTCCCAACATTTTTTTTGCTTCCAGGCCGACAGCAAGGACCTTCTTCGTTCCCCGCGAATCCTTCGAAACGGCGACCACGGAAGGTTCATTTAGTACAATCCCTTTACCCTTCATATAGACCAGTGTGTTGGCCGTCCCGAGGTCAATGGCAAGGTCATTGGAAAATTTTCCTAAAATATAATCAAACAGCAAGACCCTTCCTCCTTCTTTATCGTATCGGTAATAATATATGCAACCCTATCGCTAAAACATCTTTTATACAGCATTTCGCTTTCCTAATCAACGACTTTTTAAAAATGTATTGCATTTTGCGGACGGCTGTAATAGAAATTTGCGCCTAATATCACAAATAAGGAAATACGCCATGCTCGAACTTATGCGAAAACATGCCAAAAACTGGCTCGTGAAAATTTTACTGGGAATGGTTATTGTTGTCTTTATCTTTTATTTCGGCTCTACACGCTGGAGGGAAAAGGCGGAAGCCATCGCCATTATCGACGGCAGGGTCATCCCTTATGTAGAATTTCATAAGAATTACCAAAATCTTGTTGATGCCTACAGACAGCAATACAAAGGAGCGCTTACGGATGATATTTTGAAAGGCCTGAATCTTAAGCAGCAGGCGTATGACAGCATCATTAACCAGGCCGTTATCCTTCAAAAGGCGAAGGACTTAGGCATAGAGGTTTCGGAGGAAGAAATTAAGGGATCTATCCTTTCCACTCCTGCTTTTCAAAGGGACGGCGTTTTTGACGAAAGGATCTATAATCAGCTCTTGCGTCAAAACAAGATGACGCCGGCCGATTTTGAAGATAGTCAAAGAATGTTGATAACGACTGTAAAACTTGAAGACATCATCCAGAGCGCAGTTATGGTTTCAGATAAAGAAGTATTTGATCTTTACCGGCTTCAGAATGAAAAAATTAACGTACAATATCTCAGCCTTTCGGCGAAGAGTTACAGGCAGAAGATCAGCCCTCGCCGCGCCGATCTGGAGTCGTACCTGAAGGAACATGAGAATGCCTTCAGCGTTCCGGATGAGATTCAGATCAAATACATCTCATTTCCAGGCCGTAACTTTATATCCTCTGTGACGGTATCTGATGCGGAAGCGACCGACTACTATAACCGGAACAAGGATAAATTTATGAAAAAGAAAGGCACAGTCGCTCCTTTTGCAGAAGTCAAAAGTAGAATCGTTGATGCATTGAAGCAAGGCCATGCCATGCGCGTGGCCGCCGTGGAAGCCAAGAAAGCCCACGATGAGATTTACCAGAGAGAAAACTTCGACGAATTCGCGGGGAAGAGTGGATTCAGGGTCAACAGTACAAATTTTTTCAGTGCCAAAAATCCCCCCCAGGAATTCAGGCAGGCTCATGACTTTACCAGAGTCGCCTTCGGCCTTCAAAAAGATGAGATAAGCTCTGTAGTCTCGGATGATAAGGCATGTTACGTTCTCAAACTCATTGCCAGAAAACCCGCCCATGTCCCCGCTTTCAATGAAATTGAGAAGGCGGTCGAGAGGCAATTCGTGGAAGAAGAGTCTGCCCGCATGTGCAAGAAGGACGCGCTGGATATCCTTGACCGCCTTAAGAAGGGAGAGGCGCTCATAAAGATCTCCCAGGAAAAGGGCTTGAAGGTTGAAGAAACGGGACTATTTATGCCAGGTTCCGCCATGCCGAAGCTCGGCTTCTCCCGGGACATGAGTAATGCCCTCTTTCAGCTTTCTGAAAAGCATCCTTATCCGGACACCGTCTATGACATCAGCGGAAACGTTATAATAGTAAGGTTTAAGGAAAGAGGAAAGCTTGATATCAATGACTTCAAAGCGAAGAAGGCAGCCATTCAGGTTCTGCTCCTCAGGATGAAGAAAAGCGAAGTCACAGTCTCGTGGATAATGAAAAACAAGGAAGCCATGATCAAAGAGGGGCGATTGAAATTTACGAAAGACATCAAAGATATTTAGACCAGCCAGGAAGTTCAGGCGCCGAAAGCATAGTGCTTTCAATGTGGAAATGACCATCGATAAAGCCCGGACATATGTAATGTCCCCTTGCGTCAAGACACTTTCCTCCTTCGTATGAACCGGTACCCACGACAACACCGTCATAGATGGCCACATCTGTTTCGACGGCCTCGTGAGTAAATACATTGATCACCCTGCCGCCTTTCAATATAAGGTCAGGTGCAATTTCACCGCGTGCCGCCCGGATACGATTTCTCAACACACCGTCCATGCTTGGCCTCTTTATCATTTCATGTCCGGCCTATACTCCATGTAGAAGCGGTAAAATGCCGCGATAACCAGCGCATGAGAAATTGCCCCCTCCCTGATTAGACGGGGGATTTCTGAAAGCGGCTGGAGGACCACTTCGATGTCCTCCCGTTCATCCTGAACCAGTTGTCCCGCGGGAAAAACATTTGCGGCAAGGAAAGTATAGCAGAGATTGTTCTGAATGGCGGGGTTCGGATGAACGGAGCCAAGAGGAATCAGCGTTTCTTCCCGGTAGCCCGTTTCTTCCCGCAGTTCGCGTCGCGCCGCTTCCTCCGGTGAGTCGGACGGTTCCATGAGTCCGCCGGGAATCTCCAGGGTCATATCCCGAATGCCGAAGCGGAACTGTCGGATCAACACTACCTCCTTCGTGGGCGTCAGGGGGATGATATTTACCCAGGATGGCGACTCCAGAACATAAAAATCGTGCGTTTCGCTTGTGCGCGGAGAACGGGCGCGATCACGTCGCAGGTTGAAAACCCGGTAGGATTTGTCAACATGACTTGAAATAATTGTCCAGGGTTTGAGAAGCATAAGAAACCTCGAAAATCTTGGTTTGGATTACAGGGAATCGTTTTGGACGTGTTACATCTTTCTAAAGAATAGATCGTTTCATCTGGTGCAGGGATTTTTCCCTCCGGTTCATTAAGTAAGAAATGGTTATCGGACCGAGGCTGTATAGCACGACGCCAGGAAAAAATGAAGAAAAACAATCATAGAGAGCCCGGCATAGAATGTCTTTACAAACTGTATTTTTCAATGCTAACTTTAAATGCTAGATAACTTCTCTTACCCACGACCTCAAGGAGACGAAGATGAGCTTCATAAAAGTAAGATTTACGGATGACATCGGAGATATCAATAGAGAATTAAGAAAGAGCATCGATGAGATGTTCTCGCTGATCAATTCAACTTTTACGGTGTTTCAAAACGTCTGGCGGCCCCAGGTGGATATCTATGAATCTCCTGATGAGATCATGATCGTGACCGATATTGCCGGTGTGAAGACAGAGGATCTATATGTGGAGGTTCATCGCAGGGTACTGAGAATCTATGGGAAGAGGGTAACGCCGGCTGGGGGAAACACGAGGTATCACCTTGCTGAAATACCGTACGGTTATTTCGAAAGAAACCTTTCCCTGCCGCTGCCCATTGATACCGAATCAATTACAGCAACGTACGCAGACGGGCTTCTTCAAATACGCATGGCACTGCCTCTGAATAGAGTTCGTAAAATACCTATTCAGGATGACTAATAATACCAAAAGCAACTCGACTTACGCCGCTCACCCAGGAATTCATTTTGGAGGTTCCCATGGCAGAAGAAAAATCAACCGAGGAATTAAAAGTTCTTAAGATACCGGACATTCTATCTATCATACCGCTATTTAATGTCGTCGTATTTCCGAATATGGTGTTTCCGCTGGAGGTATTTGGCGAGCAGACTATGACGCTCGTAGATGAGGCGATGGCTGCAGACCGCATCGTGGGACTCGTCATGTCCAAGAAATCACCGGCGGAAATCAAGAATCAGCCAGAGGATCTTTATGGCATAGGGACAAGTGTTGTGATCGTGAAGATGGCAAAAACGGGTGAGAATGGGGCGACCCTTCTTGTACAGGGCGTCAGCAGATTCAAGATCATGGAATTTGTGGATGGCAGGCCTTACATGCGGGCCCGGGTGGAAGTCGTTGAAGATGAGGTCGAAAAGGATATCGAGATAGAGGCGCTCATGGCAAATCTTAACGGGTTATTTGACAGGATGGTCAAATTGTCGCCTGTTCTGCCCCAGGAGTTTGGCGCCATGGCCAAGGCAATCACTTCTCCAAGCGTGCTGGCTGACGTAATTGCATCTATCATAAATTCCGTTCCTGCCGAAAAGCAGAAGATTCTGGAAATACTCGACGTGAAAGAGCGTCTGAAGGAGGTTACGAGGCTCATAAGCCATCAGTTGGAAGTTCTGGAGCTGGGTAATAAAATACAGTCTCAGGTAAAGGACGACATTGACAAGAGTCAGCGGGAATACTACCTCCGTCAGCAGCTCAAGGCAATAAAGCAGGAATTGGGCGAGACGGACGAAACAAATGTTGAAATCGCAGAATACCGGGCCAAGATTGAGAAAAAAAATCTTCCCGGAGAAGCAAAGAAGGAAGCTGAGAGGGAACTTGGGAGACTCTCCCGCATGCATCCGTCTTCAGCGGAATATACAGTGGCATCAACCTATCTGGACTGGATAACCGGCCTTCCCTGGAGTGAAAGCACGGAGGACAACCTTGACATCAAGAAGGCCAGAAAAATTTTGGATGACGATCATTTCGGCCTGGATAAGGCTAAAAAGCGCATCATAGAGTATCTTGCCGTACGCAAACTCAAGCCTGATTCGAAAGGGCCTATCTTGTGTTTTGTGGGCCCTCCCGGCACAGGCAAGACATCACTCGCCCTTTCCATAGCACACGCCCTGGGCCGCAAATTTGTCCGTATTGCTCTGGGGGGTGTGCGTGACGAAGCGGAAATCCGCGGACACCGCAGAACATATGTGGGAGCCCTTCCCGGCCGGATTATCCAGGGTATAAGGCGGGCCGAATCAAATAACCCCGTATTCGTACTCGACGAAATAGACAAGGTTGGCAGTGATTTTCGGGGAGATCCGTCGTCGGCTCTGCTCGAAGTACTCGATCCGGAGCAGAATTATTCCTTCATGGATCACTACCTGGATGTGCCCTTTGATCTTTCGCATGTCATATTTATTACAACCGCGAACATACTCGATACGATCCCTCCTCCTCTGCGGGACAGGATGGAGGTTATCGAACTTCCCGGATACACGCTGGACGAGAAGGTAAAAATTGCCGAGCGCTATCTTATCCCGAGGCAGACAGCGGCCAACGGGCTTAACCAGGAGCAGATCAGCTTCACAAAAGGTGCCATAAACCTCATTATATCAGGATATACGCGGGAGGCCGGATTGAGGAATCTTGAAAGGGAGATCGGTGCGATATGCCGGGGCGTAGCGAGCATGGTGGCCGGGGGGGAACTAAAAAAGGCATCTATCACCGTTAAGGATTTGCAAAAGTATCTGGGACCCGTACGCATTATGTCTGAAGTCAGCGCGAGGACATCTAAACCCGGCGTGGCGACAGGCCTTGCATGGACGCCGGCAGGCGGCGATATTCTGTTCGTCGAAGCAACGGCCATGAAAGGGAAGAAGGGTCTGACATTGACCGGTCAGCTCGGAGAAGTCATGAAGGAGTCCGCCACGGCCGCCTTGAGTTTCATTCGCGCCAATGCGGGCGATCTCGGCATATCAAAAGATTTTTTTGAAGAGAAGGATATTCATGTTCATGTACCTGCCGGAGCAATTCCGAAGGATGGACCGTCGGCAGGCGTTACCATGCTTACTGCGCTGACCTCGCTTTTAACTGGGAGGACGGTTAAGAAAGACATTGCCATGACCGGCGAGATTACCTTGCGGGGACTGGTGCTTCCCGTCGGCGGCATTAAAGAAAAGGTATTAGCTGCCCACCGTGCCGGCATCAAGACAATAATCCTGCCCAAATGGAACAAAAAGGATTTGGTAGACATCCCCCAGAAGGTCCAGAAGGACATGCAACTTTACTTCGTCGATGATATGCTTGAGGTCTTGAAGATTGCCCTTGAGAAATGACGTCGGGTTGCCTACGATTCTGACAAATCATCAATGTTTTTCTATCAGATACAGATGGGATATGCCCCCGAAGATGGGCATTGACAGGACAACCCGGAAACCTTGCCCTTTCATTATGCCCTCCAACGCCTCAGGGACGGGAAATCCCGTCACTGAGTCCCGCAGATACCGGTAGGCATCATAGTTGCCGGAAAGGAGACCGCCAATTATTGGCACCACATATGTCAAGTATGCCACATATATCCATCTGAAAAGCGATCTTTCCGGCAAGGAAAACTCGAGCACGGAGAAACGGCCGCGGATACTCAATACCCGGTATATCTCCGCAAGGAAAGCCTCCAGATTATTCATGTTCCTGATCCCGAAAGCCACCATGGCCGAGTTAAATGTCTCATCCCGGAAGGGCATGGAAAGGGCATCACCCTGCACCACGGAGTACCGTGTAAGAAGGTCCTGCTCTTCGGCCTTCCCAAGGGCACGCAAAAGCATTTGCCTGGAGATGTCGATGCCTACCACCTTTCCACCGCCATCTGCGGCAGGAAGGGCCAGGTCACCGGTGCCGGTAGCTATATCGAGAACTGTATCCCCGGCGCGTATTTCCAGGAGATTTATCGCTGCCCTTCTCCAGGCTTTATCAAGGGAAAAGGACAGAATTGTATTGAGCAGGTCATAGGTGGGCGCTATCCTGTCGAACATCCTCCCTATGATTGATGGCCTCTTATCCATCAACTCTCCAATCCAGGGTAATCAAGGGTTTTGCTATTTTTTCTTTTCATGGCCTGTATTCGATTGAACGTTTCTGCCTTCTATACAAATTTAGTTTGCAAAGTTGCAATAGAAAAATCCCTGCAGCCTTAAACAACAATCATAAACTGGCATGGCTTGGAGGGGTTGTCTCAGATGGAATCGTGGGTCCAGCTATGCATATCTATCAAGGTATTATTAGCCTGCCACTATAAATCTATGGTAAATAAAACCAGCAGGCTCAAAAAAAGAGCGTGGGTCCAAACAATTTAACTAACTTAAGGAGGAAACTATGCGGAAGTTGGCAATAGGGATTGTCTTAGTTGTAGCCATTAGTATGATGTTTGTGCAGGTGTCATTTGCTCAGAAATCACAGGCGGCAGGGTCCAGCGTATCAAGGGGGGCTTGGAGTCTGGGACTTCCCGCACCTGACAAAGAAAGCGTTTCAGGAAACGAGGCTCTTGTGGTTGAATCCGGCAAAGTGGTGAAGGTTGAGAAGATGGCCGGAGTAAAAGACGGTCTGCAGATGAAATTCAAGACGGATCTGGGTAAATCTTATACTGTCTATATGGGGCCAAAGTGGTTCATTGAAAATCAGAAGCTGAAATTTGCGGCTGGTGACACTGTTATGGTGAGGGGAAAGAAACTTGGTTCCTCCATCATAGCTGCAGAGATTAGCAAGGGCGATTGGACCATGAAACTTCGTAATGAAGAAGATGGCCGGCCGAGCTGGGAATGCTGTTATCCCCGTGCAGTCAAAATGCAGTAAGAATCAGCGACACACCCAATTTTTTTAGCCGGGTTAAAATGTTTACCCATTGTGAAGCTGGTCTTGGTTGTATAGAGGATTTTTGCTTCCCTTCTGCAAAGAAGGCAGGATGGATGATGCGGTTTCAGCAATCGCAATTAGATTCGAGACATTATTGCTGCTAATTCTCTCCGTAAGGCTTTCTCAAGCGATTTGCGGACGATATAATGATAAAATAGTACATGGAACTTTCCGAATCTGCGGCGTAGAATACGTAACCGAATTTATGAACCAGTGTGCTTAGTATTGTCATCACCACGTAAGTACAAGCTTCCTGTGTCCCCTGTTCCTTTTGGCTGAACTTTCTCTTGAAGTTTTTATACGGAAAGGCCCATGTCTTTCTTATCCACTCTTGACATCACTCAAGAGATTCCGTACCGTAATTCCTATCGGCACTACTGAAGTTATTATTTTTTGACACATTTGACCAATTCTACTATATTTAACGCGCCAAGAGAATATTATCAGACAGTGAAGAATGCATATAATGTCGTCAGTTCTTGCTGTTTGACATTCTCGTACCACCGAAATTAAAGAATTACCTCCCTTCTCATACAGACGTTAAGGATAAGAGGCAGGAAAGAATGTTGCAGCGTTTAGTAAGGGGATCATCCGGAAAAGAACAGTACAAAGTTGCGTGGAAGGACGATCCATATAGTGGACGGGGAACCTCCACATGGCCGGACGGAAGTCAATATACGGGAGAATGGACGGATGGCTTCCCGCACGGAATGGGAACGTGCGTGTGGCCCGATGGCAGCAGATATGAAGGCGAATGGCAGGATGGCCTGCCGCATGGAAACGGAGAATACACATATTCCGACGGGACAAAATATGAAGGCAAATGGAAGGGTGGCAGCGAAAGCGACGAGAAAGCCCGATTAGCTTTAGAGCTGAAGGCAAGAACGGAAGCGAAAGAGATAGCAAGGGCGGACACGGAGGCGGAGGCGCGAGTTCAAGCAGAAGTCCGGTTGGCAGCGGACTTGAAGGTAAGAGAGAAGGCGGAAGCAAAGCTCAGAGAAGAAGCGGAGGCCGGAAAGAAGGCGGTAGCGGAGGCGGAAGCAAGGGCGGAAGCAGAAGTTAAGGCGCGAGTTCAAGTGGAAGCCCGGCTGGCAGCAGAGGTGAAGGCAAGACAGGAAGCCGAAGCGAAGTTTACGGAGGCAGCCGGGGCAGGAAAGAAGGCAGCAGAGGAGGCAAGAGCAAGGGCGGAGGCGGAGGCAAGGGCGGAAGCAGAAGTTAAGGCGCGAGTTCAAGTGGAAGTCCGGCTGGAAGCAGAGGTGAAGGCAAGACAGGAAGCCGAAGCGAAGTTTACGGAGGCAGCCGGGGCAGGGAAGAAGGCAGCAGAGGAAGCAAAAGGAAGGGCGGAGACGGAAGCGAGAGCGCGAGTGGAAGTGGAGGCCCGGTTGGCGCAAGAGACAAGGGCGAGAGAAGGAGCCGAAGAGAAGTTCAGAGGAGTAGCGGAGGAAGGGAAAAAAGCAGCGGAGGAGGCAAGTGCGAGGGCGGAGGCCGAGGCAAAGGCGCGAGCGCACGTGGAAGTGCGGTTAGCGGCCGAGGTAAGGGCAAGAGAAGAAGCCGAGAGGGTAGCAAGGGAGGAAGCGGAGGCCGGTAAGAGGGCAGCGGAGGAAGCGAAGGCCAGGGCGGAGGCAGAGGCAAAGGCACGGGCGCACATGGAAGAGCAGCTGGCGGCCGAGCTCCGGGCGCGAGAAGAAGCCGAAGAGAAGTTCAGAGGAGTAGCGGAGGCAGAGAAGAAGGCAGCAGAGGAGGCAAGAGCGAGGGCGGAGGCGGAGGCAAGGGCGCGAGAGCACGTGGAAGCCCGGTTGGCATCCGAGGTAAGGGCAAGAGAAGCAGCTGAAAAGTTAGCAAGGGCGGAAGCGGAGGCCGGTAAGAGGGCAGCGGAGGAAGCGAAGGCCAGGGCGGAGGCAGAGGCGAAGGCACGGGCGCACGTGGAAGAGCAGCTGGCGGCCGAGTTGAAAGCGAGGGAAGCAGCGGAAGCGAAGTTTACGGAGGCAGCCGGGGCCGGGAGAAAGGCAGAAGATGAAGCAATAGTAAGGGCGGAAGCGGAAGCGAAGGCTAGAGCAGAACTGGAAGCCCGGTTGGCTTCCGAATTGAAGGCAAGAGAAGAAGCGGAAGCGCGCTTCAGAGAGATAGCCGGCACGGGGAAGAAGGCGGCGGTCGAAGCGAGGGCAAGGGCGGAGGCGGAGGCAAAGGCTCGGGCTGACGTAGAAGCCCGTTTAGCAGCCGAGTTGAAGGCCAGAGAAGAAGCGGAAGCGAGGTTCAGAGAGGAAGCGGAGGCAGCGAAGAGGGCGGCAGAGGAGGCAAGAGCGAGGGCGGAGGCCGAGGCAAAGTCGCGAGCGCACGTGGAGACCCGGTTGGCGGCCGAGGTAAGGTCAAGAGAAGAAGCCGAGAAGGTAGCAAGGGTGGAAGCGGAGGCAGGGAAGAGGGCAGCGGAGGACGCGAAGGCCAGGGCGGAGACAGAGGCAAAGGCAAGGGCGCATGTTGAAGAGCAGCTGGCGGCCGAGCTCCGGGCAAGGGAAGCAGCGGAAGCGAAGTTTACGGAGGCAACCGGGGCCGGGAGGAAGGCAGAAGAGAAAGCAATAGCAAGGGCGGAAGCGGAAGCGAAGGCTAGAGCCGAACTGGAGGCCCGCCTGGCTGCGGAATTGAAGGCAAGAGAAGAAGCGGAAGCGCGCTTCAGAGAGATAGCCGGCGCCGGAAGGAAGGCGGCAGACGAAGCGAGGGCGAGGGCGGAAGCGGAGGCAAAGGCGCGGGCCCATGTCGAAGCCCGTTTGGCTGTCGAACTACGGGCGAGAGAAGAAGCGGAAGCGCGGTTCAGAGAAGAAGCAGAGGCGGCGAAGAAGGCAGAAGGGGAAGCGAAAGCGAAGGCGGAAGCGGAAGCAAAGGCGAGGGCTGAAGTGGAAGACCGGCTGGCGGCCGAGATGAGGGCGAGGGAGCAAACTGAAAGGAGAGCCAGGGAGGAAGCCGGAGCCGGGAAGAAGGCAGAAGAGGAAGCGAAAACGAAAGCGGAAGAAGAGGCCAGGGCGCGAGTTCTTGTAGAAGCGCGGTTAGTAGAAGTGGGAAAGGCGAGAGAAGAAGCGGAAGCTAAATTCAGAGAAGAAGCAGAGGCGAGGAAGAAGGCGGAAGCAGAAGCGAAGGTAAGGGCAGAATCAGAGGCAAAGGCGCGGGCTGAAGTAGAGACCCGTTTGGCAGAAGAGGCGAAGGCAAAAGAGGAGGCAGAGGCGAGGAAGAAGGCAGAAGCAGAAGCGAAAGCAAGAGCGGAAGCAAGGGCAGAAGCAGAGGGAAAGGCGCGAGCTGAAATAGAAGCACGCCTGGCAGAAGAGGCAAAGGCACGGGAGCAGGCAGAATCGGAAGCGAGGGCTAAGTCAGAAGAAGAGGCAAGGTCGCGAGCTGAAATAGAGGGACGTCTGGCCGAAGAGACAAAGACGAGAGAAGATGCTGAAAGGAGAGCCAAGGCGGAAGCGGAGGCCAGAAGAAGGGCGGAGGAGGCGGCAAGACAAAAGGCAGAGGCAGAAGCTAAAGCCAGAGCGGACGAGGAAGAAGAGGCAGAGGCAAGACGCAAAGCAGAAGAGGATACCGAAACTTTCGGGAAGAAGGCGGCTATCTCCCCTGGACAGTGGTCAATAACCTATCCTGATGGCCGAAGCTATGCGGGTCAACTAAAGGATGATCTTGCTCACGGTCAGGGAACCATGATCTTTTCTGGCGGTGAGAAGTATATGGGCGAGTGGAAAGCGGGAGAAAGGAATGGGCAGGGCCTTTTCACCCTCGCGGATGGTTCCGTCTATACGGGTCATTGGAAGAAGGATGTGAGAGAAGGCGAAGGAGTATTGACTCTGGCCGGCGGACGAAAGTATACAGGCGGATGGAAGAGTGATCTGTTCCACGGCGAAGGACTTGATATCTACCCGGATGGGAAAAAATATGAAGGTCAATTCAAGACGGGCAAATATGAAGGGAAGGGTTCCTTGCTCCTTGCAGATGGTACAAAATATGTAGGTGAATTTAAGAATGGGCTATCAAATGGGAAAGGGGTCTTGACATATCCGAACGGCGACCGATACTCGGGCGATTTCAAGAATAACAAGTATCATGGACGAGGTGCACTCTCCCTGACTGATGGAAGAAAATATGAAGGTGAACTGGCAAATGGCCTGCCTCACGGTCAGGGGACGATGACATTTCCGGGCGGCAGGAAATATCAGGGTCGGTTTGAGAACGGCAAATTTGTCGAATAGGAAGATTACGCATGTGTGACAGAGGAGTGGGGCATTGAAAAAGCTGGTCAAAGAAATCTTCGAGAGCGGACAAGTTGACTTTGCATTGAAGGATGATGCCCATGACGGTGAGGGGGTTTATGCCTATCCCGACGGTAGCAGTTTTGCCGGGCTGCTTAAGGAAGGCGTTTTTCATGGAAAAGGAATCTTCAAATGGCCCGATGGAAGCAAGTATGAGGGCGTTTGGGAGAAAGGCCTTCCCAGCGGACAGGGAGTCTTGACACTCGCTGATGGCAGCCGTTATCAAGGCGCGTGGAAGGAAGGGGATATCAACGGGATAGGGACATTAACCCAGCCTGATGGCAGCAAATATACGGGACAGTGGAAAAACGGCAGTAGAAACGGGAAGGGGGTTTTAACCCTCCCGGACGGTAAAAAGTACGATTGCGAATGGGAAAATGATATGTTCCACGGGAAGGGGATTTTGACATTCCCGGACGGTTCTACGTATGAAGGGAAATGGAAAGAAGATAAGTTTCACGGGCAAGGGGTTTTAACCCTCCCGGACGGTTCGAAACATGACGGTGAATGGTCCGGCAATAAATTTAAATTCCTCTTTAAGAAAGAGAAAAAATAGTTATCTAATGGGGCGTTTGCTATTTCGCCCTGGAAATATAACGTCAGATCTTAATCGCAGAAGCGCGTCTCTCCCTTGACAGGTAGGTCCTTTGTCCCTATATTAAAAGCACAAGAAATTCATATCCCTTAAGGCGAAGGTGACTGATGGTGAAAGATAAGACGACAGAATACCTGCGAACTTTTTTCGATGTGAATCAAACTATTTTTTCCTCTCTGTCTCTTAAGGAAATTCTCAAAATTCTGGTGAAGAAAACTGTCAGCGCCCTGGGGGCCAAGGCCGGAAGCTTGAGGCTTTTGGACGAACAAACCAAACGTCTGGAGCTGGCTGCCTCGCAGAACCTCAGCAAAAAGTATCTTAACAAAGGCCCCTTGAGTTCCGACCAAAGCATCCCGGAAGTTATGGAAGGGAAGGTTGTCCTTGTCAAGAATGCCCATAACGATTCGAGAATTCAGTATAGGACCGAGAAGATAAAAGAGGGCATCAACACGATCCTGTCAGTTCCGGTAGTTGCGAAAGATAAGGTCATCGGCGTTCTCAGGCTTTATTCAGGGGAGCCCCGGGACTTCAGCGGTGAAGAGATTGAATTCGTCTCAGCGCTGGCAGAGATGGGGGGTCTCGCCATCGCCAATGCGAAAATCTATGAGGATGAGGGCATCAGACTTTCTTCCCTTCTCAAGCGAGTTGGTATCGACCTTCCGGAGGAGCGCAAAGGGCAGAAGCAACGACTAAGGCCGTTTGCCATGGAACCGGTCGATCCTTCCAAGAGCCTGGAGTATTTCCGGGCGCTACATGATATTGCCAGGGCCATCCTATCCACCCTGGACTCACGGCGGGTGATAGACCTGTTGATTGGAAAAGTGCTTGCGATCATGACAGTAAAGGCGTGCTCGCTTCGTCTGGTAAACGAAACAACGCGGGAGCTTGAACTGGTCGCATCCAAGGGACTGAGTGAAAGCTACCTCCACAAGGGACCTGTCCATATGGAAAAGAGCATCCGCGAGACTCTAAAGGGCGTGCCTGTGCTGATCCTCGATGCGATAGCTGATCCCCGGATCGAGTATCCTCATGAAAATGCCAGGGAAGGAATTGCCTCGATCCTTTCGCTGCCTATCATAGCCGGGAAGCGCGTGATCGGGATACTGAGGCTCTATTCACAAGAGACGAAGCAGTATAGCGGAGGGGAAGGGGCCTTCCTCTCCGCCGTGGCAGCGCTCGCCGGCCTTGCCATCATAAATGCCAGGCTGTACGAAAAAACCAAGTACGATCTTTCCTTCTGGAAGATGACGCTGGAATATCTCGACGCTTAAAAGAGTATGAAATGAAATATATCGATGAGTACAGAGACCCTTCACTTGTAAAGGGTCTTATCACCGCCATAGAAAAACGCGCAGGGAAGATAGGCAAAGAGATTACTCTTATGGAGATCTGCGGAACTCACACCCACGTGATTGGCCGCTTCGGAATCAAAAAACTTCTGCCGGAACACATAAGACTTGTTTCGGGGCCTGGTTGCCCTGTCTGCGTCACCTCTATCCATGATGTCGATAAAGCCCTTTACCTTGCCGGAATGAAGGACACCATCTTTGCCACCTTTGGTGATATGCTCAGGGTACCCGGTACGGGACGCGCAAGCCTGCAGAAATCACGGGCGGCGGGAGCGGATGTCCGGGTGATTGTGTCTACGACGGATTGCATTGACCTTGCCGAGAAGAATACTGCAAGGGAAGTGGTCATGATGGGCATCGGTTTTGAAACAACGACCCCCATGGTAGCCTCCGTCGTGGATCTCTGCCGGAAAAAGGGGATTAAAAACTTTTCCGTCTTCTCCGTGCACAAGATCGTGCCCCCGGCTCTCAAAGCCCTCATCGATGACCCTTCCCTAAATATCGACGGTTTCATCTGTCCCGGGCATGTAAGTACAATCATAGGCTTGAGCCCATATAATGTAATCGTGGAAGCAGGAAGGGCAGCCGTCATTACAGGCTTTGAGCCCGTTGATGTTCTGGAAGGAATCCTGATGATATTAGGCCAGATTGCGGAAGGGAAAAGAGAGGTCGCCATACAGTACGCAAGGGGCGTCAACCCCCAGGGAAACCCCCGTGCACGGGAGATCATACACAGGGTCTTCCTGACAGGGGATGCAGACTGGCGGGGCCTTGGCAGAATACCGGCAAGCGGTCTCTTCTTACGGGATGAGTATAAAGCATTTGACGCACTTGAAAAATTTGACGTTCCCCCTATTCACTCAATAGAGATCAAGGGCTGCGGCTGCGGGGACGTCCTCAAGGGCGTCAGACTTCCCGATCAGTGTTCCTTATTCAGAAAGACGTGCACCCCGACCAATCCCATAGGCCCCTGCATGGTGTCATCAGAGGGCACCTGTGCGGCCTATTACAAGTATCATCTCGATTCTTAAGAGGCGCTTCTTTCTTCTTGGAAGAAGAAAATAATCTAAGTTTTCAAATGACAAATGCGGGAGCATAAAAGAGTTCAGTGATTAAGAGAGTACGCTACCTGTTTTCCGGCGTCGTTCAGGGGGTGGGATTCCGCCCCTTTATCTATCGCATGGCAATAAGTCATTCGCTGTCAGGCTTCGTTCAAAACCGTCCGGACGGGGTTGTCGTTGAGGTGGAAGGCCCTGCGGACGCCATCCATTCCTTCATGTCAAGTGTGAACAAAGACCCCCCCCCTCTTGCCGACATTTCGGGAATTTCCTCCGAAGAGGTGGAAATAAAGAACGACAAGGCATTCCGGATTATTGAGAGCGAAGCCGGGGGGCCCGGGAGGGTTCATATTACGCCTGACATCGCCACCTGCGACGACTGCTTGAAGGAGCTACTTGACCCCGCCGATCGAAGATTTCGTTATCCCTTTATCAACTGCACAAACTGCGGCCCCAGGCTGACGATTATCAAGGATATCCCTTACGACCGGATCAACACGTCCATGTCCTGTTTTCCCATGTGTGCCCTGTGCCAGGAGGAGTACGAAAACCCGGCAGACCGCCGTTTTCACGCCGAGCCGAATGCCTGTCCTGCCTGCGGGCCGGAACTTGCTCTTCTTGATGGAAAAGGGAAGCCGCTCTCTGACAGAGACCCCCTTGAGAAGGTCATCAAGTTGCTTCTTGCTGGATATGTAGTCGCCATAAAAGGTCTCGGAGGTTTTCATCTTGCCGTTGATGCGGCCAATGACGAAGCCGTAAAAAGGTTGAGGTCACGGAAGTTCAGGGAGGAAAAACCGCTGGCCATCATGGTGAGAGATTTGGAAACGGCCTCGCGGATTTCCATGATAGGCAAGGAGGAGGAGCACATTCTCCTCTCTCCCCAGCGGCCTATAGTCCTTGCCAAGAAGAGGGAGGGGGATACGATCTCCCACGCCGTTGCCCCGGGCGTGTCTGATTTCGGAATCATGCTCCCTTATACGCCGTTGCATCACATGCTCTTGGAACAACATTTTCACGCCCTCGTTATGACCAGCGCGAACCAGGTAGATGAGCCCATCTGTATCGAAAACAGGGAGGCGATAAAGCGTCTGGACGACATAGCCGATTACTTCCTCGTTCATAACAGGGATATCCTCGTGAGGTGCGATGATTCCATCGCGACAGTATCTTGCGGGAAGAGAAGGATCATCCGCCGGTCCAGAGGTTTTGCCCCGATACCCATTACCCTCACGAAGTCTTATCCTCCCATCCTTGCCCTGGGCCCCCAGATGAAGACGACCATCTGCATTTTGAAAGGAAACCTTGCTTTCCTGAGCCCCCACATCGGGGACATGGAAACCCCGGAGGCCAGGGATTTTTATCAGGAGAGTCTTACTCTCATGCAGAAGATCGCAGAATGTGAGCCCGGTATTGTTGCCTGCGATCTCCACCCCGCCTACTACACCACGATGATTGCAGAGGGGCTTTCCGCTTCCCGTGTCATCCGCATCCAGCACCATCATGCCCACATCGTAAGTTCTATGGCGGAAAATGGCATCGAGGGGGAGGTTATCGGTATTGCCATGGACGGGACCGGATACGGCACGGACGGCACAGTGTGGGGTGGGGAATTCCTCATTGCATCCGAATCGAACTTCACGCGCATCGGCCATGTAGCAAATTACCTCCTTCCCGGCGGGGAGAAGGCCATCAAGGAACCATGGCGGATTGCTGTGAGTCTCCTTAAACAGGCATACGGTGATGATTGGCCGGGTATTGCGGAAAGTTTGGATATAGTTCCTCATAAAAGCTTCTATGAAACCATGGACAGGATAATGACCCAGAGGTTCAATTCTCCCATGACGTCAAGCCTGGGAAGGCTCTTCGACGGTGTCGCCGCCATTTTGCGACTTCGCAGAAAGGTCACCTTCGAGGGACAGGCGGCGATGGAACTCGAGGCCCTGGCAAAGGGTAAGACCGGCAGCTTTCTGCAATTCAATATCGAAGAGGCCGGCGATGTTATTCATCTCGATTTTTCGCCCATGATCCGGGGAATCGTTGCAGCGCTCCGGGCGGGAAGGAGCCGTGAAGAGCTCGCCTTATCCTTTCACCTTACCTTGCAAGCGGCCTTCTGCAAAATGGCCCGGACGATACGGGATAAGACGGGGCTGAATCGCGTCGTCCTCAGCGGCGGGTGCTTCCAGAACCGCATCCTCACTGAGGGAACAGTTGCGGAACTTGAGAAAGCGGGCTTTGAGGTATTTTTTCATAAGGCAATACCCACCAATGACGGCTGCATTTCTCTCGGGCAGGCCGTCTGTGCGGGCGCGCAGGCAATGCGGTAATTGACTGGAGGTGATCTTTGAAAATTGTCTTCGCAAGCGCGAAGATATGGATGAGCCTTATGGCGAGGGCGGCCTATGCTTTTTTTACTTTTGGAATGAAAAAGGTGAACTTGCTTCCCTTTCCTTCTTCACTTTCCACTATTATGCCGCCGTTATGCAATTCTACGATGTACTTAACTATCGAGAGCCCTATGCCTGTGCCGCCGATTTTCTTCACGGCGGGGCTGTCTACTCTATAGAACTTTTCAAATATTATTGGCAGCGCGTCCCTTGGTATTCCGAGTCCCTGGTCAGAGACCGATACATAATACCTGCTGTCCCTGTCTTCCATGGTGATATGAATATCACCGCCATCCGGTGAATACTTGACGGCATTTGAAAGGAGGTTGGTTATAACCTGTATTGTTTTATTTCTGTCGATTGTTATTTTCTCAGCTTTCTCGGGCGCTGTGAGAAATAATTTGTGCTTTGCCGAAGCGCTCTTGAAAGTATTGTATACAGTGTTTAACAGTTCCTTGAAGTCTACTTCTTCCGGGGAAAGGCTGAGGCCTTTGCCCGCGTCTATCCTTGACAGGTCAAGCAGGTCGCCTATGAGCGCACCCAGCCGCAGGGTCTCCTTGTTTATAATGCTTGCATAGCCTTTAATTTTCTCCGCATCCAGGTTCCTCATCATTATCAGCTCGCTGTAGGCCTGTATCGGTGTCAGCGGTGTCCGGAGCTCGTGTGAGACCATGTTTAAGAAGTCGGTCTTCATCCTGTCAATTTCTTTTGACTCTGTGATGTCCCTGAATACCGCGACCGTTCCGGCGGTCTCGCCTAATTCGTCTATTATGGGCGCGAACACAGCGGCAAATACATGTTCCCTGTTTCCTATCTTGAATACGACCTCTTCGCGCAGGGAGCTCTTTGAGCTTAAGACCTTCGAGAAATTGTCTATGACCTCGCTGTTCGAAATGCTTTCCTTAATGGCTTTGTTTATGACCTTCTCGGACTTTATCGAGAATACCTTTTCGGCGAGTCTGTTTGCCATAACTATTTTGTTTTCCCGGTCAACGGCAATAACTGCATCTTCCATGCTTTGTACTATGGATTCGATACGCTGCTTTTCTATTGCCAGGTTTATGTTGACCTTCTTCAATTCTTTGTTCAACTGTTCGGCGCGCTCTTCCAGATGTTCGTACAGGTTTGTATTCTCAATGGCTATAGCGGCCTGCGACGCCAGGGCCTCCAGGAATTTTATCTCGCTTTCCGAAAAGCTTTCCGCACCTAATCTGTTCACCACCTGGACGACGCCTATTATCTGGTTTCTTACCTTGAGTGGTACGCAGAGGATTGACCGGGTGATGAAATGTGTTTCTGCATCGACGCGTTTGGCAAAACGCGGGTCTTTTGACACATCCGGCACGAGCAGCGATGCCCCCGTGGATGCAACCCAACCGGCTATACCCTCGCCCTTTTTCAGCCGGATCTTCTTGACTTCATCTTCTTTCGGGCCCGTGGCGACTTCAAAATAAAGTTCATCTGTTTGCCGGTCAATAAGGAAGACGGAGCTTGCTTCTGCCTGCATGACACGCTCCGCCGACTGCATGATAATCTTCAACAGCTGTTTCAGGTAGCGCGTGGAGTTTATTACTATGCTTATCTCCATCAATGCCGTCATCTTGGCGAGCTCTTCTTCCTTTTCCTTGTTTACCTTCTCGGTTATGTACTCCTGTACGGAAAGCTCGACTGTCACGTTAAAAAGGTTCAGGATTAAGTCAGCCAGTTCTTTTATCCTGTCCGGCGCGAGAAACGTCGATTTCTCGAATGCAGCCTTGAGCATGCCGTAATCGATACCGTAATCGCGGCTTATTTTCTTTAGGCCCGTTTTGCCCCATGAAGGGTCTGCGCATAATCCGACCATGATAAATATCTTTTTTCCAAAGCAATCCGCCGAGACACAGAAGTGCGAGAAGCCGCACGTATCGCACTTGACGGTGCCGGTTTCTTCATCTAAGTTTTTAACTTTGAAATCCGCGCATATGGCGGCGGCTTTTTCGGAGGTTTTCAGAAGATCGCATACGGCGGAAAAGTTGCTTTCCGGGATATTGATGGACCCGTCTTCGCTCACTACCTTTATACTGACGCCTAAAGCCCTGGAGATTCTATCCTGAATATCTTCCCAGAGCCTGGTATTGAAAACTTTGGAATAAGGGGCCTCAGACTGTCTTATGCCTTCCACTTTTTTTCCCATTTATTTCCCTTCCCCGTCCCCTCTATGAGAAGAGGTTAGGGGGATTCAAAAACAAGCTCAAACAATTACTAAAGAGTGACCAGCAGAGGGAAACGCAAAGCACTTTCCGAAGATCATCCTGCTTTTCTCCTTAATCTGGCTTCCCGTATTTTCCGTACGCGTTTGCCATAATATCCGGCAGAGGTGGCTCTATTGGCGAACCAAGTATAGAAATAAGTCTATTGCATGTCAAGAAAAAAGCCCGCCCCGAAGAAGAGAGGATGGGAGTATATCTGCGCCGGCGAGAATCGGACTGCGAGAAGGCTGCCTGAAATTGGATTGCAAACGATAAGGGCGCTCTTGCGACAGAGCAGACCGGGGATGAACAAGATGCATGTTATATGGGGACTGGTAATGAAAGCAGGAAGGGATAGCTACGCATATTGAAAAGATTGCGATAACGCGACTGCTCTTGCAGGGCGTTTTTTGAAGATAGGATGACGCTTGGCGGCAAGGTTGACGATATGGCTGATCATCTCCCCATGCGAGTAGCCAGCAAATTCAGCGGCGCAGGCCATACTGGCTTCGGCGCTGATATCGGAATTGGGATTAACATCAAGGATATAAAAAATACCGTCCCGAAGTCTGATGTCAAGCCGGGCATAGTCACGGCAGCCGATGGTCTTGTATGCCAGGACGCTGGTCTTCTTTAACCGTTCATACTCGGCCTCATTGAGGGGCGCAGGCAATTTCAGGCCAATCTTCACATAGTGGGATGAGCCGGGCATGAATTTGGAATCGTAGGTGCAGAGACGATCACGCACGTCGTCGAAGGCGGCAAAGTCCATTTCGGCCGGCGGCAGCATCCGGACGCTGCCATTACCCCAGAGGGAAACGTGAAATTCCCGTCCGTCAATGAAGTCCTCAACGAGAGCAGGTTGACGGAATGCGTCGAGTATATAAACAATCCGATCTTTCAGTTCATGAGGCGACGTAACGACAGCATCCGTAGTTACCCCATGACTGCAGTGTTCCCTGGACGGCTTCACAATCGCAGGAAAACAGTTCCAATCATCGATCTTCAGGGAATCATAAATGCGCCAGCGTGGCGTCGGTACACCGGCTCTTTCCATCAGTCGCTTAACCATCTCTTTATCCCAACAGAAATGCAGCACTTCGGGCGTTGCGCCCGTGTATGTGAAATCCAGGTCCTCGAGCGTCTCCGCAGCGAGCGCTTCGCTGTGCGCTACGCCGGGAATCTCTTCGCACCAGTTGAAGACGATATGCCGGTCAGGGTCGTAGGCGCTGAGGTGCGAACTGAGATCGGCATTGAAGACAGGCACGTTGGTGACAGGATGCCCCTGCTCTTCTAAGGCTGACTCAAGATTTGCAACTTCCTGAAGTGTGAGAGCTATATCGGCGGGATCCCATGCCTGATCGATATTGTGAAGCAATAGGACCGGTAGATCGGTGCGACCTCTGGCTAAAGGCATAATGCACTACCTCCTTTTTACGGGTTCACCTGGAGCAGCAAACGATACTTCATATTTTTAGAAGTCAAACCCAGTGCCCGCCTAAAACGGGATATGGTTTTTGCTCCCGGAAATCGACAGTGCAATTGTTCCCTGCCCTGACAGTTCCACGGACGCGAGAAAGTATGTGGAACGGGGTCTTGCAATGTTACCTGTTGGGCTGCCTTTTAATTTCGCCTCGTTTCTATGTTGTATGTTAGATCCTTCATAAGAAATTTTACAGAATTTTTCAAGGACTTTTTTATAATTTCGTCATTTTTTTAACGGACACGAAGTTCCCAAGAAAAAAAGAAGGAGGGATATGAAAAACGGTGAAATAAATTTTACGCAAGAAGCATCAAGAGGCTGAAGAAGCGGCGAATGGGAGAATTTGCGGAGAAGGCCTGGTGCACGCCTTTTCGCCGCGTCCGAAGCAGGTTCCGTGCGGGTTTGATAACTTCATCATGATGAAGTTCATTATGGCATTACCTCTTTGTAATTTTTAAAAAGCGCTCGAGTTTGCCCTTTTCTTTCAGCACCTTCATCCCCAAATCATGAGATGTCGCCGGTATGTCTGGTTGTTCGCTTCGCCTGACAAGCGTCATGGCAGCAGCCGGGCAGGCCGTTACACAGAGTCCGCAGCCGATACATTTTTCGTAGTCGACTGCCGCGCAATCGTTTTTCATTGTAATGGCCGATACCGGGCACCTTTCATCGGCACACACCTGACAGCCGGTGCAT
>Ga0315283_10000237_pt1 | contig 37205 bp, 28 predicted proteins | sample YL17G09_0_MG_FD_204541 | JGI IMG/M metagenome (GOLD analysis project Ga0315283, IMG submission 204541) | Sediment microbial communities from Yellowstone Lake, YNP, Wyoming, USA - YL17G09_0 | ecosystem: Environmental > Aquatic > Freshwater > Lake > Sediment | place: USA: Wyoming | collected...
TCATCTCGGGGTTCGGTCCGGGTCTGCTGATCGGCGTGACGCTGATGGTATTCGTCGTGATCTACGCGCGAATCAAGGGCTACGGCAAGGGCGATCGCGAGGGCAAGCTGCCCGTCCTCGTGGCGACGCGGCGCGCGGCGCTGGCGCTGCTGATGCCGGTGCTCATCCTGGGCGGCATCTACGGCGGCATATTCACGCCGACCGAAGCCTCGGTGGTCGCCGTGTTCTACGCGCTGATCGTCGGCGTCGGTGTCTACCGCGAGACGAAGATCGCCGACCTGCCGCACGTGTTCCGCAAGAGCGTGATCTCCTCGGCCGTGATCATGTTCATCATCGCCAACGCCGGCCTCTTCAGCTACCTCATCACCCGCGCCGGCGTGCCGGACATGATCGGCGCCTTCCTGGTCGAGTGGCTGCGCTCGCCGGCGGTGTTCCTGCTCGGCGTCAATGCTGCGTTGTTCGTCATCGGCATGTTCATCGAAACCTCGGCGTCGATCATCGTGCTGGCGCCGATTCTCGCGCCGGTGGCCCAGCATTTCGGGATCGACCCGGTGCATTTCGGCATCGTGATGGTGGTCAACCTCGCGCTGGGGATGATCACGCCCCCCTTCGGCGTCAACCTCTTCGCCGCCTGCACCGTCGCCCGGATCTCGCTCGACAAGATCGTGCCGCGACTCCTGCCGTTCGTGCTGGTCATTTTCGCGTGCCTGATGGTGATCACCTACGTGCCGGTGATCTCGATCGGCCTGCGCGATCTTGTCTACGCCAAGTGAAATAGGGGACAGACCACGATTTGTCCCGCTGTTGGAACAAATCGTGGTCCCTATTTCCACGTAGCCCGGCGTTGAGCGCAGCGAAACCCGGGTGGTAGGGGCAAAGGCCCAGGTTGCCCCGGGTTCCGCTGCGCTCAACGCCGGGCTACACGCACCGCCCGCCGTCGACCTCGAGGCACGTGCCGGTGATGAAACCGGCTTCGTCGGAGGCGAAGAACACGGCGGCGGTCGCGATGTCGGACGGCAGCGACAGGCGCCCCAGCGGGATGGTGGCGACGAACTTGGCGCGCAGCTCGGGCGTGTCCTCGCCCATGAACTGGGCCAGCAGCGGGGTGTCGCCGGCCACGGGATTGATCACGTTGACGCGGATGTTGTCGGGCGCGAGCTCCGCAGCCATCGACCGCGAGGTCACGATCGCGGCGCCCTTGCTGCCGTTGTACCACGTGAGGCCCGGCCGCGGCCGCACGCCGGCCGTGGAGGCGATGGTGATGAACACGCCGCTCTTCTTGCGCCGGAAATGCGGCACCGCGTGCTTCGCCGTCAGGTAGAGGCTCTTCACGTTGACGGCGTAGATGCGGTCGAACTCGTCTTCGGGAACGTCGAGCATCGGCCGGTTGCGATGCGTCGTCCCGGCGTTGTTGACGACGATGTCGAGATCGCCGAAGCCGGCGAGGGCGAAGGCGATCAGGCGCGAAACGTCGGCGTCCTTGGTTACGTCGCCCGCACAGAATCTGGCGCGCCCGCCGGCCGCCACGATTTCATGGGCAACCCGCTCGCCGTTGTCGACGTTGATGTCGTTGACGACCACTTTGGCACCTTCCTGCGCGAAGCGCGCGGCGATGCCCGCGCCGAAGCCGGAGCCCGCGCCCGTGACGATGGCGATCTTGTTCTCTAGTCTCATGAGGAGGGTGTCGAGGTCAGTGGGTTGAAGTGAGGCGGTCGCGGTAGATTCCGGGAGTCGATCCCTCGATCTCGACGGCGCCCGCCACCTTGCGGTAGATGGCGCCGTTGCCGGCACCGCCGATGATCGCATACGCGTACCCGGCCGCCGCCATCGCATGGAGGCACGCGAGCAGCAGCGCGCCGCCGATGCCCCGGCCCCGCGCCTCGGCGGCGACCCCCATGGGCCCGAAGAAGTTCCGGCACGTGCTGTCGTGGCAGGCGAACCCCGCGAGCGCGCCGCGATCGACGGCGACGAAGCAGGAGCGCGGCTGGTTGCCGAACGCGACGTCGCATTCATCCGCCCAGCCGTCGCCGAAGCGCTCGCGCACCCACGCCAGCACCTGCGTCTTCTCGTAGGGCAGCGCAAGGCGGACGACGATGCCGCGCAGCGCAAGCTCCCGCGCCGGCCGCTGTCCGTCGGGCAGGTCGTAGAGCTTCACCAGCAGGTCGGGCATGAGAGGAACCGTTCAGCCGTGCTGCAGCACGACGGTCTTCAGCACGGTGAAGCCGTGGAGGGCCTCGAACCCTTTCTCGCGACCGTAGCCGGACGACTTGACCCCGCCGAAGGGCAGTTCGACGCCGCCGCCGGCGCCGTAGTTGTTCACGAACACCTGCCCGCTGCGGATCGCGCGCGCCATGCGCAACTGCCGGCTCCCATCCCGCGTCCAGACGCCGGCGACCAGCCCGAAATCCGTAGCGTTGGCAAGTCGCACGGCATCCGCTTCGTCAGCGAACGGCATCGCCGCGAGCACCGGCCCGAACACCTCCTCGCACGCGAGGCGGTTCGCGGCCGGGACGTCGCGCAGCAGATGCGGCTCGACGTAGTAGCCGGAGGCGGGCGCCTCGGCGGCGACCTCGCCCTTCGCCACAATCGCGATCCCGTCGCGCGTCGCACCCGCGAGAAATCCCCGCACCCGCTCGAGCTGCCCCGCGCGGATCAACGGTCCGCAATCGAGATCCGCGAACGCTGGGCCGACCCTGAGCGCGGCGAAGCGGGCGCCGAGCCGTTCGAGCACTTCCTCGTAGCGCGATTGCTCGACCAGGAGCCGGCTGCCGGCCGAGCAGGTCTGCCCCGCGTTCTGCACGATCGCATTGACCAGCACCGGCAGCGCCGCATCGAGATCGGCGTCGGCAAAGACGACCTGCGGCCCCTTGCCGCCCAACTCCAGCGTCACCGGGCAATGGCGCTTGGCCGCTTCCTGCGCAACCCACGCGCCCGTGGCCGGCGATCCCGTAAACGAGACGTGATCGATGCCGGGATGCGCCGCCAGCGCCGCGCCGGCCTCTGCACCGAGCCCCGTGACGATGTTGAGCGCGCCTTCGGGCAGGCCGATTTCGGCGGCGAGCTCGGCGACCCGCAGCACCGACAGGCACGCATCCTCGGCCGGCTTCACCACGCAGGCATTGCCCGCTGCGAGCGCGCCGCCGGCCGAGCGGCCGAAGATCTGCAGCGGGTAGTTCCACGGAATGATGTGCCCCGTGACGCCGTGCGGCTCGCGCCAGGTCAGCACCGTAAACCCCGCGGGATAGGGGATGGTCTCGCCGTGCAGCTTGTCGCAGGCGCCGCCGTAAAATTCGAAGTAGCGCGCGCAGGCGGCGGCGTCGGCGCGCGCCTGTTTCAGCGGCTTGCCGCAGTCGCGTGCCTCGATGAACGCGAGCTCGTCGGCATGGTCGAGGATGGCTCGCCCGAGCCGTGCGAGCAACCGCCCTTTCTCCGCCGGCGCCAGGCGGCCCCACGCGCCGTCGCGCGCGCCCTGCGCGGCCTTCACGGCACGGTCGATGTCGGCGGTGTTGCCGCGCGCGATCGCGGCGAACGGCTGCCCGTTCGAGGGGTCGATCATCGGCAGCGTCTCGCCGCCAGCCGGTGCCACCCAGCGATTGCCGATGAAATGCTGCGGCGGCGTGGTAATCACGGGCAGGGGGTGGGGAGCATTCATGATGGGTTCACCGTATCGCAGAGGTTGGCCGATCCGTAGTCCGGCGTTGAGTGAAGCGACACCCGGGTGGGCGCGGCAACGGGCACGTGGCCCCGGGGGCTTCGGTACCGTCAACCCGGGCTACGCATCCACGCATCGAGGCAAATTTCAGGTCAGGATCTGGGTTTGAACTTCCACGCGAGCGTGTTCTCGTCGGTGCGCGGCGCGTAGGTGATGCCGTCGCGCGTCGCCCACAGGTTGACCTGGAAGTGCAGCGGGATGATGCCGGTGTCGTTGATCGCGAGCTCGGTCGCGCGTTGCAGCATCGCCTCGCGCTTCGGATCGTCGACGATGGCGAGCGCATCCTCGGTCAGCGCGTCGACCTTGCCGTTCGAATAGCGGCCGCGGTTCGCGGTGCCGAAGCCGCGCTCGCGGTTGTACGTCATCAGCAGCGCCTTCAGCGACGACGACGCCTCACCGGTGCCGGTGCTCCACCCCAGCAGCATGAAGCTGAACTTGAGATCCGTGGCCTGGCTGAAAAACGTCGAGGACGGCATCGCCACGACCTTGGTGTCGATGCCGACGCGCGAGAGCATCTGCGCGACGGCCTGCGCGATTTTCGCGTCGTTGACGTAGCGGTTGTTCGGCGCGTGGATCGTGAGCCCGAAGCCGTCGGGATAGCCGGCTTCGGCCAGCAGTTTTTTCGCGCCTTCCGGGTCGAACGGCTCGACCTTGAGGTTCTTCGTCGCCCCGAACAGGAAATCGGCGACCAGCTGGCCCGACGGCACCGCTTCGCCCTCCATCACCTTGGCGACGATCGCCGGCCGGTTGATCGCCTTCGACATCGCCTTCCGCACGTTCGGGTCCTTCAGCGGATTTTTCGCCACCGGCTTGCCGGCCTTGTCGGTGACGAACGGCGAGACATCGCGATCGCTGTCCAGGTGCAGGTAGATCAGGCGGTCGGCCACCGTGCGATAGACGCCGAGGCGCTTGTCCTTCTTCAATTGCACGACGTCGGTGGTCGGCACGTTCTCGATCACCTGGAGGTCGCCCGACAGCAGCGCCGCGACGCGCGCGGCGTCCTGCGGCAGCAGGCGCAGCGTCACCTTGGTCCACGGCGTCCTGCCGCCCCAGTACGCGTCGTTGCGCGCCAGTTCGATGCGGTCGCCCTTCGCATAACGGACGAGCTTGTACGGGCCGGTGCCGACCGCCGCCTTGCCGCTGTTGAAGTCGTCGGTGGTGGCCTTCGCGGCCGCCTTCGAAATGATCGTGACCTGCGTCATGTCGGACGGCATCAGCGGATACGGCGTGGCGGTCCTGAAGCGGATCGTCAGCGGATCGACGACGACCATCTCCTTGATCTGCTTGGTGAACGCGGTGAACGGCGACGGGCTGTTCGGCACGGTGGGCACGCGCTCGATCGAGGCGACGACATCGGCCGCCGTGAAGTCGCTGCCGTCGTGGAACTTCACTCCCTTGCGCAGCTTGAACTCCCACGTCAGCGGATCGATCACCTTCCATTCGGTCGCCAGGCCGGGCTCCAGCTGTGATTTCTCGTTGCGCTGCACCAGATAGCCGAAGATGTGCGCGGCGACGTTGTTGTTCGGCGTGACGTTGTGATAGTGCGGGTCGAGCGCCGTGACGTCGGTGCCGAGTCCGATGGTCAGGTCGGCGGCAGTGGCCGGCACCGCGGCGAAGGCGATCACGGCGGCGACCGTGACCGCCGACAACACACTCAACAGCGGCCTGGCGGCAAACTGGTGCAGCAGCATGACACGTGCTCCCGGGCAATCCCACGTTGCCACAATGGACGAAGGATAGCGCAACCCGGCGCTGCCGTGACGGCGCGGACGTCCCGCCGTCGCCGTGAGGAAACCCACGGGCGCGAAATCGTGTCGAATTGTTGCAATGTCAACCGGGCTGCGAATTGCGGCGTTCCTGGAAGCGCGCCGGCGGATTTTCGATGCAACCCGCGGTCATGCAGGACCCGCCCGGCGCAATGGCACCGAACACTCGAACCCAAACCAGCAGGAGACACCATGTCCCGTCGCCTCGCCCTGATCGCCGCACTGGCCAGCACCGTGGCCGCCGGCGCCCTCGTCGCCTCCCCCGCTTCAGCGGGCAACGTCGCCTGGAGCGTATCCGTCGGCGTTCCCGGTCTCGCCGTCTCCGCCGGAGCACCGGCTTACGGCCTCGCCGCGCCGCTCCACGGACCGGCCTACGGCTACGGACCCTATCGACCGTACTACCGGACCTACGCGCCGGCGCCGGTCGTGATCAGGGCTCCGGTCGTTGCCCTCTATCCGTACGCGTTTCCGGCGTCCGTGGTGGTCGCGCCGCGCGTCCACGCACGGCACCGGGCCGCCGTCGCGCCCTATGCCTATTTCGCCCCGCGTCCCATCCCGTACGGCTGGAATTGAGGGCAGCCCACGCGACCGGCACCGCGGCCGTTCAGCCGCGATAGCGAATCCGGTAGATCGCGCCGGCGTGATCGTCGGACACGAGCAGCGAGCCGTCCGGCGCGACCAGCACGTCCGCCGGACGTCCCCAGACGCTCTCCCCCTGCAGCCAGCCCTGCGCGAACGGTTCATAGCCGACGGCTGTTCCGGACGCATCGACACGCACCAGCGTGATCCGATAGCCGGTCTTGCGGCTGCGGTTCCACGAACCGTGCTCGGCAATGAAGATCTGGTTGCGGTAGGCGACCGGAAATTGCGTCCCCGTGTAGAAGCGCATGCCAAGCGAGGCGACGTGGGGGCCCAGATTCTGCGCCGGCGCCACGAACTCGCTGCACGGCCGTGACGCGCCGTACTGCGGATCGGCAATCGTGCCGCCGTGGCAGTACGGATAGCCGAAGTGCATGCCCGCGCGCGGGGCGCGATTGAGCTCATCCGGCGGCACGTCGTCGCCGAGCTGGTCACGCCCATTGTCGGTGAACCACAACTCCTTCGTCTGCGGGTGCCAGTCGAAGCCGACCGTGTTGCGGATGCCGCGCGCGAAGACTTCGAACTCGCTGCCATCCGCGTTCATGCGGAAAAGGGCGGCGTAACGATTCAGGGTCGGCTCGCAGATATTGCACGGGGCGCCGACCGGCACATACAGCTTGCCATCCGGGCCGAACGCGATGAACTTGCGGCCGTGATGGCCGTCGGTCGGAAAGCGGTCGGTGACCACGACCGGCGCCGGCGGGTCGGCGAGCCGCCGCTCGATGTCGTCGAAACGCAGGATGCGGTCGATCGCAGACACGTAGAGCGCACCGGCGCGGAACGCCACCCCCGCCGGCTCGCGCAATCCCGACGCGACCACGCGCACCACGGGCGCACCGTTCCCCTCTTGCGGCAGCGTGACCGCATAGACTTTGCCCTCTCCGGTCGAGCCGACGAACAGCGTGCCGCCGGTGCCCCAGGCCATCGCGCGCGCATTGGGCACGCGGGCGACGACGCCGATCGAGAATCCCGGCGGCAGCCGGATCGTATCGAGCGGCAAGTCCGACTGCGCCGGCGCGGTGCAGGCGACGGCGAACAACGCGGCGCCGGCGAGGGGAAAACGCAGCGAATTTCCTGGCGACATCGTGCCTTCCTCGCGTAGCTCGGGTTGAGCGAATGCGAAACCCGGGACCAGCCTCCGACCATGCTTCGGCCCCGGTTTCGCATTCGCTCGACCCGGGCTACGGAATCCCGGCCGCAGAATTCCGGCACCAGCATCCCGGCGGCGGCATCCCGGCCACGGAATTGCTGCGGAATCCCCGCAACGTTCGATCTCGATCCGCAATGATACGCATTTGACAGTCTTGCGCGGGCTGCCTATGCTGACCCGTCGGCCGCCCCTCTCGCCAACGGCTCCAAGGAGGTCCGTCCCATGAACGCGCCCGCCACGGCCAGCACGGTCCGCCCCGATCTTTCCGCCTCGCCCGCCCACGGTCTTCTGGCCTGGGACCTGATCCACAAGCTGGTATCGTTCGACACCACCAGCCGCGATTCGAACCTGGCGCTGATCGACTGGGTCCGCGGCTACCTGCGCGGGCACGGCGTGGAGTCCACGCTGACGTTCAACGACGACCAGCGCAAGGCCAACCTGTTCGCCACCCTGCCGGCGCAGGACGGCAACGTGACGACGCACGGCATCGTGCTCTCCGGCCACACCGACGTCGTCCCGGTCGACGGCCAGCCGTGGGACACGAACCCGTTCGAGGCGACGATCATCGGCAACAAGGTGCACGGTCGCGGCGTCACCGACATGAAGAGCTTCAGCGCGACCGGGCTCGCGTTCGTGCCGGAATTCCTGCGCCGCGGATTGCAGCGCCCGGTGCACTTCGCGCTCTCCTACGACGAGGAAGTGGGTTGCATCGGCGTGCGCCGCCTGATCGACGACATCGCGCGGCGCGGCCTCGAGCCGACCGGCTGCATCGTCGGCGAGCCGACGGGCATGCAGCTCGTCGTCGCGCACAAGGGGAAGAAGAGCTACCGCTGCCTGGTGCGCGGCCACGAGGCGCACTCTTCGCTGACGCCGCTCGGCGTGAACGCGGTGCAGATCGCGTGCGAGATCGTCACCCTCCTCACCGGCATGGCCCGCCGATTCCGCGACAACGGCGCGTACGACGATGCCTACGACGTGCCGTACACGACCGTGCACACCGGCGTCATCCACGGCGGGACCGCGCTCAACATCGTGCCGCGCGACTGCTGGTTCGACTTCGAATTCCGGCACCTGCCGTTCGACGACCCGGACGAACTGCTGGCCGAGGTGAAGAGCTGCGCCGCGCGTTTCCTCCCGGAAATGCGGGCGGTCGCGGCAGATTCGTTCATCGAGTTCGACGCGTTGTCGGCGACGCCCGGGTTCGACACGCACGGCGAGAGCGAAATCGCCGCCATCGGCAAGGACTGCAACGGAACGCACGACTACGGCAAGGTGTCGTTCGGCACCGAGGCCTCGCTGTTCCACAACGCCGCGATCCCGACCATCATCTGCGGCCCGGGCCACATCGCGCAGGCGCATCAGCCCAACGAATGGGTGACGCTCGACCAGCTCGCGGCATGCGAGGCGTTCATGCGCCGGCTCGCCGATCGCGTCTGCGTCGCATGAGCCCGACGGGCGAAGCCACGGCCCGAAGGGCGCGTCGGCGGGCGATTGCACACGCGGCCGACAGCGGTACTTCGCGCCGGTCTCCGGACTTGGCGAAGGCCGCATGAGGCGCGCCGCGCCGACGCATCGCTGCCCGTCGACGCCATCGCGATGAGAGCACCCGGGCCGGGTTTCGGCAAGACGACGCCGGCGATCGAGGTCGCGTTTCCGGATCTCGCCGGCTGGTCCGCCGGGAATACCGGCATCCCATACGCGTTCACGTTCGCTTCCGGGACCGCCGGACCGCACGTGCTGTTGCAGGCGCTGACGCACGGCAACGAAGTATGTGGCGCGATCGCGCTCGACTGGCTGCTCGGCGAGGGCATGCGCCCCACGCGCGGAACGCTGTCGATCGTCTTCGCCAACATCGCGGCCTATCAGAGCTTCGACACCGCCGACCCGTTCGCGTCGCGCTGCGTCGACGAGGATTTCAACCGGCTGTGGACGGCCGACGTGCTCGACGGCACGCGGCAGACGGCCGACCTCACCCGGGCCCGCGCGCTGCGGCCGCTCTACGACCGCGCCGACTACCTGTTCGACCTGCATTCGATGACCGATCCCTGCCCGCCGCTGACGATGGCCGGACGGCAGCGCAAGGGCGTCGAACTCGCCCAGGCACTGGGGTTTCCTCGCTACATCGTCGTCGACGGCGGCCACGCGGCAGGCAAGCGGCTGCGCGACTACCGGTTCTTCGACGATGCCGACGACCCGCGCAACGCACTCCTGATCGAATGCGGCCAGCACTGGGAGAGCGCGGCGCCGGAAGTCGCGAAGCAGTCGACGCTGCGCTTCCTGCGCCATTTCGGCATGGTCGACCCCGCGTTCCTCGCGACGCATCTCGACCCGGCGCCGCAGCCGGCGCAGCAGGTGATCGAGGTCACGGCGACCATCACGATCGGCAGCGACGATTTCGCCTTCGCGCTGCCGGTGGAGGGCCTCGCCGTCGTGCCCGAGGCCGGCACGCTGCTGGCGCGCGACGGCCGCACCGACCTGCGCACGCCCTACGACGACTGCGTGCTGATCATGCCGACGCGCCGGCCGAAGAAAGGCGAGACAGCGGTGCGTCTGGGGCGGTTCGTCGGCTGACCGCGGCGCGCCAGAGCTCGCCCGCCCGCCGCCGGCGATCACGGCGCCGCCGCCCTGACCGCCGCCTCCGCCGCGCGCGTCAACTCTTCACCCGCGACGGCCGCCCACTTCGCGTAGAGGTCGCGGGTCGCCGCGGCGAACGCGGCGCGTTCGGCCGGCGTGAGCCGCGTGACGGCCATTCCGCCCTTTCTCAACGCCGCCAGCGCGGCCTCATCTTCCTGGCGCACGAGACCCGGAAGCTCGGCGGCGGTTTCGCGCGCGGCATCGCGCACCAGCGCCTGCTCGGCGGGGCTCCACGCTTCCCAACGCTGGCGATTGACGGCGAAGACGGCCGCTTCGGCGATCGCGTTCCACAGTATGACGCGCTTCACGCCCACCGCATCGAGGCGGGTCGTCGCGAACATCGCCGGCGTTCCCTCCTGCGCATCGAGCGTGCCCGCCGCGAACGCCGCCTGTGCGTCGCCGAAGGACATGATCCGCGCGCGGGCACCGAGCGCAGCAAACAGGTCGGCGAGTTGCGGCGGACCGGCGAGCCGCACCTGCAGCCCTGCGAGATCACCGGGCGTTCGCACCACGCGTTCCCGGGTCGCGAGTTGCCGATGACCGAGCGGTGCCAGCGCCAGCGGCACGACCTCCATCCGTTGCAGGGCGGCGATCAGCACGTCGGCGACGGGGCCGCGGGTGAGCGCAGCGACCTGCGTCGAGTCGGCGGCGAGCCAGGGCAGACCGACGACGCCGAGCGCATCGACCTGCGTCGCCCAGAACAGCGTCGAGCCGACGGCAAGATCGGCGGCACCGCTGTGCAGCGCGGCGATTTCGCGCGTGGGGTCGCGCTGCGCCAGGCTCGCACCGGGGAAGACCTTCGCGACGAGCGTGCCGCCGCTTCGTTCCTCGATGCGCTTCGCCCAGCGCTCGGCCGCCGCGCCCAGCGCGTAAGCGGGGCCGACGGCGACCGACACCTTGAACTCCTTCGGCGCTACGGACTTGGCGTCCTGTCCCTGCGCGGCCGCGGCCGCGGTCGCGGCAGCGAACGCCACTGCCGCGAGTATCCGCACGCATTGCGCCATCCAGGGAGAGCACGGTGTTGCCATCGTGACAGTCTACCGAAGCGGGGTCCCGAAGCGGCGAAACGGGGTCGGATACGTAACAATCGGGAAACGGGACCGGATACGCACCCATTGCGCGCCCTTGACCGGGGTCTTGACGGGGTCGGATCCGTGACATGGTCTTGACCGGGGTCGGATCCGCGACCTTGGCACCCAAGCGGCACCCCACCCAAAGCGAGCCCCGGACGCAGCTGCGCTCGTGACATTCGCCGTCGATCACTCCGGCGCGACGGTCGCGATGCGCACCGGCGCTTCACGCCAGTAGCGCCGATCGTGCGCGCGCTGGGCCCTCGGTGTCAGCGATGCGCCGGGAACAAAATCGAACACCAATGCACCATCGTGATCCGTCCGCCACAGCTGCGCGCCGGTAGCCTCGTACCGGGCGACGACGTCGGGACGCGGATGCCCGAAGCGATTGCGGTAGCCGGGCGTGAACACGGCCACCGGCGCGGCCGTGGCGGCAATGAACGGCGGCGTCGACGACGTGCGCGAGCCGTGATGCGGGACCAGCAGCACGTCCACCGCGAGCGCATCGGGATCGCCGCGCAACAGCTCCGCCTCGCTCCGCGCCTCGATGTCGCCGGTGAGGAGCACGCTGCCATGGTCCGATTCGACGCGCACGACGCACGACAGGTCGTTGGTCTTCAGCGCTGCCATCTCGTAGTACGCGGCCGGCGGGTGCAGGACCACGAACCGCACACCGTCCCAGTCCCAGCGCTGGCCGGCGACACAGCGCAGCAGCAGGCCGCCCTCCTCCGCGCGCCGCAAGAGGATCGCATGGTCCCCGGGCAACGACGACGCGAGCCAGTCCACCGGCACCGTCTGCAGCAGCGACAGCGCGCCGCCGCTGTGGTCGGCGTCCTGGTGGGTGACGATCATCCCGCCGAGGCGCGCAATGCCCGCTGCGCGCAAGAACGGCGCGATGATCCGGTTGCCGGCGTCGGCATCGTCGGTGAAGCGCGGGCCGGTGTCGTAGAGCAGCGTGTGCCGATGCGTCTCCACCACCACCGCGAGGCCCTGCCCGACGTCGAGCACCGTCATCCGGAATGTCGACGCGTCCGGCCGCGGCGGCAGCACGACGAACAGCGGCAGGAACCAGACGGCGCCCAGCGCTCGCCCGGGCACGCCGCGCGGCGCGGCGAGCCACAGCACGCCGGCCAGCGCGGCGGCCACGGCCCACAGCGGCGGCGCGTGCTGCTGCCACACCGCGCCGGACAGGCCGGACAGCCATTCGAGCGGCACCATCATCGCGGCGAAGACCATCTGCGCCGCCTGCCACAACGCATCGACGGGGATCACGATCCCGGCCAGCGCCAACGGCACGACGACGAAGGTGACGACCGGAATCGCGAGTGCATTCGCCAGCGGCGAGATGAGCGACACCACCTGGAACAACGCCAGGGTCATCGGCACCAGACCGATGGTGACCAGCATCTGCGTGCGGGTGGCGATGCGCAAGGCGCGGCCGATGCGCGCCATCCGGCCGGCAGGAGGCAGCGCGGCAAGGCGGCCGGCGTAGGCGTACATCAACAACCCGACGCTGCCGAACGACAGCCAGAAGCCGGGCGTGATGCCCGCCCAGGGATCCCAGGCGACGACGATAGCCAGCGCCCACAGCCAGATGATCGAAGCGGTTCCCGGCCGCGCCAGCCACAGGCCGATCGCCGCGACGGCGAGCATCAGCAGGGTGCGCTGCGCCGGGACCTGCGAGCCGGCGAGGAGGACGTAGAGGAACGCCGCGACGACGCCGACGAGCGCCGCCAGCTTGCGCGCGGGCAACCGCGTGGTCAGCCACATGCTGCGTCGCGCCAGTGCGTAGGCGAGCGTCCCTGCCAGCGCGGCGAACACCGTGACGTGCAGGCCCGAGATGCTGATGAGATGCGTGATGCCGATGCGGTTGAACACGCGCCATTGCGGCTCCGGAATCGCGCGCTGGTCGCCGATGGTCAGCGCCACGATCACGCCGGCGTAACGCGCATCGGTGAGTGCGGCGAGGATGCGTGCGCGAACCTTCTCGCGTGCGCGCTCCACCCAGTCCGATGGCCTGCCGGCAAATTCGTCGAGGCGCGTGTTGCGGTCATCCTTGCGCACATAGCCAGTGGCGCGGAGATTGTTTTCCAGGAGCCAGGCTTCGATGTCGAAGCCGTGCGGATTGACGTTGCCATGCGGGCGCTTCAGCCGCACGACGAGGCGCCAGCGTTCGCCGGCAGCAAGCGGCGGCGGCGCATCGATGGTGCCATCCTTCTTCAGCTGCGCGTACCACGCGAGCGATAGCCGCGCCGGAATGGTCGCTGCAGGTGTTTCAGTCCGCTCCACCGCGAACGCGAAGCGCGTGCCGCGCTCCGACAATTGCGGCAATTCATCAATGATGCCGACAAGCGCAATATCGGCGCCTTCCCATTGCGCCGGCAGCGCGTCGGCGAGCCGCGTCTCGGCCCGCCACGCGGCGTAGCCGAAGCCGAACGCGCCCGCCGCTGCGGCAACCGTCGTCCAATGAACGAATGCAGCTAGCGGAGGGGCAACGACACCGCAGACGTGCAAACGCCGACCCAACCAGTGCGACGCGACCACCGCGATGGCAAACGCACCGGCCGCCACGAGCCATGGCATGATTGGTGGCAGGGCGGGCTGCCACTGCAGCAGCGTGGCGCCGGCGGCGAAGGCGAGCAACGCGATGGGCAGCCCGGGCATGGGGTTGCCACTCTAGGCTGCGGCAGACGCCACCGCCATTCGACCGATGGCCGAGTCCACTTCGTAGCCCGGGTTGAGCGCCAGCGAAACCCGGGGGGGCGTGGACCGGGAAACGGTCGCTCCGGCTGCTGCCCCGGTGCCGACGCCCGGTGTGCAGATGTTTGTTGCCTACTGCGGCATCAACGACTGGATATACGCTTCGATTTGTGGCGCTGTCGTGCGCGTGGCGTCCGGCCCGACGGCCCCGGCGATAAGGGACGCGCCACGCAAACCGAACAAGTATCGAATTATCAGTAGCCCGTCAGTCAACGCGTCGGCCTGACCATTTCCATCAATATCGAATTGCGGTCTCAGATTGATCATCTTGGTCCGAATTGCTGCGGGGTCCGTCAGCGTCGCCCCGGAACCGATCGCACCGTTGGTCAGCGCCATGCCGGTGAGTCCGAAAAGGTACCTGATGATAATGAGCCCGTCGGTAAGGGCGTCGTACGAGTCGTTGCCATCAGCATTCAGTGAGCCTTGCGGCCGAGTCACGGAGCCGATCGGTGCGAACGTGGTCAGGTAGACCGCCGAAGTTTGCGATGGGGTACCGGTGGTGACCGAAGATTGGTAGTCGAGCAGCACGAGGCTCGCCAGCCCGCTCCTGTTCGTGTCGAGCACCAGCGGAATGAAGCCGCAATTCGCGATGCATGCCGCTGACAACACTTCCGCGGCTGTGAGCGCTCCCCCCGACTGCCGTTGCGGCAGCCACGGAACGAAGTGCCCAGAGCCGTCGTTCAGGCGTGCCGTATGTTGGAGCAGGCTCGCGACCGAGGTGGTGGTCAACTGGCTTACGACGTCCGGCGCCCCGTCGCCATTGACGTCAATGAGGCGGTAATGGCCGGTTACGTAGTCCAGCCCCGCGTCCTGGTAATTGCCCAGTGCTTCCAGGGTGATGTCGGTGAACTGGAAATTGCCGTCGTTCCGAAGAATCTCCACATACGTCTTCCCGGCCCCTTCCCACTGCACCAGCAGATCCGTTCGGCCGTCGCCGTTGAAATCGCCGGCCAGGATCTGCGAGCAGCCAAGACCGCTGAATACGGCAGGGGGCGGATCGTAACCGTACTCGATGTCGGCGATAGCGTCTGGAATGCTCACCCGGCCGCGTTCGACGAATCTTCCGTCCGCACCCAGTTGGTGAAAGCGAATGGTTCTGTTGTGGTCGGGGCCACCGTCAGGGGTGCTGTAAGTGCCCGTGATGACCTCGGCTTTGCCGTCGCCATCCAGATCGGCCAGCGTCGCGCATCCGGTCGGCTGATACTCGAATGTGGCGGACGAATGATCGCCGGGGCGCTCCACGTCCGGCATCCAGCGGATCTCCGGTGGCAGCGCACTCGTTGCATCGGTGAAATTTCCCTGGCCGTCGCCGTACAGCAACTTGACGCCGTTGGCCTTCACCAGCGTGGTGGCGCCGGCGTTGATCACCACATCGAGATCCCCGTCGCCGTTGGCGTCGCCCAGACCGCCCATGTGATTGAAGGCCGCGGAGTTCAAAGGAATTCGAGCCGTGGCATCTTTGTACTTGCCGTTGGGCTGACTCAACAGGAGCGTGTTGTTGAACCCGGAGTCCAGCAGGCCATCGGCAGCCGCGAATTCGGCACCGGAATTGATGAAGAAGACGTCATCGCGGCCGTCATGGTTGAAGTCGCCGATGAGGATCTGGGTAGCCGACCAGGTAAAAGGTGGCGCGCCTTCGATGACTTCGGCGGTGCCATCGTAGAACGTTCCATCGCCACGATTCAGCCACACCATGATTGGAAGCTTGGGCGCACTCTGGGCGAAGTGGGGCGCCACGACGATGTCGATATAGCCATCGCCGTTCAAGTCGGCGAACTCGTACATCCGCGGCGATTGAAACACGGACTCGAAGGACCGCACACGCGGCCCGGGCTCGACGATCGACGTCGCGTTGGCAATCAGCGATCGCGTTTGCGGCGGCTGAAGTGTCGTCTGCTGGGGCGTGCGCGCAATGGGGCCCGCCGGCGTGATGCGGTTCGAGGGCGCGGAGGGTGCGCTCGCACCCCGCGCATTGGAAGCAGTCACCGTGAACGTGTACTCGACGCCGTTGGCGAGCCCGTTGATCCTGTGGCTCCGACTGGTGCCGCCCGCATCGGCGTCCACGCCACCGGCGGGGGTCGAACTTACCAGGTAGCCCGAGATCGCGCTGCCGCCGTCGCTGGCCGGGGCGGCGAAGGTCACGACGGCCGCGCTGCTTCCCGGCGATGCAATGACATTGGTGGGCGCGCCAGGGGGCGCGGCGGGCGTTACCGCTGCGGACAGCCCCGACGGCGCGCCTGCGCCCGCCGAGTTGGTCGCCGCGACCGTGAACGTGTAGGCGGTTCCGTTGACCAGCCCATTGATAACATGAGTCAGGCTGGTGGTGCCGGCATCGCTATCGACGCCACCTTGCGGCCTGGACGTCACCGTATAGCCAGTGATGACCGAGGTCCCCGGGTTCGAGGGCGGCGCGAAGGCAACGGCGGCCTGTCGATCACCGGGTGTGGCCGAGACGATGGTCGGCGCACCGGGAGCACCGGGAATCGATGCGACCACGTTCAGCGTCGTGCTCGCCGGGATCGCGCTCCACACCTCGAGCATCGAGAATGGAGGCGGGGCAAATTCATAGGTGCCCGGATTGTCGGCAGCGACAACGTCGATCGCAATCGCGCAAGATCCGTTGGCCGGAATCTTGGCGTTGCCCTGGCCGAGAAAGTATGGCTGCTGCTCGCCGGCCGGAGAACCGTCCCCGGCTCCAAGCCAGGTTCCTCCTCCACAGGTGCTGCCGGCATTCGGGCTCGTCGCCACTCTGATGCTCGGCGGCAGGTTCAGGTTGTAGATGACCGGCGTCAGTGGCACAGCATTGAAATTCGTCAGCGTGAACCTCAGCGTGGACACCCCAAAGACGGGGTAGATGCTGTCCGGGTTGAACGTCGCCGTCACCGTCGGCGGGGTGAGCAAAGTGCCCGTCGCCACCAAGCCGAGCGTGAACGGCCCGGCGCCACCGTCGTTGCCCACGACGAGCGAGCCTGCGGCGCCCCCGGCCGCAGTCGGAGTGAACCTCACCTTGATCTCGCCGCATGATGCGCCGGCAGCGAGCGAGGCCCCGCAAAGATTCGATACGATGGCGAATGGTCCGGTGGCCGCAAAGCTCGTCAGATTGACGCTTGCAATGCCGCTGTTCGTGATTTGCAGGCCGAAATCGAAGTAGGTCCCAACCGAAACGGGAGAATACAGAGTGAACGGGTTGCTTCCGTTGCCTGCACTCAGAGCCGCATCTGAGCCAGGCGACAGGGTGAATAGCGCGAAGAACAGACCGGCCCGACAAATGCGAGCGTTGGCAATGCCCGCAAGAAGAACTGCTGGCCAATCGCGGCGTGGATCCACGTCCCTATACTCCCGGTTGAGTGAATGAGGGTGAAGGCAACTTCAACCGGCGGAAAGGACTGGCCTCGCCCGTGCCTATCGCGCCCTCAACCACGTCAATTCGACGCGAGCAACGAAACACCCATGCTGTCTTCCTCGGGCCTGCAGCTTCGCACCAGCGTCCCGATGCGCAACAAGGCGGAAGGATTCCCGACGCCTGCGACCGCGTCCTGCTGCAGCGCGGCTGCAGCGATTATGCGCGGGGCGCAGCCTTGGCGCTGATTTCGCGCCGGACGCGCCCGCCGCGATGGGCCAACGCCGCCTGTGGGGGCGATGATGGCAATCGATCAGGGCCGCAACGGGTGGAGCCTGCGCGGCTTTCGCGGCGATTGCAAGTTGCCGCCGCCGCAGGCGCATCGGCCATTCGCCCGATGGACGATGCGTTGGCGCCGTCGCGTAGCCCGGGTTGAGCGCCAGCGAAACCCGGGGCAACCCTCCCCATGGCCACGCCCACCCGGGTTTCGCATGCGCTCCGCCCGGGCTACGCAACCGAGCTCCGCCTCCCACAGCAAACCGACCGAGGCGAATCCCGTGCGTCCCTGTCCGGTCGGCAAGCGCTCCTTGGCGATGCAGGTGCAGACGGCGCCGGCGCTCACCGTTCCTGGTCCGGGCAGAACGGCAGCGAGCGTGAGCGCACGCCACAGCGGCGGGTCGGGGATCGCTGTTTCCCGCCGGCGATTACTTGAGGTGCAGGGCGAGGAACTCCATCGTCCGCCGCCAGGCGAGCGCGGCCGCTGCAGGATCGTACTTCAGCATCGGCAGGTTCTTCGAGTCGGCGGTCTCGTTGGCGAAGGCGTGCTTGGCGTGATAGCGGTGGAACTGGAAAGCGACGCTGGCGGCGCGGAGCTTCTGCTCCAGCTCGTCGACCTTGGCGATCGGGAAGGCCTCGTCCTCGGTGGCGAAGTGCCCCAGCATCGGCGCCGTGATCTTCGATGCATCGACGTACTCGAGCGGCGGAAAGCCGTACCAGACGACGGCCGCATCGGCCTCCGGAACGTTCACCGCCGCAAGGACCGTGAGCGCCCCGCCCATGCAGAAGCCGGTCACGCCGGCCTTCGCGCTGCCCGTGGCCTTGAGGTATTGGACCGCGCCGCGCACGTCCTGGCCGGCGGCATCGCCGAAGTCGAGGCCGGTCATCAGGTGCTGGGCTTCGTTGGCCGCGAGGGCGACCTTGCCGCGGTAGAGATCCGGCACCAGCGCCCGGTAGCCGGCCGCCGCCAGCGTGTCCGCGACGCCCTTGATCTGGTCGTTGAGGCCCCACCACTCCTGGATCACCACCATGCCGGGTGCGTCGGCGCCGGCGGCAGGCTCGGCGAGGTACCCGGCGACGCTCTGCCCGTCCGGCCGGTTGCAGCTGATCATCTTGCCCATGATTGTTCCTCCGAAAGCCCGATAATCTACACCTTCGCCGCGCCCGTTGGCATCAGCGTGATCGCGACGAGCGCGGGAAGGGTCGCGTCGGCAATCCGCACGGCGTGACGCTACCAGGGGTCGACGAACCGCGCGGCCTGCGGGCGAACGCGGCTCGAGGCCAGACCGCGCGCGAGCCACGCGCGGGTATCGGCCGGGTCGATCACTGCGTCGATCTCCAGCGTGGCCGCCATGTTGACGGCACTGCCGGCTTCGTAATGCCGCGCCACGAGATCGCGAAACAAGGCATCGCGCCTGGGGCCGGCCGGCACGGCCTCGAGTTCCTTGCTATACCCCAGCCGCACCGCGCCTTCGAGCCCCATGGCGCCGAACTCCCCGGTGGGCCACGCGACGATGCCGTCGGGTGAATGGAACCCTCCCGCCGTCATGCTCATCGCGCCGAGTCCGTAGCCCTTGCGCAGCACGACGCTCAAATAAGGCACGCGCAGCGCGGCGGCGGTGACGAACAGGCGCGAGGCATGGCGCACCTGGGCCCGCTTCTCGATGTCGGGCCCGACCATGAAGCCCGGCGTGTCCACCAGGCTGACGATCGGCAGCCCGTGCGCGTTGCACAACTGCATGAAGCGCGCGGCCTTGTCCGCCCCATCCGCATCGATCGCGCCACCGAGGTGCGCCGGGTTGTTGGCCAGCACGCCGACCGGCCGACCCTCGATCCGGGCCAGCGCGGTGACCATGCCCGTGCCGAAGCCGGCGCGCAGCTCGAGCAGCGAGTCGCTGTCCGCCAGGACGCGCAGGATGCGACGCACGTCGTAGACGCGCACGCGGTTTTCGGGAACGGCATCGCGCAGCGCGGTCTGATCGGCGTGGGTCCACTCCGGCAGCGCGCCCTGAAAGAACGACAGGTACCGCTTGGCGGCGGCAACGGCGTCCGCTTCGTCGTCGACCAGCAGGTCGATGACGCCATTGGCCGACTGCACGAAGTCCGGACCCACGTCACCGGCCTTGAAGACGCCGAGTCCGCCGCCCTCGATCATCGCCGGACCGCCCATGCCGATGCTGGAGCCGCGCGCAGCGATGATCACGTCGCTGCAGCCCAGCAGAGCGGCATTGCCCGCGAAACAGCGCCCCGCCACGATGCCGATCAGCGGCACCTGGCCGCTCAAGCGGGCGAAGCTGGTGAAGGTCGTCACGTGCAGGCCGGCGACGATGGGCATGTCGGTGTCGCCCGGCCGGCCGCCGCCGCCCTCGGCAAAGAGCACGACCGGCAGCCGGTTGCGCAGCGCCAGCTGGAGCATCCGGTCCGTCTTCTGGTGATTGCGGATGCCCTGCGTGCCGGCCAGCACCGTCGCGTCGTAGGCCATGACGACCGCACGCGCCCGCTGCGGGCCGAAGTGGTTGCCGTTGATGCCGCCCACGCCGGTCACCATGCCGTCGGCCGGGGTGTTGCGCATCAGATCGTCGGCGCTACGGCGGGCGTGCTGGGCGGCCACTGCCAGCGCGCCGTATTCGGTGAAGCTCCCGGCGTCGCACAGGTCGGTGATGTTCTCGCGTGCGGTGCGCAGGCCCAGCGCGTGGCGGCGGGCGATCGCCTCCGGCCGCGCGGCATCGAGCGTCAGGGCATGGCGGTCGAGCACGCGCTGCAGGTCGGGGCGGATCGCACCGTGCGCCGCCGACGGAGCCGGCGGCGACACCGCCGCCTCGCCGTCCATCCGGTCGAGCAGCACCAACGGCTCGCCTTCGGTCACGTAATCACCGGGCATCGCGCACAGGCGCGTCACCCGTCCCGGCACGTCGGCTGCGACCCGATGCTCCATTTTCATCGCTTCCAGCACGGCGACCTGCCCGCCCGCCGGCACCACGTCGCCGACAGCGACCTCGAGTTGCACCAGGCGCGACGTCATCGGCGCCCGGATCGCGTAACCGTCGGCCGGGATGTCGCTGCCCGCCGTGGCTGCGACCGGCGGCACCGGTGCCGCCGGTCCCGCCGGCCTCGGCTCGCTGTCGAATTGCAGGGCGGCGGCATGGAGCTCCGGCAGGTGCTCTTCCACGAACCGGGTGTGCAGTTCATGGCGCTCGAATTCAGGCCGCTGCGCCAGCGCGCGCAGCAGCGAGAGGTTGGTCGCCGGCCCGTCGATCACGCATTCGGCCAGCGCGCGACGGGAACGGCGCACCGCGTCGGCAAAATGCGTGCCGGGCGCGTGCACGATGAGCTTGGCGAGCAGCGTGTCGTAATGCGGCGAGAGGGCGGCGCCCGAGTGCGCGTGCGTGTCCACGCGAATGCCGGGGCCCTGCGGCAGATCGAGGCGGGTCAGCGTGCCGCTGGAAGGCCGCGTGCGGCCCTGCGCGTCCACCGTTTCGGCGTTGATGCGCCACTGGATCGCGCAGCCCCGCGGTGGCGGCGGCCGCGCCGGGTCCAGTCCCAGCTCGGCGAGGCGCTGCCCGGCCGCGATCCCGATCTGCAATTGCACCAGATCGAGCCCGGTCACTGCCTCGGTGACGGTGTGCTCGACCTGCAGCCGCGGATTGGCCTCGATGAAGACGAAGGGCGTGTCGCTGTCGGCCGCGTCGACCAGGAACTCGAACGTGCCGAGGTTGCGGTACTGCGCCGCTTTCGCCATCGCCAGCGCGGCCTGGGTGATGCGCTCACGCAACGCGTCCGGCAGATTCGGGCTGGGCGCGACCTCCACCAGCTTCTGGAAACGACGCTGTGGCGAACACTCGCGATCGCCGAGGCTCATCACTTGCCGGCCGTCGCCCAGGATCTGGACCTCGATGTGGCGTCCCCGGGCCATGAGCCGCTCGACGTAGACGCCCGCGACGCCGAACGCGCTGCGCGCCTCGGACACGCAGCGCGCATACGCCTCGGGCAAGTCCTTCGCGTGCAGCACCGCGCGCATTCCCCGCCCGCCGCCGCCCCCGGCGGCCTTGAGCATGACCCCGGCGCCGCCCGCAGCCGCGAAGAACGCCTGCGCCTCGTCCAGGCTCACCTCGCGGGCGCTGCCCGGCAGCAGCGGCACGCCGCATTGCTGCGCAAAATGCCGCGCGCGCAGCTTGTCGCCGAACAGCATCAGGTGCTCGACCGAGGGCCCAATGAACGTCAGGCCCGCGTCGGCGCAGGCCCGCGCGAAGTCCGCGCGCTCGCTCAGAAAGCCGTAGCCGGGATGCACGGCATCGCACCCGGTGGCCTGGGCGATTCCAACCATGGCGCCAACGTCGAGATAGGCCGCCGGACCGCTGGCGTCGAGCGCGACCGACTCCGTTGCCCTGCCCACCAGCGCGTGCGCGTCGTCGGCGGCATGCACGGCAACGCTGGCGAGGCCGAGGTCGGCCACGGCGCGTCCGATGCGCAGCGCGATCTCGCCGCGATTGGCAATGAGGATCTTCCTGAACATCAGGCTGAGCGCGGTCCCGTCGATTGGCCCGCCAGTCTAGCTCGAAAGCGCCATCGTCATCCGCCGGCTTGCCCGGCATTGGGGAAGAACAGCTGCTCGCCGCCGATCCTGTAATCGGCGATCGCCTGCTGGCCTTGCGGCGAGACGAGCCAGTCGATGAAGGCTTGGCCGAGGTCTTTCTTCACCGTCGGATGCTTGTCCGGATTCACCAGCATCACGCCGTACTGGTTGTACAGACGCCTGTCGCCTTCGACCAGGATCGCGAGGTCGCCGCGATTCCTGAACGCAAGCCAGGTCCCGCGATCCGCCAACAGGTAAGCATTCATCGACGCCGCCGTGTTGAGCGCCGGGCCCATGCCCTGGCCGGTGTCGCGATACCACGGCCCTTTGGCCTTGTCGAGGTCGATCCCTGCCACCTTCCAGAGGTCGAGCTCGACCATGTGCGTGCCGCTCTTGTCGCCGCGCGATACGAACGGCGCCTGGTTGGCTTGAATCTGCTTCAGCGCCTCGATGATGTCCTTGCCACCGGCGATCCTGGCGGGATCACTCTTCGGTCCGATCAGCACGAAGTCGTTGTACATCACCGGGTAGCGTTTGACGCCATGACCCTCGGCCAGGAATTTCTCTTCGGCGGCCTTGGCATGGACGAAAACGACATCGGCATCGCCGCGGCGCGCGAGGTCGAGCGCCTGGCCCGTGCCCAGCGCGACGACGCGCACCTTGATGCCGATAGGCGTTTCGAAGAGGGGCAGGATGTACCCGAACAACCCGGACTGTTCGGTCGAGGTCGTCGAAGCTACGGTGATGAAGCGGTCCTGCGCGTGCGCGGAGAATGCGAAAACGGTGACCAGCAGCGCGACCAATGGGCGACGGGCAATTACCATGGCAGCTCGCCTTCCAGAAACTGGGCGGCCTCGGGTGAGGCCGGGTGTTTGAAAAAGCGGTCGGCGGGGGCCCGCTCCACCAGCCGGCCCTGGTGCAGAAACAGGATTTCGTCGCCAAGGCGATGCGCCTGACCCAGGTTGTGCGTCACCATCACGATCTTGGTGCCTGCGGCGTGCAACGCGGCGATCACGTTTTCGATTTCGTGGGTGGCACCGGGGTCGAGGCTGGCCGTGGGCTCGTCGAGGAACAGCGTCTCCGGATGCAGCGCCCATACCCGGGCCAGCGCCAGCCGTTGCTGCTCGCCGCCGGAGAGCACGCGCGCCGCGTGGCGGGCCGATGCTTCGAGCCCCACCTTGCGCAGCGCTTCCATTGCCCGCTCCTCGCGCTCCGCCGAGGGAACGCCGGCAAGTTTCAGCGCGTAGATCACGTTGCCCAGGGCCGAACGGCGCAGCAGGACGGGGCGCTGGAACACCATCGCCTGCCGGCGCGGCCCGCCTGCCGGCTCAGTGGCGTTCCACGCGATGCGTCCTGCAGTCGGACTGAGCAATCCGTGGCAGAGGCGCAACAGCACGCTCTTCCCCGCCCCGTTCGGTCCGAGAATCATGGTGCGCGGCCCCGCATCGAGCCGCAACGAGATCCCGTCGATGATGCGGCGTGGCCCGACCGCGAACACGACATCGGTGAGGGCGAGCGGCAGGAGCGGCGGCGGCGCGGGCACGTACACGTCGCTCCGTCACCCATACCGCCGCTGTGCCATCTCCTTGACGAGATAGGCGCCGGCGTTGAGGGCCAGAACAATGAACAACAGGATGAAGCCCAGCCCGAGGGCCAACGGCAAGTCCCCCTTGCTGGTCTCCAGGGCAATCGACGTGGTCATGACCCGCGTCACCCCATCGATGTTGCCGCCGACGATCATGACCGCGCCGACCTCGGACGCGGCCCGACCGAATCCGGCGAGCACGATCGTCATCAGCGAAAATCGCAGGTCCCACAGCAACGTCGGCACCGCGCCGAGCTTCGATTCGCCGAGCGAACGAAGCTGCTCGCGGTACTCCTGCCAGGCGTCGCTAACGACCTGCCGGGACAGGGCGGCGATAGTCGGCGTGATGAGGATCGACTGCGCAATCACCATCGCCGTTGGCGTAAACAGAATGCCCCAGGCGCCGAGCGGCCCGGCGCGGGACAGCAGCAGGTAGACAGCAAGCCCGACGACGACCGAGGGCAACCCCATCAAGCCATTCAGGGTCACGATGAGAGCGCGGCGCCCCCGAAACTCGTTCACGGCGATCACCGCGCCGAGCGGCAATCCGATCAGGCAGCCGATCAGCACGGCGCTGAGGCTGACCCGCAGGCTGCGCAGGACGATATCGACCAGCTTCGGGTCGGCGGCGGCGACCAGCCCGAATGCTTGCCCGGCGGCGTCGGCAACGCTGTTCACGTGATCTCTTGCGGCCCGAGCGGCCCCGTATAATATGCAAATGTATGCAAGTCGGCATCTTGCAACTGGATTCCGAGTTCATCATAGCCGAATACGCGCAACCGCAAAACATGTTCGGCGTTGCATAATTGGAATCGTCGCTGCCGGGCATCTGCTTTGTCGGGTGGCATGCACCTGCAATGACGATCCTCGCAGTCGGGTACGATGGAACAATTGGTGCTTGCAGCCGGGGAGGTCTCTCGTTTGCGATCATTCCCGCACTGGACATGCCTCCCGAGAAGACCCGAAAACCCGATGATTACCTCCCCGGCAGACAATCAAGCCGACTTTCTCATCATCGGTGGCGGCATCGCCGGCACCTCGATCGGCTATTGGCTGGCACGCCATGGCCGGGTGCTGTTGCTTGAACGCGAGGCGCAGCCGGGCTATCACTCGACGGGTCGCTCGGCCGCTCTTTTCGCCGAGACTTATGGAACCCGTCAGGTTCGTGTGCTCACCATGGCCAGCCGTTCCTTCTTCGACGCGCCGCCCGAAGGATTTGCCGATCGCCCGCTGCTTTCGCCGCGTGGCGTATTGATCGTCGCGACAATTGGGCAAGATGAGTTGTTGCGCGCCGAATGGCAGGCGCTGAGCACCGCCAGCAACCAGGTGCAGCTGCTGCCGCCGGAAATGGCGTGTGCCATGGTTCCCGCTCTCAGGCCGGAAAAGATACTCGGAGCAATCTATGACCCGGGTGCCGCTGACGTCGACGTGCATGCACTGCATCAGGGCTACTTGCGAGGCCTACGCCAGCACGGAGGCGTCGTCGTCTGCGAGGCCGACGTAACCGCCTTGCGGCAGACCGGAAGCGGCTGGTTGCTTTGCGCACGCGGTCGCCAGTACGCCGCTCCCATCGTCGTCAACGCGGCCGGTGCGTGGGCGGACAAAGTTGCGCGGCTGGCCGGCGTTCTTCCGATCGGACTGACGCCGAAGCGTCGATCCGCGTTCATGTTTTCCGCCCCGGAAGCTCTCGACACGAAGCGTTGGCCGTTGACGACTGGCATCGCAGAGGATTGGTACTTCAAGCCGGATGCGGGGATGCTGCTCGGCTCACCGGCCAACGCCGACCCGGTCGAGCCGCACGACGTTCAACCGGAAGAGCTGGACATCGCAACCGGCATCTTCCACATCGAGGAAATGAGCACCCTGAGAATTCGCCGCCCGACTCGCACTTGGGCAGGTTTGCGATCGTTCGTGGCGGATGGCGACCTGGTTGGCGGATTCGACCCGGTTACCCCCGGATTTTTCTGGCTCGCAGCACAGGGAGGCTACGGGATCCAGACCTCCCCGGCCATGGGCGAAACTTGCGCGGCACTGGTGCGTGGCAAGCCGATTCCACCCCACATTTCGGACTTCGGCCTCTCGCTTGAAATGCTCAGCCCAGCTCGCCTCAAACCCAGCGAGGACAACCGACGATCCAACCAATGATACGGACACGGCCTCTGGCGGGGGCAGCCGTCGCGTTCAGCGCAGCCGTGGCCGCTGCGATGACCGGCAACTCGCGGGACCGGACGGTCGCGCCAGGACTCCGGAGCGACCCAACCCGATCTCCGTCCGCACTGCCATCGAAGACAGGGACGGACATCCGGCAAGCTTCAAGTATGAATCTGGCCGCCGTCGCGAATCGGCAAAGGAGCCTTGCGGGCCTTTGGATCGAGCGCCGGATGATCGATGTATGCATCGGCGGCGCAGGTTCGTTCGACGGACGAATTGAAGCTCGCCGTGCCCACGCCGGCGCCATCGGGGTCGACGCATTGAGCACGTTGCATCAAGAGTTTGGCTATCGGATAATCGAAAAGCTTCGGAATTTTTTGGTCTGAAGGCGATGCTACTGAGCATTCTCATCCCGACGCTTGCAAGCCGCCGAGCGCTGTTCGCATGTATTTCCTCGAAACTGCTCGGACAAATCCGCGCGTGTGGGTGGGACGATCGCATCGAGATCGTGGCCATGGCGGATGCAGGGGAATTGCCCACCGGGACGAAGCGCAATGCCCTGATGCAGCGGGCGCGCGGGGAGTTCATCGTCAGCGTTGACGACGATGACGATGTGAGCGATCGGTACATCGAGCTGGTTGGCGGTGCCTTGCTGGTCCACCGGGACGTCGATTGTATCGGGATCCGCGGGGAGGCCACGTACCGGGGCAAGTATCGACGGACGTTCGTGTATTCGGTCGCGAATCGCGAATATCGAACCACGAATGCGGTGTACCTGCGCCCGCCGCATCACGTGAATCCGATCCGGCGTGCCATCGCGCTTCGATACCCGTTCCTGGACGTGAAGCGAAGCGAGGACGCAGAATGGGCGCTCCGGATCGCACGCGACGGCGCGCTGCAGCGCGAGTATTTCATCGACCACCTCCTGTATCGGTACCACTCCCGTCGATGGTGGCTGGCGCAGTGGATGATCGACAGCACTGAGCGCATCCGGCATCCCTTGGGACTGCAACTCGTCAACAGGCTGAAATTTGTGTCACCGCGGCAGCAACACCTCGCCTCCGCGCTCCACGACGTGGCTCGTGTCGATGGCCGCGATGGCGCCGGTGGCGGGTGACGAGAACCCAGCGCCTATGCCATGACGCGCGCAAGCCGAGGCTGATGCCGAGCCTTCTCAACAAGAAGGAAGGCTACCTCCCGGCGACCCGATGCCGGGAGCAGGCGTCACCGATCCTCGAGCTGACTGAGCGTTCCCTCGCCGCACCACGCCATCCGTCGCAGGATATCGCCTTGCAGCTGCCGCATGAACGGCGGCGGGGCGTCGACGCGATAGATCTGCGGTCGGCGCAGCGCGGCTGCCAGCAGTGCGGCCTGCTCGGCCGTCAGCGCGGCAGCCGAGCTCTGAAAGAACTGCCGTGCCGCAGACTCCACGCCGTACACGTCGTCGCCAAACTCCACGACGTTCAGATAGATCTCCAGAATGCGGCGCTTGGACCAGAGCCCCTCGATCAGCGCCGTAAAGACCGCCTCCACCATCTTTCGCACGTAGGACTGCGTGAACGGAAGGAACATGTTCTTCGCAAGTTGCTGGCTGATGGTGCTTCCACCGCGCAGCATCCGACCCTGCCGTGCCGCTCCGCGGTTGTAGCGGTGCGCGCGCAGGATCGCGATGGGGTCGAATCCGATGTGCCGGAAGAAATACGGGTCCTCGCTCACGATGATCGCGAGCGGCATGGACGGCGCGATCGTCTCGAGCCGTGCCCAATGCTGGCGCAGGCGCGACCGCAAACGCCCCCGTCGACGGCGGAGCATGCAAAGCGTGGCCGGAGGATCAACCCAGGTGAAGCACATCACCGGCACCACGAACACGGCGGCGATCGACGTGATCCATCGCCCGGCGCCAGCCGCGGTGCCGTCTGCCACCCACCAGGACCAGGCCACCGCCACCCAGAAGGCGAGGACTGCGAGGCGGGTCGCCGCGCGATACGCACGGCGCAGCAGCGCGATCGCGATGCCGACGCCCGTGCGTGGACGTGTCTTCATGTTCGCGACCCATGCGGGGATGGGCTCCTCGGATGCCGTGCCGGCCGGGAAATGTGGTTCAGTCATGGACAAAGTAGATCACGTCTCCCTTTCGCCACGCCGCCCCGAAGGCATCGGCCGCCCTGATCCTGACGCCATTGATCTCCCCGCATTGGGCGACGAGCGGTCCCCGCTCGTCGACAGAACCGGGAAGCATCATGGCGAGATGCCCGATCCCACCCGGGTTGTGCCAGGCGGCGACGACCGGGCAGCCGCGGTTGGCGTACCTTTGGGCGCCCGACACGTCGGCGTGGTGCCAGCCGAATCGCTCGCCGTGCACCCGCAACCATTCGATCACGTCGTTCGCGGTGGTCTCGCGTCCGCAGTGGACCGCGGCCGGCTCGCCATCCTGGTCGACCCAATGCGGGAGCTCGGCACGCATCGCGCGGGTCACGTCCCACACGAAGATGTTGCAGTAGGTCTCACCCCGTCCCGCGCGATTCCTGAGGTACCGACGGTTGGACTCGACGTCGAACTGATCGATGACCGTTTGGTAGGCGTCCACGTCGCGGTGCCCGATTCTGCCGCGGCGCTTTGCGAATACCGGGTTCCACGGCGGTACGCGGTCACCCACCGGCTGCGACGGACGCAGCCACGGCGATGCCCACCCGCGCCACGATCCCACGGCGAGCCTGAGAGTGAACCAGAGTGAACGGCGGCGCTGCATCGGCACGCGCCTGGCGTCGGTCACGGCACGGCCGGCGGGAGAGGAGCGCGTCGCCTCCATTCCCCGTATGACGTCGGCCCGCTCCGGACCATCGTCCCGCCGTGCGTGCGCCACCGAGGATGCGGCGTAGCGCGGCTGCGGCGCCGGCGGGGAATCCTGGCGGGGCGAAGCAACGGAGGGTTCACGCAGGAGCATTCCCTGCGGGACGGATGAGTTTCACCGGCGGCGTCGACTCGCCGGCCGCGGGCGCGGCAACCACGCGCGAGGGTTTCGGGACGGTGATCGATGCGCCCCACGCTCGGCCGCAAAGCCCGGGACGCAAGGTTTGCCTGGGGCCGTCGGTGCTGATGGCCGCGAAGCAGGGACCGGCGCGATTCACTGCGGTCCTCCCGCGAGGGGGGGGCAATGCCAGCTGATGCGCCCGGATCAGCGTGCTCTTCCCGAACAGGCTCTCGATGAGATCACCGGCCAGTTCGGCCGACCCATTGCGATGATCGAGTGCAGGGTTGAGTTCCACGATATCCAGCGATGAGAGGCGGCCGGTGTCGGCGACCATCTCCATGCACAACTGCGATTCACGGTAGGTCGGTCCGCCGCGCACCGGCGTGCCGACGCCCTGGGCAATTTCCGGATCGAGAAAGTCGACGTCCAGACTCACGTGCAGATGCGTGTCCGCATCGACGCCGGCCAGGGCGCGCTCGAGCGTCTGGCGCATGCCGATCTCGTCGACGCAGCGCATGTCGAACACCTCGATCCCGACTTCGCGCAGGAAGTGCTTCTCGGCATCGTCGACGCTGCGAATGCCGACCAGCCGGATGTCGGCGGGCTGCAGGACCGGGGACACGCCACTGAGCCGCGTAAGCTCGTCGGGGCCGAAGCCACACAGGCACCCCACCGGCATGCCGTGAATGTTGCCGCTCGGTGTCAGCGTCGCAGTATTGAAATCCGCGTGGGCATCGAGCCACAACACGCGCAACTTCTTGCCCGACTCCCGGCATCGCCGCGCCACGGCGCCGATCGAGCCGATCGCGAGCGAGTGGTCCCCTCCCAGCACGAGCGGCAGGCGCCCGGCCCTGAGCTCCTCATGAACGGCAGCGCAGACCAGGCGATTCCAGGCGACGACTTCGGTCAGGTGGCGGTAACCGTCGTGCGGCGGAAGAACGGGGTTGAGCGGTCCGTTGAGGTTGCCCGTGTCCCTCACGTCGGAGACAAAGCGGGCAAGGGCCTCGGCCACGCCGGCGACGCGCAGCGCTTCGGGGCCCATGTTCGCGCCACGAACATTGGCCCCGACATCGGTCGGCGCGCCGATGATGCTGACGGAGGTCTGCTTCATATTGCCGGGTGCGCCCAGGCGCCGGGGGGTGCCCGCGCGCCGCGACGGTCATGCGTCGGAGGGGTTGCCGCCGGGAGGGCGGCGATGGCAGACGTCCGGCGCGCGAGCGATGCCACTATAGGTCCGCGCGCCGGCACCGGCCATTCACCGGATGGATTAGGCCGTGCCCGGCCATCGGCCCCTCGCCTCCCGTGCAACACCGACCCGACGTCTCCGCTACTTGCCCTGGTTGACGCTGATCGGCGCGAGCTTGCTCGTCTGCAACCCGTACTTGGCGAGAATCTGGTCGTAGACGCCTTTGGCCTGCAGCCGGTCGAGCGCTTCCTTCACTGCATCGCGCAACTGTGCTTCGGACTTGAGCACAGGAATGCCCGACAGCCCTTCGGAGATCGGAGCGCCAATCAGGACGATCGTGTTCGGCTCCTGCTTCTGAAAGTAGGGCAGCGTCTCGCTCCCCTGCACCGCCGCATCGAGGCGCCCCGACTTCAACTGCGTGCGCGCATCCACGGAGCCTTCGGTGCCGATGACCGTCATCGCCGGGCGGCCCTTGCCGGCGCAGAGCGTCTTGCTCAGATCCTCCATCTGCCCCGGCCAGTTGGTGCTGCGGCTTGCGCCGACCTTCTTGCCGCACAGGTCCTCCAGCGTCTTCAGTTCGCCGGCGCGGGCGGTGGTCGTGAAGAACTGCGGGCCGGTCTTCATGTAGTCGATGAAATCGACGACTTCGCGGCGCGCGGGCAGATCGCTCATCCCGGCCAGCGCGATGTCGACCCGCGCCGTCTGCAGCGAACTGATCATCTGCGCGAACGCGGTTTCCTGCCACTCGACCTTGACGCCGAGCTCCTTCGCGATCGCTTCGCCAAGGTCGATGTCGACGCCGGCCAGCTGGTTGGTCGCAGGGTCCTTGTAGGCAATCGGCGGGTAGTTGGGCTGGGTCGCGATGATGATCTTTCCGGCCTTCTTGATGCGGTCGGGCACATCGGCGGCGGCGACGGCGAAGGCGGCGGTGAATCCGAGGGCGGCAACGAGGGTCTTCTGCAAAGTGTTCATGGTCTGCGATTCTTTCAAGAAAGGAGTTGAATGTTACGAGAGTACTGCGGCGATGAATTCCCGGGTCCGCGGGTGCTGCGGGCGCACCAGCACCTCCTGCGGCGGACCGATTTCGACGATCGAGCCCTGATCCATGAATGCGACGCGGTGGGCGGCCTCGCGGGCGAAACCGAGCTCGTGCGTGACGACGATCATCGTCATGCCGGAGGCGGCCAGGTCGTGCATGACGGCCAGCACTTCACCGACCAGCTCCGGATCAAGCGCCGAGGTCGGCTCGTCGAACAGCATCAACTTGGGCCGCATCGCCAGCGCGCGCGTGATGGCGACGCGCTGCTGCTGGCCGCCGGAGAGCTCGAGCGGATAGGCATCGCGCTTGTCGGCCAGGCCCACCCGCTCCAGCAGCGCCATTGCCTCGTCGACGACTTCGGCGCGGCGCCGCTTCTGCACGGTGATCGGTCCCTCGATGATGTTCTGCAGCGTCGTCATGTGCGCGAACAGGTTGAAGCGCTGGAACACCATCCCGCACGAGAGACGCTGCCGTGCCAGCTCGCGGTCGCCGAGTTCGTGCAGCGTGTCCCCGACCCGGCGAAAACCGACCAGTTCCCCGTCCACCCAGATCGCGCCCCGGTCGGCGCGCTCGAGCCGGTTGATGCAGCGCAGGAAGGTGCTCTTGCCCGAGCCCGACGGCCCAATGATACACAGGACCTCGCCGCGGGGCAGCGCGAGGTTGATGCCCTTGAGCGCCTGGAAGCTGCCGAAGTATTTTTCGACGTCGACGGCGTAGACCATCGGACCGGTGCCCCGGGCTTCCCCCGCCGCGCTCATGCGCTCTCCATGCAGCGCTCGAACGCTCGAACGATCGAGCGTCGGGCGCGCGCAATCGCACGGCGACGCGCCCTTCGGGCCTGGGCTTCGCCCGCCGCGCTCATGCGCTCTCCATGCAGCGCTCGAACGCCCGAACGATCGAGCGTCGGGCGCGCGCAATCGCACGGCGACGCGCCCTTCGGGCCTGGGCTTCGCCCGCCGCGCTCATGCGCCGCCTTCCTGGGCGGCCATCACGGTGCGGGCCCGGCGGTGACCCTTGGAAAAGTGCCGCTCGAGGAAGTGCTGGCCGATCGACAGCACGGTGACGACGGCGAGGTACCAGATCGCAGCGACGATCAGGAGTTCCATCACCCGCGCATTGGCGTAGTAGATCGTCTGCGCGTTGCGCAGGATTTCCGAGTACTGGATGACACTCGCAACGGAGGTCAGCTTGACCATGCTGATCACCTCGTTGCCCACCGGCGGAATGATGACCCGCATCGCCTGCGGCAGGACGACCCGGCGCAGCGTGGCGAGACCCGTCATGCCGATCGACTTCGCTGCCTCCGTTTGCCCGACGTCGACCGACAGGATCCCGCCGCGCACGACCTCGGCCGTGTAGGCGCCCTGGTTGATGCCCAGACCGAGCAGCGTCGCGATGAATGGCGTGATGAGATCGACGGTGCGCGCCTCGAACCAGCCGGGGATGCCGATCGTCGGGAAGATCAGCGCGAGGTTGAACCACAGCAGCAGTTGCAGCAGCAGCGGCGTCCCGCGGAAAAACCAGACGTAGAAGCGGGCGACGTTCTTCAACACCGGATTCGGCGACATATACATGATCGCAAACAGCACGCCGAGCACGATGCCGAGCGCCATCGCGCAGATCGTCATGATGATCGTGTTCTCGAGGCCGATCAGGATGGCCTTGGCGGTGAAGAACTGCCCGACCACTTTCCATTCGATCTGGCCGGCCGCGAACGCCTGGATCAGCAACGCGAACGCCAGCAGGATCAGCGCCGCGGCCGTCCAGCGCCCGTAGTAGCGGCGAGGCACGTGGTGCAGATGCGCGGTCGCGAATTCGGGCGGCACCGTCATCCTGGTGGCCCCCGATCACCCGCTGCCCATTGCCGCTGCTCCGCCAGCCGTTCGGCGAGGCGCACGATCTGCCGTGCGACCTCGACCGGCGCGGTGCCGCCGTAACCCACGCGTGCCGCCACCGCGGCCGCGGGCGTCAGGCAGGCACGGATCGCCGCGGTGAGCCGCGGGTCCACGGCGGCGAGATCGTCGTCCGTCAACCCGGAGAGCTCGATCCCGCGATCCTCGCAGCGCCGGACCAGCGCGCCGGTGACTTCGTGCGCCTCGGCAAACGGCACGCCCCGCCGCGCCAGCCAGTCGGCGACTTCGGTGGCGAGCGTGAATCCCGCGGTCGCCTGTCGTTGCAGCACGTCGACGTCGACGCGCAACGTGCGCACCATCCCGGTCATCGCCGGCAGCACGACCGCCAGCGAGTCCACCGCATCGAAGGCCGCGCGCTTGTCTTCGCTCAGGTCGCGGTTGTACGAGAACGGCAGCGCCTTCAGCACCGTCATGATCGTGGAAAGGTCACCGATGAGTCGCGCCGCGCGGCCGCGCGCGAGTTCGGCAATGTCCGGATTCTTCTTCTGCGGCATGATCGAGCTGCCGGTCGCAAAGGCGTCGTCGAGCTCGATCCAGCCGAACTGCTTCGAGCACCACAGCACGATCTCTTCGGCCAGCCGCGACAGCTGGATGCCGATCATCGCCGCGACGAAGATGAACTCGGCGACGTGATCGCGGCTACCTACCGCGTCGATCGAGTTCTCGCACGGTCCGTCGTAGCCGAGCTCGGCGGCCGAATGTTCCGGGTGCACGGCGATCGCCGACCCGGCCAGCGCGGCCGCCCCCAGCGGCGAGCGCGCGTGACGGCGGTCCCAGTCGATGCAGCGATCGACGTCGCGGGCCAGAACCTGTGCATGCGCGAGGAGCTGATGCGCGAACACGATCGGCTGCGCCGGCTGCAGATGCGTGAAGCCCGGCGCCAGCGTGTCGACGTGCCGCGCCGCCTGCGCGAGGAGCGCATCCTGCAGATCGAGCACGCGCGCCGCGAGGCCGCGCGCCTCGTGGCGCAGATAGAGCTTGAGATCGTTGGCCGCCTGATCGTTGCGCGACCGGCCGGCGCGGAGCTTGCCGCCGAGGGGTCCGAGCCGTGCGGTGAGGACGCGCTCGATGAAGGTATGCACATCCTCGTCGCCCTCCGACGGCGCCAGCGTGCCCGACCGGAAGTCGGTCGCGATCGCGTCCAGTTCGGCGACGATCGTCCCGGTTTCGGCAGCGGTCAGGATGCCGGCGCGCAACAGTTCGCGCGCATGCGCCTGCGACGAGACGACGTCGTACGGCGCCAGGCGAAAATAGCTGCCCTCAGCGCGCGACAAGCGCATGAGTGCGGGATCGGGCGGCGCGCGAAACCGCGCCCCCCACAGCCGCGGGTCGGGGGTCATTGCCCGCCTCCCTTGCGCGCCGGCGGCGTTTGCCGGAGGCGACGGACGGCGACGAGGCACAGCATCTCGAACAGGCACTGCGCGCCGATCTGCGCGGTGTTGGTCGTCGCATCGTACTGCGGCGCGACCTCGACCACGTCGCCGCCGACCACGTCGAGACCCGCCAGGCCGCGCAGGATGCCCAGCACCTCGCGCGGCGTCAGCCCGCCGACTTCCGGCGTGCCGGTGCCGGGCGCGAAGCCCGGGTCCACGCCATCGACGTCGAAGGTCACGTAGACCGGACCGTCGCCGATCACCGTGCGCGCCTTCGCCACGACGGCCGGAATGCCCATCGCCGTCACCTCCTCGGCGTGCAGCACCGTCATCCCGCTGTCGTACGAGAATTCCCACAGGTATTCGGCGCCGCCGCGGATGCCGATCTGGATCGACCGCTCGGGGTCGAGCACGCCTGCCAGCACCGCCTGCCTGAAGGGCCCGCCGTGATGGAACTTGGCGCCTTCGTATTCGCCGGACGTGTCGCAATGCGCATCGATGTGCACCATGCCGACCGGTCGCTGCCGGCCGACGGCCTTGAGGATCGAGTAGGAGATCGAATGATCGCCGCCGACCGCCAGCGGAATCACGTTGGCCGCGCAGACCTGCGTGAAGAAGGCCTCGATGTCCGCGTGACACTGGTCGAGGCTGAAGCGGCTTTGCATCGGCACGTCGCCGATGTCCGCAACCTTCAGCTGCACCGTCGGCGCGATGCGCAGCGCATGCTCGTACGGGCCGATGCGCTCGACCGCCCGCACCGCCCGCGGTCCGAGCCGCGCCCCGGCGCGATTGGTGACGCCGAGATCCATCGGCACGCCGATCAGCGCGACGTCGAGCCCGCCGAAGCCCGGCAGCGCCGCAGCGTCCGGCCGGAACGGCGCACCGAGCAGCGTGGCCGGGTCGGCGAACGGCCATTTGCGCCGGTCGGCGCCGGAAAAGACCTGCGCCGCGACCGCCGCGAATTCCGGATCAAAAATGTCGCCGCCCTTGGCGTCGGCATACTTCCGGCGCAGAGCGTCAAGCTTCTTGCTGTCCACTGTCTTCACCCGAGTTGCCGTGAGGGTACCGTCCCGCTCATGGCGGGAGTGTAAGGCACGGCCACCGGCTTCGGCATCCCGGCGGTGCCTGGACCGCGCGGCGCCGGGGCGGCTTGACGCAGATCATGGCCCCGATTCGGCGCCTCGGGCAAGCTTCGCGGCATGATGGACACCGAGGCAGCAGGACCGATCGCGACTCCCCCGACGCGCCGCGCCCACGACCGCGGACATTACCCGCGTCTGGCACGCGAACTCGCCACCCTCCACGCGATGGCGGGCATCTACTGCGGGGACCAGCACGGGACCCGGGGAACTGCGCGGGGCAAGCTTTGCGCCGAATGCCGGAGCCTGACGGACTATGCGACCCGCCGCCTCGATCGTTGCGTCTTCGGCGACGACAAACCCACGTGCGCGAACTGCAAGGTGCACTGCTACACCGCGACCATGCGCGAGCAGGTCCGCGTCGTGATGCGCCACGCGGGGCCGCGCATGCTGTGGCGACACCCGTTCCTCGCGCTCGCGCACCTGGTCGACGGGCGCCGGCAGGCGCCGGCATTGCCACGACCGTCGTCGTGACGCCGTAACGTCGCGGTGGCGTTTGGAAACTGGGGACAGACCACGGTTTCTGTCCCCAGTTTCCCCAGTTTCCCGGTGGCGTCGCGGGCTACAGACCGGCTTGCGCCTTGGGCATCCACCCGAGCGCCGGCGCATGCAGGCTCTGCACGTAGAGCCGGTCACCGATTTCGGTGACCCCCGTCGTCTCGGGATACGCTCCCGCCGGGTCCTGCAGGTCCGCGACGATGGTCCCGGCTTCGTCGAACGCGATCACGTGACCGTAGGCCGGCGGTATCGGCCACAGCGCCTTCGGCAGCCGCAGCGTGACCTTGCGCAGGAAGGGATTGCCGGCGAGCCGGTCGATGACTGCGCTGCGCGGCTTGGTGAACCCCAGCCAGATGCGGCCGTCCGCGCCGCGCATCAGGTTGTCCGGGTAACCCGGGAGGTTCGCGAGCAGCACGCGCGCCTGCGGCGTCCCCGTCGCGGCTGTCTTCGCGCTCAGCGCATCCGCCCCGACGTCGATCGCCCACACGCGGTAGGCGCAGGTCTCGGCGACGAACAGCGTGCGCTGGTCGGCAGAGAGCGCGACGCCGTTGGCGAAGCAGAGGTCGTTCATCAGCACGCGCGTGCGGCGGGTGACCGGGTCGTATTCGAGCACCCGCCCGGTAGCCGAATGCTCCAGCACATCGAGCACGCTCGCCTCGAACGTGCCGCCCGACGCCTTGGCGCCGAAACGACGCGAGGCATCGGTGAAGTAGATCCTGCCGTTCTTCGCGACGACGACGGCGTCCGCGTAGCGAATGGGGTCGTCCCCGACGCGATCGGCGAGCACCTCGATCCTGCCGTCCGGCGCAATCGCCAAGAGGCCACGGTACGCATCCGCCGCGATCAGCCGGCCGGCAGCGTCGAAATCGAACCCCAGCACGCGGCCGCCGGTGTTGACCCAGACTTCGGGCGCGGTCCCGTCGGCGTTCATCCGCAGGATCGCGCCCCCTGCCACGGCGGCATGGAGCTTCCCATCCGGCCCGATCGCCACATGCTCCGGCCCGATGCCGTCGCCGATCGACACCCGCCGGAGATCGGCGAGGCGGGTGTTGGGCGCGTGGGGGCCGGCGTACCCAGGCGCCGCCGGCGCCGACCAGGCGACCGGCTCGATCGGGACGGGTGCGAGCAGCAGGTACGCGGCGACCAGCGCGACGAGAATGCCCAATGCTGCAAGTGATTTTCGAATCACGTCGTCACCTGTCACCGAAGATTCGCTGCGGCAGGGGCCCGCTGTCGTCCGGGTCGCGCAGCGCGGATGGCGTAGCCCAATGGGTTGAGCGCAAACGAAACCCGGGGCCATCGTTGCCTTGGCGCGCACTCAGGGCTGAGAGTTTTTCGAGCGTGCCCGAGCAGCGCGCCAGAAGGCGGCCGATCGAGGCGCAAAGCGCAGCCATAGCTCGGGCTATGGCGAGCATTGGCAACGACGAGCG
>Ga0315283_10000238_pt1 | contig 37134 bp, 39 predicted proteins | sample YL17G09_0_MG_FD_204541 | JGI IMG/M metagenome (GOLD analysis project Ga0315283, IMG submission 204541) | Sediment microbial communities from Yellowstone Lake, YNP, Wyoming, USA - YL17G09_0 | ecosystem: Environmental > Aquatic > Freshwater > Lake > Sediment | place: USA: Wyoming | collected...
CCATCCGCCGGCAGACAGTACCGGCCACGATCATCAGATCGGACTGGCGCGGTGAGGCCCGGAAGACACCGGCACCATAGCGGTCCAAATCGTACCGTGACGAGACTGCGGCGATCATTTCGATCGCACAACAGGCCAGGCCAAACGTCATGGGCCACAGTGACCCCTTGCGAGCCCAGTTGGCGACTTTTTCCACTGTCGTGGTTACGACGTCGGGCGTGCCGTCCTTATCATGACGACCAATTTGGATCAGTCCCATTCCAGTGCTCCTTTGCGCCAAGCATAGACATAGGCCACCAAGAACAACGCGATGAAGACCAGCATTTCAATCAACCCGATCAATCCGACCTTGGTGAAGACCACTGCCCAGGGATACAGAAAGATGACCTCGATATCGAAAATAACGAAGAGCATCGCGAAGATGTAATACCGAACCGGGAAGGGCATCCGAGCATCCGAGAACGGTTCCGATCCGCACTCATAGGTGGAGAGCTTCTCCGGTTCTGGATATTTCGGCTGGACCAAAGAACTGAGGAACAGCGTCGCCACGCCGAACACCAGCACCACGAAAATATACAGCAGAATCGGAAAGTATCGGGCCAGGTACTCAAGGAGTAACTCAAAACCGCTCATAGGGCTGACCTTTCAACACCTTGAGATGTAAGAAGAGCGGGATCTTAGACCTTGGATTACGGGGATAGCAAGCGTCCAAAGGACCTACGGTATCGACCCGAAAGTACCAGGCTCTGTTACTTTGTGAAGCGTCGCTGGCGCGAGTAAGAAGCCAGGGTGTTGGGGCGTCTATGCGACCGGCGGCATGGGTTAGGCTCAACAAAAAAACAACCTGTCCTATTCATGGACTTCTGTAGTCCGGCTGGAGTGGCTTATTTATGAAGAGGTCTTCGCTTTGTTGGGTGGAGTAGGTGCCATACGACCTGATGGCATGCGCAGGTGGGACGGCGGCACTTGGTCAATTCGATCCCATTCGGGCTCCAGGGCCGAGAAGGCCTTGGCCTTCTTGCGTCGGTGAATCTGAGTCTCTATGCGAGGACGATCTTGGGGTTGAGCGTTGTGGGTGGGAGGCTCGTTAGGCACCATGGATGTTCCCTCTCTGCGAGAAATCATTCTCCAGATCACCTTAGCATCGGGTGAATTGGCGGGTCAACGAGGGCAAGGCCTCAATATTCTTGACAATACAGGACTATTTGCTATGGTTCTGACAGCAATACTTGCCTTACATGAAGGACAACCACCATGGCTAACTATTCAATGAAATGTGCCGTCTCTTTCATGGTCTGGACCTTGGCCACGCCGCTCCTTCCTCTGGCCTGGGCAGCAGACGACCTCAATTCGGTCCAATTTGGAGAACAGGCCTTGGCCTATTCGTCCGGCTCCATCCAGCGATCGACTCCACAAGATGGGTTCGTGAATGTGATAACCGGCGACAATCAGACCACCGGAGATCACATGATATTGGGAAGCCGGGATGTCCTGTACCTCCGACTGAAGAATCCCGGCGATGCAGCGCTTGGAGATCTTTTCACGATCTACAGACGAATGCACAAAGTATTCCATCCAACCACCGGTCAATACCTGGGTCATTTGGTCAATCGGCTCGCTGTAGTTCAGGTGAGCCAAATTGACAAGGACCTGACCACTGTTCAGATCATGCGGGCCTACGCAACTGTATCGCCGGGTGACCCGGTGATGAAGTTCGTGCTTCCGACTGACGAGGGAGCAGCGGTTGACCAGCCTTCTGCCGGCGATGTGGAGGGACGGGTTGTGGAGTATCAATCCAACATGGGCACCATGAACCTCGTGGCCCAAAGGAATATCGTCTATCTGGACCGGGGACGGGAAGACGGGATCAGGCCTGGGGATCGAATGGACCTGATTCGGTCAGGAGGGAGCCTTCCTCAACGGACCGTGGGAGAATTGAAAGTCCTCTCCATGGAAGACCGAACTGCCACGGCGCTGATCACAAAATCGACTTCCCGCATTCTTAAGGGCGATCGATTCCGGGTGAAGGTTCATGCTCCTGAGATTATGCCGATCTCTCAATCACCCCAGCAGTCTCTGGATGTCTCCCCTGCTGTGGCTGCTTCTCCAAGCAAGTTCCAGGTCCAGAATGTTGCCAGCGAAACCCGAATCAGCCTCAGTGATTTGATGAAGCAGCTTCGGTTTGAATCGGGCGAAGCCACGATCAAGCCCGAGGGCTATCAGGTGCTCGATGAACTGATTGCGTATCTCAAGACCGCTGCCGGCGATCGGTTGATTCGAGTGGAGGGCCATGCGGATAACATGGAAATCGGTCCCTCGCTCAAGTCGCTCTACCAGACGAACTGGGACTTGTCGAAAGCCCGGGCTGGGGGCGTCCTCCGCTACTTGACCGAGAAGGGCGGGATCGATTCAGCGAAGCTGTCGTCGGTCGGCTATGGCGATACGAAGCCGATGGCCGGCAATGCGACGGAAGTGGGTCGACAGAAGAACCGTCGTGTGGACATCGTGCTCTATTCGCCCGAGTCGGCCGGGGAACAGTCTGAGCCACCGGCGAAGCCCATTGAGACCGGCGATAACGGATACAACTTGTCCCGTCTCAGTTCAGAAGAAAGCGGAGCTCCGACCTCTGCAGTGGACACGACGATCCCAGTGGCTCCAACGGGTCCGTCCAAGGTGGAGCCCTCATCTGTCCCTGCGGATCCTGCTTCGGCGACGATTCCGGCATCAGTTGGCCAGGGCAATTCAGATCAGAACCCCGCTGCTCCGGTCGCCCCGCCACAGTAAATTCACCGAGTATCGTGCGGAGGGTTGACGATTCAACGTCAACCCTCCCCGGTTCCCCTCCAGAACCTTTCCATTCTTTCTCTCTCTCGTTGTTCCCCCGTTTCCTGCGCTGCTACAATGCCGCATGACTTCGACGCAGGCAGCCCCTCCACGCACAGAGCCAGAGGCCCTATTCGCAGATGTCATTGTCCCACGGCATCTGGCAGGCCCGTTCACCTACACCGTGCCATTGTCGCTCCGACCCATGCTGCGTATTGGCCATCGAGTGCTCGTGCCCTTCGGACGGTCGATCCTCCAAGGAGCTGTGATCGCCCTCTCCCCTGTTCTTCCTCAGGGTCTTGATCCAGCACGCCTCAAGGAGATTCGCTCGTTGCTCCCGGAGGGGGCTGCAACAGATGTGTCCTCGAACCTGTTCCAGCTCTCACGGCAGGTGGCCGAACAGTATGTCGCGCCATGGGGACAGTGCCTCAGGCTGGTGCTGCCTCCGGCACCCAAACCACGAGCGCAGGTCAGCCACTACGAACTGACGGAGCAAGGGCGGGCCGCACTTGCGGCTCGCGAACCCTGCCCGGTGAAGGCGCGGGCACTTCTCACACGTCTTGGGAAAAAACCTTCAGGACTTCGCCGGTCGTCTCGTAGTCCTGGTCGGGGCGACTTGTTGCACGATCTCAAGGCTCGTGGATGGGTGGTGGAGGTCCAGGACCTGCTGTCTGCCTCGACGGCGTCTCTCGCCCGACCATTCAAACAGGCGGACCAGGGCAATTCCGACATCATGGCACCGCTCATTCCTGACCCCGCAATGTCTTGGGCGGAGCCACTGTTCGAAGCGTTGAGAGGCCAAGGACCCACTCGGGTTCTGGTGCAGGCTTCCTGGACCGATCGGTTGAGGCTGTTGCAGCAGACCGTTCGGCTGGTGCTCGACCGTAGACAGACGGTTCTCATCATCGTTGGCGAAGCAGAACGGGCCCAATGGGTTGCCGGCTTGATCCGTGATGACGAGACAGGCATCTCCCCGGTCTGTTTCCATAGCAGCCTTTCAGACCAGGTGAAAGGCGAGATGTGGGATCAGATTCATCGGCAGGTCGTTCGAGTGGTCGTGGGGACCCGGTCGGCCATCTTTCTCCCATTGACCGCAATCGGGGCGATTTGGGTCGAGGGAGAAGAAGATGCAGCGCTCAAAGAACTACAAGAACCACGCTACCATGCACGGGAAGTGGCCTGGTTGAGGGCGCAGGATGAACAAACGGTGCTGGTCCTGAGTTCGTCCCATCCCTCCCTTGAGACCAGAGCGGCGGTGGAGCAACGCGGGATCGTTGTACGCAAGCTCATGCCGTCTGATGCGCGCCCAAGCGTACAGGTCGTTGATTTACGGGATCATGGTCGCGGCACGGTGCTGAGCCACCCGCTCGTTCGGGCCATCGAGCAGGCGGTCGGTCGCCGGGCCGGCGTCCTGCTGTTTCTCAACCGGAAGGGCTATGCCGGCGCCCTCGTCTGTCGTGACTGCGGCCAGGTTCCCCGCTGTCCTGCCTGTCGCGTGGCGCTGATGTACTCTCGGCAGGCGGGTCGTCTGCTCTGTTCCTACTGCGGGAACGCTGCACCCATCCCCGAGACCTGCGTCTCCTGTTCCGGCCCTCGCATGCAGTTGATCGGGGAGGGCACAGAGCGGGTGGAAGAGGATGCGAAGCGATTGTTTCCTCACGCGGCAGTGATTCGGCTCGATGGAGATACCATGCGGCGGCCAGCGCAGGCCGAGGCCCTTTGGCGGAGGGTCGAGCGAGGGGAGTGGGATATCATCGTCGGGACACAACTTCTGTTGCGGCGCGGGCCTCTCCCGACGATGGGCCTAGTTGGGGTTGTGCAGGCAGACGCAGGACTCAGCGTGCCGGATTTCCGATCCGCCGAACGTACCTATCATACGCTACTCGATGCGGTCGGTCTTGCCGGTTCGGCAGGGGCCGGCGGTCAGGTTATCGTGCAGACCTCTCTGGCATCTCATCATGCAATTCAGGCTGTGGCTCAGAACGACGAATCCGTCTTCCTATCGGAGGAGTTGTCCCATCGGACTGCATTGGGGTATCCGCCCGCGGTTTATCTGATTGCCCTCCTCGTATCGGGGACCAACGAGAAAATGGTTCGCGACGCTGCTACGGCCTGGGTGGCTCAACTCACCGCCTGCTCTTCACCGTCCGTGGCCGGACAGACGGCCGCGGCAAAGGCCCCTTCGACGGCTCAATCGATTGGTCGGCCCGACCGTCTCACTGTTCTAGGGCCAGTCCCCTCTCCGGTGTCGAGAATCCGTGGACGTTATCGGTGGCAAATTCTCGTGAAATCGCCCGAACGGGAAGCGGGGCTCGAAGCGGTGCGGATCACGGTCAAGGAAATGGAGCAGACTTATCAGCGCCGGGCCATCAAGTTCGATGTCGACGTCGATCCGATCGAGATGTGGTAGGTATTACCTGTTCCTGCGGGGGCGTCCTGATCGCGGCGGAGGTGGATGGCTGTCGGTTGCCTCGGTCGATGAGGCGGTGATGGGCTGACTGGCTCGCTTGAAGAACCCATAGGAAAAAGTTATCCAAAAGACCGCCGAGAAGAGTCCCGCCAGAACGGCTGAGAGGATCGTCCCTATTTGTTCGTCGGTCGGCTCTGTTGTGGTCGAGCGGACCTGCACCATCGTTATGATGGGCCATGCAAGACTCTCCAGGCCAAGCAACAGGGTGGCCCAGGCCCAGACCAGCCCAATCGTGCGCCCCTGCCAGATCAGAAACCCTGCGACGCCTCCTGCGACGAGAAAGATCCCCCAGGGTGAGAACGAGTCCCACGCCAGCCAGGCACCCGCCGCGACGACGAGGCTACCAAGCAGAGCATTGAGTTGGGGGCTCCACCACGTGGTGACCATACTGGGTGTTGTTCTCCGTGGACGATGCGCGGGCTAGTGTGATTTCCGACGGCGTGGTTGTCAATGGAGGGGCCCGTCGGCGAGACGGGGGCGAAACAAGGCTAGCCTGGATGCGGAGGCAGCGCCGGCCTGCGCGCCGGAGAAATTCGTATTGGGCCTCGGCTACCGCTTTGGGCTGGAACTCAAGATTCCGATCCTCCGGCAGAAGAACGCGGTGAGGTCCTGCAAACGCAAGGCGGATCGATTTGTCCTCATGCAGCAGTTCCGCGAACAATAAGTGCTCGTCGATGCCGACAATGCCCTTTCCGCAATCGAACGAGCCAAGGAGTGGGTGGCAGCCGTGGCCGAATCGGTCCGCCTGGCTAAGACGCTCGAAGAGGGGGAGCGCTTCCGGTTTAGCCTTGGGGCAACCAGCGTTCTCTTCGTCAACTTGCAGGAACGGAATTCGGTTGATTCAGAAAGCCAGGTCATCCGCGCCAAGGCGGACTATCAGAAGGCCCAGTCCTTGTACCAGTGGGCCATCGAAGCTTGGGCGAGGACGACGCCGTTCGCGACCCCGTCAGGTATCGCCCTAGAGACTGATCGAGAAGAAGTGGTTTTTCTTTCTGTGCTTTGAGGAGGGAAGTTCAACGAATCAGGACTTCGATTCCTGATACTCCTCGTGCCAGGCCATCTGAACCGCTTCCAGGATTTTTTCGTTCGATTTTTTGGGATCGTCCTTGAAGTCTGGGAGCGCCACGATCCAGGCGTGCATGTCGGTGAATCGAACCGTGAGCGGGTCCGACTCCGGATGTACTTCGACTAAACGGATCGCAATATCCTCGGTATCCTGCCACTTCAGATCCATGCGCAGCCTCCAGAGCTGATAGCAAATGGCGTATGGCGGGATGCAGCGAAATAGATCTTGCTTCTGCTATAAGCCATAAGCCATCAGCTCCCTACTTCCTCGATGTCAACTCGGACAGCTTCTTGTTCTCCAAGGCTTCTTTCAACGATGTGTCCATCAAGACTTCGGCGAGATGATGGGTGACCTTTTCGAGACCGGCCATCTTGGCTCTAATGGCCTTGTGATCTGATCCAGACTTGGCTGCTTCGACTGCGGTTATCGCGGCCCTGATCGAGGACAGGTCTTCCTCTCCGACCAGGTGGGAGCCTTGCTTGAGGGCCTTCTCCGTGGCCATGAGGATGGCTTCAGCCTCGGTTCTGGCTTCGATGAGCTGGCGCGCTTTCAAGTCGTCGGCCGCAAACTTGTACGACTCACCGATCATCCGTTCGACCTCGTCGTCGCTCAAGCCGTACGACGGTTTCACGGCGAGCGATTGGCTGTCGCCGGTGCGAACATCCCGCGCCGAGACATTCAGGATTCCGTTCGCATCGATTAAGAACGTGACTTCGATGCGCGGGACGCCGGCCGGCAACGGGGGGACCTTCAGCCGAAAGCGGGCCAGACTGCGGTTGTCCTTCACCAGTTCGCGTTCGCCTTGGAGGATATGGATATCCACGCCGGTTTGGCCGTCGACATAGGTGGTGAACATTTCCTTGGCACTGGCCGGGATGGTCGTGTTGCGTCGAATCAAGCTGCTCATCACTTCGCCCATGGTTTCGATGCCAAGGGAGAGGGGCGTCACGTCGAGCAGCAACAGATCGGTCGTCCCGCCACTGAGAATGTCGGCCTGGACGGCCGCGCCGAGCGCGACGACTTCGTCAGGGTTCAGCTCGCAATGGGGCTGTTTCCCAAAGAGCGACTGGACGTGCTGGCGGACCAGTGGCATACGAGTCGAGCCGCCGACGAGGACCACCTCATCGATGTCGCTCGGGGTGAGGCAGGCGTCCTTTAGGGCGAGACGGCAGGGCCCGAGCGTGCGTTCCACTAATTCCATGGTGAGGGATTCGAGTTGATCGCGCGTGAGATCTCTCGAATACCGGCCTTTACCTTCTGGCAGGTCGAGTATGGCCGTGGTCTTCAGCTCATCGGAGAGCCTGATCTTTGTCCGTTCGGCTTCCAGTCTGATTGCTTGCATATGGTCGGGATAGGCGTTCAACTCAAGGCCATGTTGTTCGCGGATCTCCTTGACAAAGAGATCTGCGATCTGGCGATCGAAGTCATCGCCTCCGAGATGCGTGTCGCCGTTGGTCGCAAGGACTTCAAAGATGCCGTTCTTGAGTTTCAGGATGGAAATATCGAAGGTTCCCCCGCCAAGGTCATAGACGGCAATTGTGCCCTGAGTCTTCTGTTGGAGCCCATAGGCCAGCGAGGCAGCGGTCGGTTCATTGATGATCCGTAAGACGTCGAGCCCTGCAATCATGCCCGCATCCTTCGTCGCTTGCCGCTGGCTATCGTTGAAATAGGCGGGGACGGTGATGACGGCTTTGGTGATACTCTCGCCGAGATACGCCTCGGCCCGTTGCTTCAGTTCCTTCAGGATCATGGCCGAGATCTGTGGCGGCGAATAGGTTTTCTCACCGAGCTTGATCCGGATCACTCCGCCCTGCTCCGTCAAGTGGTAGGGGAAGTAGGCCAGCTCGCCCCGTACGTCATCAAGACCCTTTCCCATGAATCGCTTCACGGAATAGACGGTCCGTTCCGGGCTGCGCGTCAAGTGTTCTTTCGCCGGATCGCCGACGATGAGGCCATTGTCGGTCATCGCTACGACAGAGGGAACCATCGTACGCTCGTTCCGACCTGGTATGACACGCGGACGGCCGTCCGCCATAAAGGCCACGAGCGAATTCGTTGTGCCGAGATCAATACCGACGATACGTGCCATGGTGGTGATTATCCGATGGTTGAGATGAGGTCGCTCACGATGTTCTTGACGTAGGTGCGGTTGGAGAGATGTTCACGCATCTCTTTCAGAATTCGGTCGCGCTCGGCCCTCGCCTGGTCGGTCGCCTCCCCGCGATCTTGGAGTGTGTCCCACTGAACAAAGAGCTGCTGCAGGGTAGCTTCCATGTCCCGTTGCCGTTGTTCGAGCGTGTTCCGTTCCGCTTGGAGTTTCGCGCGGAGCGTCGACTCGGTTTCTGACGCGCGGCCGGCGGCTCGGTACTCGTTCAATGTATCTTGTAGTTCAAGAATTTCTTCAAAGAGGTCGGCGGGAGGAGAATTCCGAATCTCTTTCACCGACCCGGCTTCCAGATCGAGGAGATACTCAGCCCGCTCGATCGGATCACGAAGCGTCCGGTACGCGGTATTCAACATGGCGGAATTGCCGAGGCTGATGGTCTGCTCGGCAGCGCTCTTGTTCTGGTAGAAATCGGGATGGAATGCCCGGCTCAGTTCATAGAATTTGGCTTCCAACTGGTGCTGATCGATCGTGAGGCGGCGGGGGAAGCCCAGGCAGGTGAAGTAATCGAGCTCTTTCGAAACCGGCTGGACCTTGACGCAACGGTCACAGAAATATTCACCTGCTACTTCAGACTGGCAGTGCCAGCACATGCTGCGAGCCATCTGCAGCTCACGTGGGCCGGCGGTGCTATGGGTGTGATGGTCCATGCGGTCTCCTCTGACAGCACGGGCATGGCAGCCTGCCATGCCCGTCGGACAATTGCGGTGCTCTGCCGACACTCCCTGGGAGCCTGTCCAACATTGCCCCTTCTACTGCGGCGAACGATCCGCGACCATCTGCGTCGTTCTCGGCCCGAAAAAATCCTCAACGTATTCCAGTGAATACGCCTCCGGTTTTTCCAGCCCTGAGGCCTCGCATCTGGCCGCACCTCCTTCGCCTCGTCACGAAAGGCAATGTCGGACAGGCTCCTAGGCCGAAAACGACTCTCCGCAGCCACAGGTCTTGTCGGCGTTCGGATTGACGAATTTGAAGTTTCCGCCCATCAGGTCTTTTTGGAAGTCCAACTGCGTGCCTTGAAGATAAATGGCGCTCTTGGCGTCGACAATGACTTTCACACCGTCAAAGTCATGGACTTGGTCATGCTGACCGATCTTTTCGTCGAAGTTGATCGTATAGCTGAGGCCTGAGCAGCCGCCGCCCTTCACGCCGAGGCGGAGCCCCCCTTCAGTGAGGCCCTGCACGTTGATGAGGCGTTTAACTTCCTTCAGCGCCGCCTCGCTGAGCGTAATCACCGGAGCTTGGGTTTCTGCGTTCGTCGTGTCCATGGCGCGCTCCCTTTGTTCACGTTACTTCGCGTCAGTCAGTGTTCCGTCGGCTTTTTTCTGGTAGTCCGCGAGGGCGGCCTTGATCGCATCCTCGGCGAGCACGGAGCAATGGATCTTCACGGGCGGCAGGTTCAACTCCTGCACGATGTCGGTATTCTTGATCTTCTGGGCTTCTTCGATCGTCTTGCCCTTCAACCACTCGGTGGCGAGGCTCGAGCTGGCGATCGCGGAGCCGCAGCCGAAGGTTTTGAACTTCGCGTCCACGATCATATCGTTCTGCACCTTGATCTGGAGCTTCATCACGTCGCCGCACTCCGGAGCTCCGACCATGCCGGTGCCGATCCCTTCCTCGTCCTTCTTGAAGCTCCCCATGTTGCGGGGGTTAGTGAAATGATCGACGACTTTGTCACTGTAGGCCATGGTTCCCTCCCAAATTTATAATTTACAATTGTAAATTTTCAATTACCGCTAGTGGGCCGCCCACTGGACCGATTTCAAATCGACGCCTTCTTTTGCCATCTCGTACAGCGGGGACATTTCGCGCAACTTGGTGACGATCTCAATCACCTTCTTGATCGTATAGTCGATCTCATCGTCCGTGTTGAAACGGCCCAGACCGAAGCGGATCGAAGAGTGTGCCAGCTCTGTCCCGACCCCCAACGCGCGGAGCACGTAGGACGGCTCCAATGTGGCCGAGGTACAGGCCGAACCGGACGAGAGGGCGATATCCTTCATGCCCATCAGTAGCGACTCGCCTTCCACATAGGCAAAGGAGATATTGAGGTTGCCGGGGAGCCGGTTGGTCGGATGGCCGTTCAGATAACTTTCTTCGAGGGCCTTCATGATACTGGCCTCCAGCCGATCGCGCATCGCAATCAATCGTGTGGTGTCCTTGGCCATCTCCTGCTCGCAGAGTTCACAGGCCTTCCCGAATCCCACGATTAAGGGCACCGGAAGCGTCCCGGAGCGCATGCCGCGCTCGTGCCCGCCGCCGTCCATTTGTGCCACGATGCGAACCCGAGGATTCTTTTTTCTCACGTAGAGCGCCCCGACCCCTTTGGGTCCGTACATCTTGTGGCTCGTGAAGGACATGAGATCAATCCCCATATCCTGCACATCGACCGGGATCTTGCCGACGCCCTGCGTCGCATCGCAGTGAAAGAGGATGCCCTTTTCCTTGGCGATTTTGCCGATCTCTTTGACGGGATTGATCGTGCCGATTTCATTGTTCGCCAACATGACGGAGATGAGGATCGTCTTCTCTGTAATCGCATTCCGCACATCCTCGGGACTGACCATCCCGAATTTATCGACGGGGAGATAGGTGGCTGTCGCTTTGCCTTTGCCCTCCAACACTTTGACGGTGTCGAGCACGGCGCGGTGTTCGGTGGACGACGTAATAATGTGGTCGCCCTTGTCCTTGTACATTTCCACCACGCCCTTGATCGCGAGATTGTCCGATTCGGTGGCGCCGCTCGTGAAGACAATCTCTTTCGGATCGGCCTTGATCAGCTTCGCGATCTGCTTCCTGGCGTTTTCGACGGCCTCTTCCGCGGCCCACCCGAAGGCGTGGTTGCGGCTGGCCGCATTCCCGAATTTCTCGACGAAGTAGGGGAGCATGGTTTCCAATACGCGTGGATCCATCGGTGTCGTGGAGTGGTTGTCCAAGAAAATGGGCAGTTTCATCGTTCGACTCCTTGTGCCGTGGGAGACTGAATCGTAATGAGGGGTGTGCCACCCATCATGTCTTGCAGGGTCATGTTATTGAGCAATTGGGCGATGCTGTCCTGGACTTTCAAGAGCGGTGTGCGGATATTACAATTTCCCCGCTGCATGCAGAACTCTCCATCCTTCTCGTGCGAACAATCGGTAATACCCAATGGGCCCTCGATGCTTTCGAGAATTTGTGCGATCGTAATCTGGTGGGCGCGCCGGGCCAGCACGTACCCGCCCTTGGGACCATTGTGGCTCTCGATCAGTGCATTCTTGGCAAGGGTCTGGAGCACTTTGGCCAGCAGCTCGAGGGGAATGTTATATTCTTCCGCGATCTCCTTCGTATTTACCACGCGCCCCGGAGTCACGTCGCCGAACTGGACAGCAGCGATGTGCTGAAGGGCCATGAGGGCATAATCTGCTTTTTTTGAAATCTTCAACATTGCTATTGCCGATCTCCACGGTCGGAGACTATAATGATCTCCGATCAATAAGGTCGGACTAAGATTAGCATGCCGGTTTCTGCGCTGTCAACAACGGGAAATAAAGCTGAATCGGGCTGAGAAAGGAACGGGCATATGGGCGGGACCAATCCCTATATTGAAAAAGTTGACTATGAGCTCCCCAGGCAGGCCTATACCGTTACATTTATCGCCCCTGACGGCGTGGTGACGAAGGTTGAGGTCGATCCAGTCAAGATTCCCTACGGCCCGACGGGGCTCCCAGGGAGTCTTTTGGACGTGGCGATGGGCAATGGGGTTGCGTTGGAACATGTTTGCGGGGGTGTCTGTGCCTGTTCGACCTGTCACGTCATCGTGAAGCAGGGGCTTGAGAGCTGTAACGAAGGCACGGACGATGAATTCGATCAGCTGGAGGAAGCGCCGATGACCACGTTACAGTCACGGCTCGGTTGCCAATGTGTGCCAAACGGGACGAAAGACATTGTTGTCGAGATTCCGGCGGTTAATAAGAACCTGGTGAGAGAAGGGCATTAATTGTACGTTTCAGTTTTGACTTCTTTTCGATCGTATCCTCTCTCCATAAGATAAGTCCGCAGCGGTCGCACGAATCCTTTGACCCCGCTGAGCAGTGGCGTCACTTTTGGTCTGCCGGTGACAAGCGGTCGAAGCAATTTCACGGTAGCCTCGACGACTTCCTGGTCCGTCCCAATCACCGCCACTGGCATATATTGGAACGATGGGTGTCGCGCGGCTAAGGCGAGCAGCTCATCGTGGTAGAGCAATTCATCCTCAGCCGGACCGACCGCAATCAGGATGGACTGTGGCAGTGCGCCCGATGCCGCCAGCTGTTTCAATATGCAGTGGATCGGGACCAAACCGGTATAGCGACTGATGAATAGCAGACTTCGATCGAGCGGGAGGGGTAATGCGAAGTTCCCGTAGGGACCAGACAACAGCAGTTCATCGCCGGTCTTTAACCCATAGAGATAGCTCGAGCCGATTCCATCGGGGACTCGATCGAAAACTAGGGTGAGCTGTCTGGCAGGGGAGGGAGGTTCTGCCATTGAGTAGGCGCGATTGAGTGGTGGTTTAGCGCCTATCGGTAGCTGCAAGGAGACCCACTGACCTGGTTGGAATAAGACCCTCTGAATCTTCGGAAGAACAACCAGCTGGCGAACGTGGGGCGTGAGATCCGTGATCGAGAGGACCGTTGCCGGTTGTGTGAGTTCAGCCATCACGACCTCCCTCTTGCTCTCTTACCAGAAGGCCGCTCCAGATGAAAGAGTGATCAACAACCGATTCTGTACAACACTTTTCCCCACATGCTATAGATACCGACCGTTTCTCCAACGACGCAGGTTCATTCTATGAGTCAGGTCAGAGTCAGATTCGCGCCCAGTCCAACTGGTTTTCTCCACATCGGTGGTGTCCGCACGGCGCTGTTCAATTGGCTCTTTGCCCGCCAGCAGAAGGGCGTGTTTGTCCTTCGCATCGAAGACACGGATCAAGGCCGCTCGACCGATGAGTCGATCCAAGCCATCCTTGAGGGGTTGAAGTGGGTGGGGCTCGATTGGGACGAGGGCCCTTTCCGTCAGACCGAGCGCATCAACCTCTATCGCAGTTATGCGATGCAGCTTCTTGAGAAGGGGCAGGCCTATTGGTGTATCTGTAAAGCGGAAGAACTCGAAGCGCGGCGTAAGGAGGCCGAGGCCAAGGGGTTGTCGCCGAAATACGACAGCCGTTGCCGTGATCGTGGTCTCACCAATCCGGCCAGCGACGCGGCCCTGCGCTTCAAGGCTCCGCTGGAGGGAGAGACGGTGGTCGACGACCTCATCAAGGGCAAGATCGTGTTCGATAATAACGTGCAGGACGATCTGATCATTCTCCGGTCGAACGGCTACCCGACGTACAACTTTTCAGTGGTTATTGATGATGCGCTGATGAACATTACCCACGTGGTACGGGGAGACGATCACCTGACCAACACGCCGCGGCAGGTCCCGATCTTCCAAGCGCTTGGGTTTCCAGTCCCTCAGTTCGGGCATCTACCCATGATTCTGGGCCCGGACAAAGCCCGTCTTTCGAAGCGGCATGGGGCCACCTCGATCATGGCCTATAAAGACATGGGGTACCTGCCGGATGCTATGGTGAATTATCTCGTTCGGCTTGGGTGGTCACACGGAGACCAGGAACTCTTCACCCGCCAGGAGCTGATCGAGAAATTTTCCTGGAAGAACGTTCAAACGTCCGCAGCCGTGTTCAATCCCGAGAAACTACTCTGGGTGAACGCGGAATATATCAAGATCAGCCCGCCGGCCCAGGTCGCTCAGGCGCTGGTGCCCTTCTTGGAAGCAGCGGGATTGAAAGACGAACTCCAGACTGTCTCGGCCGGCTGGCTCGCGCAACTCGTCGTCCTCGTGAAGGAACGGGCGAAGACGCTCGTGGAGATGGTCGATTGGGTGAGACCGTATTTGGGGCAGGCCGTGACGGTTGACGAAGAGGCGGCAAAGAAGTTTTTGACACCGGCCATCGTGCCGGTCCTCGGCAAGTTGCTCGCTCGTTTCGAGGCCTTCCCTGCCTTCTCAAAACAGAAATGGGAAGAGGCCTTCAAGCAGCTGGTTGAGGAGGAGGGGGTGAAGATGGGGCAGCTGGCCCAGCCGGTTCGCGTTGCCCTGACCGGTCGCACAGCCAGCCCTGGCCTCTTTGAAGTGATGGAGGTGTTGGGGCGAGACCGGACGTTGTTTCGGCTCCGCCAGGGGATCGACCGGGCCTCGCAGGCATGAGAAGGTCCTGTCTCCAATCAGCGCCGATCTTGACGAAGTCGAGAGCCTTATATTACTGTGGGCGCTGGTTGGGGGATCGTCTAGCGGTAGGACGTCAGTCTCTGGATCTGACTACCTAGGTTCGATTCCTAGTCCCCCAGCCAATAATCTTTCCTGCGCCGCACTCTCAGATCTATGCCTCGGTTCCGTACCGCGCTGGGGGATCGTCTAGCGGTAGGACGCCGGCCTTTGGAGCCGGCTACCTAGGTTCGATTCCTAGTCCCCCAGCCATTTTTTCTGATCGCCCCCAGTCCAACACCAACTTCAAGGCTCGTTGTTCTTCTGCCGGCGCTTGACCGATACCAGAAGACTCACTTCATCGATCCAAGATCGATGACAAACCGAAACCGTATATCGCCGCGCAGGACTCGCTCGTAGGCTTCGTTCACTTGTTGGATCGGAATCAATTCAATATCGGACTCGATCTTGTGCGTGGCGCAGAAGTCGAGCATCTCTTGGGTTTCGCGGATACCCCCGATCACCGACCCGGCGATGCGGCGGCGATGCAGAATGAGCGGAAAGGGTTCCAGTAGCGTCGGTTTGTCCGGCACGCCCACGAGAATCATGGTGCCGTCGGTTTTGAGCAGGTTCACGTAGTCGTTATAGTTGTGCGGGGCTGAAACGGTATCGAGGATAAAATCAAAGCGCCGCTGTAGTCGTGTAAAAGTCTCGGGTTGTGAGGTGAGGGCGAAGTCGAAGGCGCCTAACCGTTCTGCCTCTTTTCGCTTCCGTTCAGAGGTACTCAAGACGGTCACCTCGGTTCCGAGCGCCTTGCCGATCTTCACGGCCATATGGCCCAGTCCACCCAATCCCACCACCGCAAGCTTGTGATACTTGCCGACGCCCCAGTGGCGAAGCGGGGAGTATGTCGTAATCCCCGCGCATAAGAGTGGGGCTGCTCCGGCAGGCGACAGGGCTGAGGGAATACGCAGTACGTAATTCTCATCCACGACAATCTGTGTGGAGTAACCGCCTTGCGTAGGCTGGCCGTCTTTGTCACGGCCGTTGTAAGTAAGGAGCATGCCTGTTTCGCAATATTGCTCCAATCCCTCACGACAGGCGGGGCAGGTTCGGCAGGAATCTACAAAGCAGCCGCCGCCGGCCGTCTCGCCCACATGGAACTGCGTGACCGCGCTCCCTACCCGCGTGATCGTGCCGACAATTTCATGGCCCGGCACCATGGGGAAAATCGAGCCGCCCCATTCGTCACGGGCCTGATGAATATCCGAATGGCAGATGCCGCAATGGGTGATCGCGATTAGCACGTCATGGGGACCTACGTCTCGTCGCTCAAATGCGAAAGGTTGCAGGACAGCCTTGGCGGTCATCGCGGCATAGCCTTTAGTCGGTAACATGGTTTGTGCTCCTTGTGAGAGGCCTGGTTTGACCGTGACCATAGCAAGATGCCGTGGGCTTGCCAACCATGAAACAGGTGAACGAGGCTGGCATCACAACCAGTGTCTCGCGCAGTCATTCAATTGTGCCGCCAGTGAAACTGTTGGGTGGGGATTACCGGTTGCGCTCTGTGGGAAGATGGACTATCTGTCCCTGGGCTGTTTATCTTAACTGATTTACTGTGCTTCTGTGTCGTCGTCTCCCTCCAACGAGTCGGGGAGCGAGGTGTCCATCGTGAAGGTATGGCCCGGTATGCGATAACGTTCCGCTGCCCAGGTGCCGAGGTCGGTCACTTGGCATCGTTCAGAGCAGAAGGGGCGCCAGGGGTTGCCTTCCCAGGTGCTGGGTTGGCGACAGAGGGGGCAGGTCATACCTAGCATTGTACCACGCTGAATCCGAGAATCGGTCAGCGGTCAACTCGGGCGGATCTGGTGCGTGGTGGCGACTTGCAGCAATCGGTGCAGGCGGCGCTGATCGATTTCCGAGAGGCCGAGGAATTCGACTCCAAACTCCCCACCTCCACTCCAACGGACCGCGGCGGACTCGATCGTGATGGGCGAACCCAGATCGGTCGCCCTGATGAGGATTCTCACCGTCGAACCGGGCTGAACTGACGACATGCTGGTGACGGCGCATCCTCTGGCAGACAGATCGAACATTGTGCCTTCGCGGATGTCTGTCTTGTTGGTGCTGGAGAAGAAGACCTGCATGTCAACGGGGATTCGAGGATATTCTCGACACTCAATCATACGGTCCTCTATCCGGCTCGAGGCTTCTCGTCATGCCGGCACCTCATGCTCCGGCTAGTCCGGCAAACCCAGAGCTACGGTAAAACAAAACATGGAAACTGACTGTATGACGGATGGCCAGAGGGAGGATTACGGCGCCGGAGACCGTTCGAAGACCTTTACGGCAACCGCCTTCTGTTTCATCTTCTTGACCAGCCCGACATACGAGACGTCGCGAATAATGCTGGTGAATTGTGAGCGGTAATTGCTCACGATGCTGGCTCCATCGATGACGATGTCATAGACCCACCATTCGTGCGCGCGGTGATTTAGCCGAAAGTCGATCGGCGTGTTGATCTTCCGTCCCTTCATTTGTGCTTTGACTTCGGCAAAGGCATCCTCTCGAAGTTCCCCAAGGAAGACCACCTGTTCGTCTGAGCGTTCGGTGATGCGGCCTGCAAACGTGTCGCGAAGGAGTTGCACGAAGAGGTCGACGAATTCGTTCCGTTCCCGATAGGAGAGCGTGGGCCAGGGGGCTCCCAGTGCTCGTCTCGCCATTTCCTCGTAATCCACGCGATGTTTGATGATTTCTTCGATTTCATGCCGCCGCTTTTCGGCCTGTTCCGGTTGCTTTAAGGTTTCGTCATCGAGGACTTGGATCAGGTCGTTGATCGTACCCTTCACCGCTTCGGTCGCGCTCGATTCAATCCCGTTTGGCGTGGTGGTGGCCAGCGAAGGAGATGCCATGGTCAGTCCAGCCACCATTCCCGAGAGGAACAATAGATAGGCGACCCTTTTGAGCTTCTTGTTGATGATGGTTGTCACTGTAAAATGGCTCCTGTCATTGGTTTTATCCAGTCCCTCAAGCATAGCAGGGATGCTGAGTCTGTACAGGGGGTCCAACAGGGCGGAAAGAGAGGGAAGTTCTGGAAGAGTCCTGGCGAACGGGGGAGGCGGCCTGTTCGTTACCGGGCCAGCTGAGTTTTTTCGATCTTGGCCCAGGCGTCTTTGAGTGACACGGTGCGGTTGAATATCAGTGTGCCGAAGGCCGAATCTTGGTCGGTACAGAAGTATCCCAGGCGCTCGAATTGGTACCGTGTGCCGGGCGCTGTCTGCCGCAAGCTGGGCTCAACCAGGCAGCTCGTGATTCGCTCCAATGAGGTGGGGCTAAGATAGGTCGTCCAATCGTGGTCTGGCGGTACCTTCGCCAGGTCCGTCACCAAGAGGGGGGTGTAGAGTCGGACTTCGGCTTTCACAGCATGGGCAGCGGAGACCCAATGGATGGTAGCCTTGACCTTGCGCTGTTCCTGGGAGGCGCCGCTCTTAGTCGTGGGGTCGTAGGTGCAATGGAGTTCGGTGATCTCGCCGGTCTGCGGATCTCTCGTCACTTCGACACATTTGATGATGTAGGCGTACCGGAGCCGCACTTCGCGCCCTGGGGCGAGCCGGAAAAATTGTTTGGGCGGATCATCACGGAAATCGTCCTGCTCAATAAAGAGGACGCGTGAGAAGGGGACTTTCCTCGTCCCTGCCGACGGATCCTCCGGATTGTTGACGGCTTCCAATTCTTCAGACTGGTCCTCGGGATAGTTGTCGAGGATGATTTTGAGCGGCCGCAACACGGCCATAACTCGGGGCGCTCGTTTGTTCAGGTCTTCGCGAATAAAGTGTTCGAGCAGCTGCATCTCGACGATAGCCTCGCGCTTGGCTACGCCGATATGGTCGCAGAAAGCCCGAATCGCTTCTGGGGTATACCCGCGGCGGCGAAGTCCTTTGATCGTCGGCAGTCGTGGGTCATCCCATCCGCTCACCAGTTTCTTTTCGACCAACTCGAGCAGTTTCCGTTTGCTCATGACGGTATAGGTCAGGTTCAAGCGAGCAAACTCGATCTGCTGTGGTCGGTGCGGCGCTTCAGCCTGCTCGACGACCCAATCGTAGAGAGGCCGGTGATCTTCAAATTCCAAGGTGCAGATTGAGTGCGTGATTCCCTCGAGCGCGTCCGAGAGGGGATGCGCATAGTCGTAGGCCGGATACAGGCACCAGATACTCCCTGTTCGATAATGCGTCGTATGCCTGATGCGATAGAGGACTGGGTCGCGTAGGTTGATATTGGCTGATGCCATGTCGATCTTGGCTCGGAGGACATGGGTTCCGTCGGCGAATTCCCCGGCTCGCATGCCTCGAAAGAGGTCAAGATTTTCATCGACGGAACGGTCATGAGAGGGGCTGTTCTTTCCCGGCTGAGTCAGGGTGCCGCGATAGGCACGCATCTCTTCAGCCGTCAACGTGTCGACGTAGGCGAGGCCTTTCTTGATCAGTCGTACAGCAAACTCGTAGAGTTGTTCGAAGTAATCCGAGGTAAAAAACATCTTCTCCTGCCAGTCGAACCCCAGCCATCGGACGTCGTCCTGAATGGCCTGGACATATTCAGGATCTTCGGTGGTCGGATTGGTATCGTCGAATCGCAGGTGGCAGATGCCGCCCGGGGTGTCGTTAGCCAAGCCGAAGTTCAGGCAGATAGATTTCGCGTGGCCGATATGGAGATAGCCGTTCGGCTCAGGTGGAAAGCGCGTAACGACTCGGCCGCCATGTTTGCCAGCGGCGAGATCGGCAGCCACGATCTCGCGAATAAAGTTCGAAGCCCCAGCCTGTTCAGACATGCGCAGTCGTTGACTCCTAGGAGATGCGAGAGCGGATCGTCGCAGGCTGTTCTACCATAAGCACGGCACAGGGGAGAAGGCCCTAAAGGCCTCACAGGAGGAGAGGGATGCGGGAGCGACGTGAGTCCTACGCGGTTTGGTGAGTCGGCATCTGCATCACGCTGAAGTCTTTCTGCGCGATGAGATGCCCTTCCATGCGAAGGCGAAACTCGTAGCGTCCAGGAGCGGGGAAGACCAGTGAGGGGATATTGATCCCGAAATCGGAAATTTGAAGGCGGTCGCCGATAGCAATATTCGGAAGGGTGGCCCGGCAGACAAGCTGTTCGTCGTTGAGGTAGATCAAATCGATGTCGAAGTGATAGGTCCCTTCGGCATCGGTGAGGCAGAAATACAGCCCCATCTGTGAGTGCTGGAAGGGAAAGCTCACGGCCTGTAGGTGCGTGAAGAGGCCGATGAGGCTTTTCTTTTTGGTGACGCTGTCCTCGATGACCTGGTCGCAGACCAAGAAGGCTTGCACGCTCGGTTTCACGACGTCTGACATACGGCCATTGTACGGGAGTCCTGCGCCTTGTCAAAAAGGATGTGTGTTTCAACAAGGAGCCAGGGTGGCGTCGGATGTCGTTTTCTTGGTTGTAGAGAGCGGAAATGCGTGAATTGAGGCTGGGGTCTATTGGGAGATGATCACCCGATTGCCGCCGCGCCGCTGCGGCTTTCCGCTACATCACCAAACAGAGTGAGGCCGGTACCGATGCGGCAGTAGTGTGGGGTGATGGTGACCAATTCGCCTTTATGGGTATAGAAGTGCCCCACGGTTATGCGGATTTTTCTTCTCTGCATGAGGCAGGCTTCGAACACCGTGTGTCCAGTTGTTCGGTCTGCTACGGTGACTGAAGGAGGGTCGTCCGGGGTTGCCTCGTCGCTGGCCTTTACGTTGATGGTGAAGCGGCCCGCGCTATGTGCCGAGAGCGCATTCCGTCGGATATGGCCGACGCGGGTTCCCTCCTCATCATACAGGTCCATCGTCAGGAGCAACGCCAATGGATGGGGGTGCGTTTCCAACACCAACTGCTCCTTGCCTTGAAGCTTGACGACGCCGTTCGTGTTTCGAAACACATTCGAGCCGACGTGTAGCTCAAGGCCCTGTTCGGGCTTCTCGATGTCGATCAGTTCCGGAGAGTCTGTGATGCCGGCAGTTTTGATTTGGAGCGGGTTGTTCATGTTCCACCATGAGTCTGCCGATGGGAAGAGGAGACTGGCGGCCGAAGAATCCCCTCTCCCATAGGCCCGCCGCGCGTGTTTGTCGCAAGGTAGGCTATGCCAACGTCTCTGTCAAGTCGTGGGCGAACCAGCGGTGCAGAGGCCTGAATACTACTCAGAGTCGTTAGGAATTGAAAAGTGAAAAGCCCCTGTGCTAATGTTCCGGATTGATCCCACGTCAATGATGTTTGGTCCCATCGTCTAGCCTGGCCTAGGACGGAGCCCTCTCAAGGCTTAAACACGGGTTCAAATCCCGTTGGGACCACCACACCAAGCTCGCTCATGCCGCGCGTGCTTCGTCCATGATAGCGCGCGGATGATTCGGTCAAGTTAGAACTATCCCTTCTACTCCTACGCAACCTGGAATCGTCGAACTGATCGCGGCTCTGGAATCGCCGCGCTCGGTAGATCTTCTCGTCAATTCTCGCGGCTAGGATGAACAGGTCATACGTACTCATGCAGCGGGATGCGGCGAAGGGTTTCTTGAGATGCAACTTCGTTGACGCCTCTATCGTTGGTTGTGTATAAAGAATGCGCCGTTTCTCCGTTCACTTCTATGGTAGGTAGACTCTCCTATGGGTGCACGTGAATTCCGCGATGGGGCGCAAGATGGACTCGAAGCGCTCGAGCCTCTCGACCCGGAACAGATCGGGTCCTTCGACGGCCTGCTGACCGCCATGCGAAAGACCGCCTTTGGAGGCCGTCGCTTGGGCGAAGCCTACGAAGTGCTCTGGGCGATGATCGAGGATCCCGACTGCTTCGTCGTGTTGACGCTGTCAGGGGCGATGACCATTGCCAAGATGGGCAAGATCATCAGCGCGATGATCGATCATGGAATGGTGCAATGTGTCGTCTCGACCGGAGCGTTGATTGCCCATGGACTGAGTGAGTCGGTTGGCAAAACACACTATCGGCATCATCCGTCGATGTCTGATGAAGAGTTGTTCAAGAAGGGCTACAATCGGGTCTACGACACGCTGGAGATGGAGTCCAACCTCAACTATGTTGAGCATGTCGTTGCCCAAACGATGAAGCGGATGGATCACGACCAGTCTCTTTCCTCAGAGATCCTCACCCGTGAACTGGGGAAGACGCTCGCGGAGGAATATGACGGAGCGGGTATTCTCAAAAGTGCCTATGTGAAAAAAGTCCCGGTCTTCATCCCTGCGTTTACCGATTCCGAGATGGGGCTGGATCTTGGAACCTGGGCCATGAGTCGAGAGCTCGATCAGGCTCGTGCGCAGGTAAAGGGGGGCAGTGATCTTGAGGTGCTGCGCGCAATTCATCGCTCCTATCCCTCGTTCAATCCCTACCTCGATCTCAATAGTTATGCGAGCCAAGTCATCTCGGCCAAGCGGCGTGGGATCTTTACGATTGGCGGGGGCGTGCCGCGCAATTGGGCGCAACAAGTCGGCCCCTACATTGAGATCAGCAATACGCGGCTCGGCCTTGATGTCCAGCCGCCTCGATTCCAGTATGGTGTGCGCATCTGTCCGGAACCGGATTATTGGGGCGGGTTGAGCGGCTGTACCTATCAAGAAGGCCTTTCGTGGGGAAAGTTTGTGCCGCCGGAAGAAGGCGGGCGTTTTGCTGAAGTGTTGAGCGATGCCACGGTTGTCTGGCCTCTCCTCATGGTCGGGTTGCTGGAGCGCATAAAAGCAAAACGCGCTCCCCGCACATGATGGGCGCGCGCTGGCTCCGCACAACTGCCGGTGTGTTGCTGCTGTTTCTCATACAGCTGGCTCGGGCTGGTGCTGGGTCGGTTACGGACGACGGTCGAATCAGAGGGAGCGCGGACGCACCGATTACTTTGATCGAGTATTCTGACTTCACTTGTGGGTATTGTGTGAAGTTCTTCCAGGAGACCTGGCCTCGCTTGCAGGCCAAATATATCGATACCGGTAAAGTGCGGTTTGTCTATCGTGACTATCCTCGAGCGGACCAGGGGATCGGCGTGGAGGCTGCGGTGGCGGCGCGCTGTGCTGGAGCCCAGGGTCGATATTGGCCGATGCACGACCGGCTCTTCAGCGGAGGAGGCCGCTTAGACTCGGGCGCGTTCAAAGGTTACGCGAAGGTGATTGGCTTGGACCAGACGGCGTTTGCCAAGTGTTTCGATGAGCGACAATATCTCGAATCCATTTTCCAGGATCGCCAAGATGCGAACCGGTGGGGATTTCATGGCACCCCCGGTTTTATTCTAATGCGAACGGCTGCTGGGCCCACTGAGAAAGAGCCGGCGATCGCGATCCCCGGCGCAGTTCCGTTCGAGGATTTTGCTGAGGAGATCGATCGCATGTTGGCCACTGCCCTGGGCTCCCGGGGAGAGCCCACCGAGCCTCATGTGTCGACGGCGGTGGCACAGAACAGTCAGTCCATCATTCACTAAGGAATACCTATGTCTGCAACACAATCGTTTTGGTCTGTTCCGCAGCGTGCGGGGGAACCTGCCTACTGGGTGTGTATGTCGTGCTTGTCAGAAGTCTTCTATTGCAAGGTGCCGATGCCGGATTGTCCAACGTGCCAGGGCGTCTCGACCTATGAGGCCTTCACGCTTGAGGCGATTAATGATTGGGGTACGGAGGATTTGATTGCTAAAGCCGGTATCGCCCAGCAGGCGGCCAGTCTTGAGCCAGTCCCCACAGCATCGGTTAAGTCCGCCGACTAAGTCTTTACTACCCGCGGGGCGTCTCTCTTGCAGAAGCCACGTCCATTTTTGATTGGAGGTCTGTGGCGGCACGGGGAGACCGTTGTCCCCGTGAACAATCCGTTTACAGGGCAGTTACTCGCCGAGGTGTCGAACGCGAGTTCCGCCGACGCCGAGGCTGCGATCCAATCGACGGTCGATGCCGCTGCCATGATGGGAGCCTTGCCGTCCCACGCCCGCTATCATCTGTTGCAAAAGATCGCGGGCGGGCTCTATGACCGACGCGAGGAATTTGCCCGCCTGATGACTGCTGAAGCCGGCAAACCGATCGCTGACGCGAAGCGTGAGGTGAATCGGGCCGTCCAGACATTTACCATTGCGGCGGAGGAGGCGAAGCGCATTCCGGGCGAGGTGATTCCCCTCGACTGGACGCCGGGGACGGATTTCCATCTCGGCATTCTTCGTCGGGTTCCGATCGGTCCGGTGCTCGGGATCACCCCCTTTAACTTTCCCTTGAATCTTGTTGCTCACAAGGTCGCTCCGGCTTTGGCCGCCGGCAATTCCATCCTCATCAAGCCGGCGCCACAGACGCCTCTGACCGCATTACTCTTGGGCGAAGTGGTTCTGGAGGCCGGGCTCCCTCCTGGTGCACTCAACATCCTGCCCTGCGACAACAGCGTGGCAGAACAGCTCGTCGTCGATCCTCGCTTCAAACTTCTGAGCTTTACCGGCAGCGCCGCCGTGGGATGGATGTTGAAGGCCAAGTGTGGGAAGAAGAAGGTGGTGTTGGAACTCGGCGGGAACGCGGGCGTGATCGTGGAGCCCGATGCCGATCTCGAGTTTGCCGCACAGCGCTGCGCAGTCGGCGGGTTCGGGTATGCCGGTCAGACCTGTATCTCCGTGCAGCGAATCTTTGTCCATCATTCCATTGCGGACCTCTTTACCACGAAGCTCCTGTTACAAGTCGCGCGTCTGAAAGCCGGCGACCCGAGCGACGATTCGACGGTGGTCGGACCGTTGATCGCTCCGGCCGCGGCCCATCGTGTGGAGGCGTGGGTCGGGGAAGCGGTGTCGCAGGGGGCGCGTGTGCTTCTGGGGGGCAAACGCATGGGCTCGGTGATGGAGGCCACCGTGCTTTCGCACGTCACGCCAACGATGAAAGTTTCTTGTCAGGAGGTGTTTGGGCCGGTGGTGACCGTGACCCCCTACCGCCACTTCGGCGAAGCGATTGCGGCGCTCAACCAGTCTGACTATGGGCTCCAAGCTGGGGTGTTCACCCAGGATGTGAATAAAATTTTTCATGCCTTTCGGCACCTTGAAGTTGGGGCCGTGCTGGCAAACGAGATTCCGACATTTCGCGCCGATCACATGCCCTATGGTGGTGTGAAGGATTCCGGGGTTGGGCGTGAAGGGATTCGGGCCGCGATCGAGGATATGACCGAGCCCCGCATGCTGGTGTTGAACCTCAAACCACCTGCAGGGACCTAAGGGAAATAAAACGCCGAGGGATATTGCGAAGCTGCGTCAATCTTGGTACAACAGCGACCCTGTGCCTATATGAGATTTACCGTGGGCGTACATTTCAGCTAACGAGGCGCCCGTCACCCGGTTGGTCGGACGAACTAAGGAGAAGAAACGATGGTACCTACGCAGATGTTTCTGACGCGAGGCGTCGGAGTCCACAAAGAAAAGCTGGCCTCCTTCGAGCAAGCCTTGCGTAGTGCCGGCGTCGCCTATTGTAACCTGGTCACGGTGTCGTCGATTCTTCCACCGAATTGCAAAATTGTCCCGCGTGCGCGCGGTGAGAAGTTATTGAATCCCGGTGAAATCACGTTCTGTGTGATGGCGCGGTCGGAAACGAATGAACGAAATCGCCTGGCCTCCGCGTCGATCGGGTTGGCAGTCCCGACCGATCGTCGAACCTACGGGTATCTGTCCGAACACCATGCGCATGGCGAAACCGATGAAGAGACTGGTGAGTATACGGAAGACTTGGCGGCGCAGATGTTGGCTACGACGCTCGGTGTCGAGTTCGATCCGAATATCGCGTGGAAAGAACGGGAACAAGTCTTCAAAATGGCCGGCAAGATCGTTCGGACCCTCAACATCACCCAGTCCGCTATCGGAAAACCCAATCGCTGGACGACGGTGATCGCGCTGGCCGTGTTCATTCCAGAAGAAAATATTCCGAAACGGCGTCGGTAGTCCTGCCGCGTGAGCATACGCCCATGACGCTTCCCGCCGGATGGGAGGGTATCGACCAGAACTTCCTCGGGCTCGAAGAGCCCTGGTGCCATCCAGATCAAGCGGGCGTCTACGTCCTGCCCGCGCCTTACGAACACACCTCCAGCTATGTGCTGGGATCTGATCGAGGCCCTTCAGCCATCATCGAGGCGTCTCAACAAGTCGAGTTATACGACGAAACACTCAAGTGTGAGCCCTATCGAGAGTGGGGCGGAGTTGCCACCATTCGCTCGCTCGATCTTGACGGCAAAGTCGATCGGCAGGCGGTGGATGCGATTGAGGCGTTTGTCACCCCCTATGTCGGCATCGGGCGGTTCGTCGTCACCTTGACCGGAGAACATACCGGAGCGCTTGGGGCCATCCGAGCCCATGCCCGACGCTATCCTGATCTTTGCGTGGTACAAATCGATGCGCATGGCGACTTGCGGAAGGCTTACCAGGGGAATCCTTATAGCCACGCCAGTGTAATGGCTCGCGTGGTCGACGACGGGTTGCCGTTAGTCCAAGTCGGCATTCGTTCCATTTCTCCTGAGGAAATCGATCGCATTAAGAGCACTGATCGAATTGCCACGTTCTTTGCCGCCGAGATTCTTGACCCGTCCGGCCCCTACGAAGGCAAGGCCTCCCGCTGGGTTCCCGAGGTGGTGAAGGCCTGTCGTGGACCGGTATATCTGACCTTCGATTGTGACGGGCTTGATGCCTCGCTGGTTCCTGCGCTCGGCACTCCCGAGCCCGGTGGGTTGGGGTGGTACGACACGGTGAACCTCGTGACGGCCTTGGCCAATGGACCGGGTATCCTCGGGATGGATATCAGCGAGATTGCCCCGATTGAAGGGTTTGTCGCTCCCCAGTTCTGTATTGCCCGCTTGATCTACCGCATGCTGGGACGGATCAATGCGGGCCGGCGCGTCCACTGAAACGGCATACCCACCCTGTGACCGACAAGCTTCGCATCAATAAGTTTTTTACACACCACGGCATCTGTTCTCGGCGAGAGGCCGATCGCCTGATCGAATCCGGTCGCGTGACCATCAATCAGCGGGTGGCCTGCTTGGGAGATCAGGTCGGTCCTGAGGACGTCATCGCGCGAGATGGACAGGTGGTTCCCTGGGGAACCGCCTCGCTCTACATCAAGTATTACAAGCCGGTGGGTGTGACGACGACCAGTGAGTCGCATGTGCCCCGTAACATCATCGCGGAGATCGGCCATCCGGAGCGGATCTTTCCGATCGGCCGACTCGACAAGGACTCCTCCGGCCTCATTCTTCTCACGAACGACGGGGATATCGTAAACGAGATTCTGCGAACTGAGCACGGGCATGAACGGGAATACGAGGTGTCAGTCGATCACCCATTCGATCAGACGTTCATTGACCGCATGGCTCAAGGGGTTGTCGTTCTCGAGCGTCCGACCAAGCCCTGCAGGGTTGAACGACTCGGTCTCGCACGGTTCCGCATCATCCTCACGGAAGGACGCAATCGACAGATTCGGCGCATGTGCCAAGTCTTGGGGTATCGGGTGCTCATGTTGCATCGCGTTCGGATCATGCATATGACGCTTGATGGATTAGCCCCCGGAAAGTGGAAACCGCTCACAGGAGAGGAACGTGCGCAGCTCTTTCAAGCTGTCGGACGAGGGGGTAGTCAGGGTGATACGCGGATAGGGTGACCCAGAAGCGAACTACTCCGGACGCAGTGCCGGGCATGGGTTATCACCAGCCAGTGGAAGCGGGATGGGGATGTGGCGGGGATTGAGCTCAGGCTCGTCTGGGCCGTCAGTCTGACGGGAGGTCCCTCCGCGCTGCCTGGTGAGAAAGAGATTCAAGAAGGTGATGAAAAAAACTTCCACCGACGAGCAGGAGGCTCGTGCGAGCGCCGTTTTGGCTACCGCCGTACTGGCGTAGACGCCGATCTTTTCGCCAGGGATGACTTCAAGATTGAAATGTTCGAAGGTCCGCGGGATTCCGGGGTGGATGACCGCGAGGTCTTTGCAGGTCATGCGAATGCCGTGAACGGTTGGATCCGGCAGCGGGACGGACAGGGTGGCGGAGGTTTGGTCCCTCGGGAGCGAGAACAGAAAATCAAGCTCGTTCAAACCGGTTAAGAAGTAATAATGGAGCCTGGGACGAAAAACTGAGCGGGATAGGCTAGGAGATGGCAGAGGTCTTGGCAAGCGCTTTCAATGCCGTCGAGACTTCCCTGAAAGAATGAGCGAGCTTGTCGAGTTGTGACCCCTTTGACATCACCTCACTTGCGATAGACGTGAGTTGACTGTCATAGCTCCCGACCTCGGAGGCAACCTCGGAAACCTTCGCGAGCATCTCCTTGCAAGCAGTCAGTTCTCGCTGCAGTTGCTGAGAACTGGCTTGGGCGGCTTTGATCTCCTCCATGGAAGCTTGAAGCTGTTGCGTCAAGCGGCCGACATAGGCTTCTCTGTCCCGCATGTCGGATTCCAGGTTGATCCGTACTTCTTCGCTCTCGCGGCGGCGTTCCTCCAGATTGCGAATGGCCTGAATCCAGGAAGCGAGATCGCCGCCGAGCTTGGGCGAATCAGGCAACGGTTGCCCACGCTCCAACGCCTTTATTGCAGGTTGCAGCCATTCGACGAAAGCCATCACCTCGCCCAGCTTCAGGTCGGTCGTCGAAACGGGACTTGGCGCAGACGCGCCATTGCTATTCGGAGAGGCCTGTGCCGGCTGTGGGGTTGCGGACGGTTTCGCCTTCTTCTGCTGGCCATTCCTCGGCTGTGCCCAGCGATGATATTCCAACAGGACCGCAATAGAGTGACGACACATCGGCTCTTCCGGCAGCGCGCAACTGCACTTTGAGATGAGATGCCCCTCCTTGAGACGGATCGTCTGTTCGTAGAGGCCGGAATTCCCGATGACGGCGGACGAAATCTGGGCGTCATCGGCCTCGACGATCCGAACGCGATTTTCAGAGAGGTACTGATTGCCGATGTGAAAGGCATTGCGATCAACCACCGCCTGGATCATCGGAGGATCCAGGAGGCTTAACCGCTCAGCGGAACAGGGGATCTTGTTTCGCATGCGCTGCGTTCCCAATCGCAAACAACTCCAACTGATGTTGCGGCGTAGTCTGAAACAGACTGGGGAGACTGTCAAGGGTTCATCGGTTTTCAACAGGCGGTTGCATCACCGCTGGCCTCTTCCATCGACACCAAGCAGCGCACACCCTTTGATAGCACGACGCCGGTTTGAGAGGATCGTGGAGACGCACCTGTCTCCAGGAGAACCACCGAGTCGTTCGCACTCGCTGTGCGGATTCGCTGCCGGCGCCACATCATTTAGATCCGCGAGTGAGACCCATCACAGAAGGGAGGCTTCTTCGTCTGCTTACAACCACAGAATGCAACCCGTTTCTTCTCTTCAAAGTGAACCTCCATCGGCGAGAACTCTGTCCCCGTATGGGATCCATCGCAAAACGGCTGCGTTTTCGATCGACCGCATTGACACCAATAGATAGTGCCTGGACCTACTTCGACAATGCAGGGCGTCCGTTGCGCAATCACCGGCTTTTCTGGCATCAGATGCCCCCTTCATGCATTCGTTAGGCATAAGGGGTGAGGCGTCCAGCGATCACCAGAGAAGTTTCCTGTACCCCTCACGGCTTTCTCAACATCGGGGAGGCGGCCCCTGCGTACTGACCGGTGTCAGCCACAGATAGTCCGCGATCTTCTCGCGGATCATGTCTTGTAATTCCTCGATGCGCCCCACCTCGAAGGACCTCATATAGACGCTGACCTGGCGGACCTGACCAGTCAGGCGGCGGGCCACTCGCTTCGGGACCGGAAGGTTGTACTGAATGTGTCCGCCCCCTGTATAGCTCACCAGCGGCCCAGCCATCGTATCGCTCCCTGAGCGAATCTGGTTGAGGCGATGGGCTAACGTCTTGGCCATCCCTTCATCACGAACCATGGAGGCTTCGAGCATCGTCTGATAGAAGCTGTCAACCCCCCCACCATGACAGGCCTTGAGTTGCTGAAGAATACGCGTCCGATAGATCGGATCATCGACAATGGCTTCATCCTTCATGCCCCACTGCGCCATCATTGGGTCAGACTCCGCCTGAGCCAAGCCATTCTTGGCGACGATCCTCACCAACGCCTTCGGAGGATTCATGGCATCCACAGCCCAATGGTCTTCTTTTGCCAACCGAACCAGCGGTTCATAATCCTCGTACGGACCACCCCAGTTCTGTTGCCACCGGACGGCTTCTAGGAATTCCTGGCGGTTCATTTCTGAACCGGAAAGATATTGATCCAGTGCCGCCTGGCCGTCCCAGCCGAACATTTCCATGGCCAAGACCGGCGTACGTCCCTCCGCCTTCAGCCTCCGCAGCACCGTCATCGCCGCATCGATATGAAATCGATTGTGATGTTCCTCGCCAAGATAAATGATGTCTTGCTGGAGCAACAACGCCGTCCACTGGTCAAGAGAGACCGGTTGACCCGTCGCCGTATCAATGACCTGCCATTCCATGAACGGCGCATGACGCCCGTCCTGTGAGGCGACAGAAGATCTGGCACCCCCTCCACTCGTGCAGGCCACGGTCATCCACAATGCCCCGACGACCAACAGCACTTTGTATGTGACGAGGATTGCTCGCGTAGCGAACAGCACTGGTGTCTTGCACATAACCTCTACCTAACACAGGTCTCTCGGAACGGCAAGACGACAACCTTGACGCTCATGGACCAGGTCGTTATGCTGCCACACAATCACCAACTGACATTGACAGATCTACTATCACGCGCCCAGCACCAACCGACTCATGAATTCCACCGCACAGATCCTTGCAGACTTTCGTTCACAGGTCACCCAGCTCTTGCAGGAACGCGACAAGGAGTGGGAGGCCTCACGCAAACTTGTTGAGGCAAAGCAGCTCACTGCGACGTTGAAACGGGTGATCGAAGAAGCCCACCGCGTCGATCTTCCCGTCATCATCCGTGATGCGATCACCCTGGCGTTGGGAAACGCAGAGGCCGTACGAATTCAGGATCTCCCCGGCCCCCGACTCAAAGAACTCACAGGCCTCCCCCCGACAAAAGCCGTACGGGCCCTCTGTGTGTGGTTCGGCCTCGTTGAGGGCCCGACGTCTCAGTGGCCAGCGACCTCCCTGCGGAGCGAAGAGATTGAGGTGTTCGCCCGCTCACACTCCAATCCCTTTGACCTGCTGCTCGATGCAGACGTGGCCTCCCTGCTCGATCTGGGGGCCGGCGACCTCTCGTTTGCCACGGAACTGGTCGAGCAATACGTGGCCCCCCTTCAACAGCGACAGCGCGAGTTGATTCTTCATGCGCTTGATCGGCTTCAGCCAGGCTCACAGCTGGGAGGTCCACTCCATCCGGAACGGGAGAGACTCAACGGTCTGCGGTCTCGGACTGGGCTCTCGTTTCAATTCTACGGGAACCAGGACATGTTCGACCTGGGCAACCTCGACCAGGCTGGGAAGCTCGCACCCCGCTATACGATCGCGACCTGCTGGGCTCCCGCGACACCCACGTTTGCCTACGAACCGACCCGATTGTCCGATCAGATCATCACTCAAGAGCTCCATCGAACGAAAGGCACGTTCCGGCAGACCCACCTTTCAGGCGAACCGGCCCTGGAGGTCCAGCATGGGGACCGTGCACTCCTCTTTCCGCCATGGAAGTTCGAGATTCGAGGCCCCCTCGCCCTGCTCGACCTGCTGGCGCGCCGAGGCCTCCTCTGTGTCCTCGGAGCCGTCGATACCCAGGTCTTCTGGGAAACTCTGGCACAACTCCTCGACGACGCCCGCTATCGTCCGGACAATCAGCCGTTCACACCAGACAATCTCCCGACGATTTTCGGCCAGATCTTCGAGCGGCTCTCGCGCCTTGCGCTCGGCGAGACCCTGAACCTGTCAGACTGCGGCCCGTTACGCAGACAGATTCCACGAGTCCTCCCCCTTCACCCGACGCAGGACCCCTCCTATCGTTTCCGCTCCGTTCAGATTCGCCGTGGAGCCGTCTTTCCGGGAATTCCCGCCAGTAGTACCGCCCGACGGTTTTCTGACATGGTGGAAGAAACCCCTCCCTGGATGCTGATCCTTGTACCAGAATAGAGCTGAACGCGTACAGCTCCATCGGTGCAAAACACTGCCAGTCGCCATCTCCAGACTGGCCGATGCAAAAACTCACGTGAAAATTGACCGTCTCCAGACCCTTTGTTAGACTTCGATCGTGTCAGATCACCAGGCATTCCCGAACTACCAGGACCACTAATCCCACATGAGCTCAGTTCACACCATCCGGGCGATCCAGGACAATATTGCGCTGGTCATCAAGGGGAAATCCCATGTCATCGAGATGGCGGTGGTCTGCCTTTTGGCCCGTGGCCATCTTCTGCTCGAAGATGTTCCTGGCGTCGGCAAAACCACGCTGGCGCACAGCTTGGCCCGATCGCTTGACTGTACGTTCAAGCGCATTCAATTCACGAGCGATCTCTTGCCTTCCGACATCGTCGGCGTCTCCATGTTTAACCGGCAAAAACAGGGATTTGAGTTCATACCGGGTCCGATCTTCGCCAACGTCGTACTGGCCGACGAGATCAATCGCACCACGCCGAAGACCCAGAGCAGTCTCCTGGAAGCGATGAGTGAAGCACAGATTTCCGTCGATAATCAGACGCATCCGCTTGAGCAGCCCTTTATGGTCATCGCGACGCAGAACCCTGCTGAATATCACGGGACGTTCCCCCTTCCGGAATCCCAACTCGACCGGTTTCTGATGCGCCTCTGTATTGGGTATCCCACGCTCGAGGAAGAGAGGAAGGTGCTCGACCGTCCGCATTCGTTGCATCCCGCTGAAACACTTGAAGCGGTACTGTCAGCCCACGAAGTATTGGAATTGCAGGCCCGCGTGGATCAGGTCCACATGGAAGAGAGCTTAACGGACTATCTGCTTGCGATCGTGCAAGCGACCCGTCAGAGCGAGCTCTTATCCCTGGGGGTCAGCACACGCGGAGCGCTGGGGCTGAGCAAAGCGGCCAAGGCATTGGCGGTCGTCCGCGGACGCGACTATTGCCTCCCCGACGACATTAAGGAACTGGCGCCGATCGTGCTGTCCCACCGCGTCATGCTGAACCGGACCCATGGCATGCGGACACAGAGCTTCGAACAGGCGGAGCGTATGGTGCTCGACATCGTCGAGACCGTTCCCGTTCCTGTCTAGCCGAGCGTGGAACAACTATTTTGGCACGCGCGAACTTCGAGTATCCTTTCGCCTGGCATAACAGCAGAACCGTCCCGCAGGATGCTCAAAAAGTCTGTCCAGCAAGGCCGCAGCGAGTGAAGGCCCGAGGCGTACCCTTGGGGTACGTTGAGGGTCTGAACGATGCGAGAACGAAGCTGGCGGACTTTTTCAGCATCCTGCCAGCTGGCCAACTGGATGAGCTACGCGCGTGAGATACCCACTCCTCAACCTCCATGCCTCCCCAGCCCTCTCCTTTGTCTGGGGCATGTCCCGACGGCGGTCGATTCGTCTCACGTCTGAAGGGACCAGGTTTCTTCTCTTCACATTCGGGATCGGGCTCGCTGCCATCAACACCGGCAACAATCTGTTTTACTTACTCCTCGCGATGATGCTCAGTTTCATCGTGATCTCCGGATTGCTCTCGGAGCACTGTCTTCGTCGTTTGGAATTTCGCCGGCATGTGCCCGATCTCATCATGGCCAACGAGCCGACCACCCTCACCCTCTCGGTCGCCAACCGGAACCGGCACCTGCCCAGTTTTTCCCTGCGTCTACTCGATGTCGTCGAAGGCCAAGATGTCGACCGAGGTCTTTCTATTCACCTCCTGCCCCCGCAGAGTTCCGTGCTCTTGTCCTATCCACTGCTTGCCACAAAACGGGGCTGGATCCGGTTCGAAGGTATCAGGGCGCAGACGCTATTCCCCTTTGGATTGTTTCTCAAGAAAGGGCTCTACTCCACGGAAGCACATCTGCTCGTCAGTCCTCCCATCAAGCCGCTTACCTTGCGATTCGTCGATGAATTGGTCAGCGAAGGGCAAGGAGAGTCCCTCCCACGACGAGGACATGGGACCCAATTGTATAATCTCCGCTTGTATCAACCAGGCGATGACTCGCGAGCCATCCATTGGATGACAACTGCCCGCACGTCCCAGCTGATCGTGCGGGAAACCGAAGCGGAGGATCAACGACGCATCACAGTCGTCCTCTCAATCGTGGCCCCCGAAGAACACGAGCCCCTATTCGAACGAAGCGTGACGTTCGTGGCATCACTCCTCTGGCAACTGACAGAGCGGGCCTACCCTGTGCGACTCATCGTTGGGACAGAAGACTCAGGACTTGGGCTGGGATCCGCTCATCTCTTGGCGATGCTGCGCCTGTTGGCGTTATGCAAACGGCAGCCACCCGAAATCAGTGGAGTCGGCCAGCATGGCGAGCACCTTCCGCTCACCCACGAAGGCGAGCGGGGCTACACGGTGGCGGTCGTACCCTGGTCGGACCAGGCGGCACACGCAAACACGGTGCAAGCCGATCGGGTGCTCCATGCCACGCAACTCGAAGAATTGACACATGCCTTTTGATCAAGCCTTTGCCCTCAGTTCCGTCCTCCTTGCCGCCACAGCTTTAAGCGGACTCGTGCTTGCGCAGAGCGTCCCGCTCTGGCTCGCCCTCCCCATAGCGATCATCCTCACCGTCTCGCTGCTTCACGCAGGAGGGGTCCTTTTCGTTCGACGGGCTATGGGAAAAGTCACCGTCTCGCCAACCTTATGGAATGTCCTGTTGATCGGCGCCTTTGTCATATTGTTGATCGATCTCACCGTGGTATCACGAGACCTCCTCCCAGCTGGTATCCACTTTTTGATCATGCTGCTGGGTATCAAATTGCTCACTCTTCAACAGCGGCGTGATTATCGGCACCTCTACGCCATTAGTCTCATGGCAATTCTGGCTTCCGCGGCACTCACGACCGATGCGTGGTATGTCCCAATTTTTCTGCTGTATCTGCTCGCGGCTGTCTGGACACTCTTGCTCTATCATTTGACCCAAGAGACGGCCGAAACCCCTGCCGTCGTCACACCCACGAGCACGGCAGCCTGTCAAACGACATTCCCGAGCCGCATCACTCATCGCTTCTTTTGGCTGACGAACGGAACCGCCATCCTGGCGGTTGCCCTGACGCTCGCCATTTTCTTTCTCATCCCTCGCATCGGTGCGGGCGTACTGCAGAAGACGAGCGGGGAGGCACTGCGGACGACGGGGTTTTCCGATCAGGTCGACCTGGGGACGATCGGGTCAGTCAAACAAGATCCTCAGATCGTCATGCGGGTTGAATTACCGGACCAACCCGCTGTTGAAAAAGATCGCCTCTACCTAAGAGGCCTCGCCTACGATCAGTACAATGGACGATCATGGAGGCACAGCGGAACCCGCCGGCGCTCGTTGAGTCTTGTGGCTGATGGAACATTCCTCGCTCGCCCAGCCGGCAGCCGTCCTTCAGACAGCCTGTCAGGAACGATCCGCCAAGACATCCTGCTGGAAACGCTCGATACCGCAGTCCTGTTTGCCGCGCCATTCGCTGAACTCGTGAGCGGCGAGTTTCTCACCGTACAGGCCGATGCCATGGGTGGTCTCCACTTGCCATTTCCTCCTTCTTCCCGCATCCGATACTCCGTCACCTCTCAAGTTCCACAGCTCGTCGCAGACGAACGAACCGCGTCGATCCTGGCCTACCCCGACTCAATCCGTTCCCACTACCTTCAGGTTCCCATGGGGTCGCAGCAGGTCGCAGACTTGGCGAATCGCGTCAGCCAACAGGCCACGACCCCATTCGGGCGAACGCTGGCGATCCAGCAACATCTCTTGAATAATTATCGTTATAGCCTTGAAGCTGACACGGCCACGCTCAGTCATCCGCTCGAGGAATTTCTTTTTACACGCAAGACCGGGTACTGCGAACATTACGCAACCGCCATGGTCGTGATGCTGCGGACCGTAGGGATTCCCGCTCGACTGGTGACAGGATTCCTGGCCACGGAATGGAACGAATACGGGGGGTATTTCACCGTGCGCCAGCGGGATGCCCATGCCTGGGTCGAGGTCTACTTTCCTCACTCAGGTTGGATCACCATGGATCCCACCCCCTCCGTCAGCGCAGCGGTTGCGACCTCGCGATGGGAATCCATTCACCGACTCGGGGAATCTCTTCGATTACAGTGGGATCGCCTGTTCGTCCGTTACAGCGTGAAGGATCAACTGGCAGTCGTTCATGGAGTACGAGAAGGCAGTGATGCGTTGCGTGAAAGAGTGAGTCGCTGGGTTTCGTCGCTGAGTGCCCCGATAAGCCAGGTCCTCAGCCGGCTGACGCGTATGGCCCGAACGTTCCAGCCTGGCACGCTGGGACTTGTCACGGGAGTGACGGTGGTCGGCCTGGCCTTGCTCCTCCTCATGCTTCGGGATAGGATTGGGCTCTGGGCCGCCACACATCTTCCGACAGCGCACCCGCAGCTTGCGATCGTCCAGCTCTATACCCGCATGCTTCGTACGGTGGAGAGACACGGCGTGAACAAACCTCCAGCTGCCACAGCCAGTGAATTTACCAGACTGGTTGAACAGGAATGGAAGGCAGCCGGTCCCATGGTGGCTGACGTGACCGCCCTCTACCATCAGGGACGATTTAGTCGAACCCCGCTCACCCCGAGCGAACTCTCTCGTGCAGCTGAACAGGTGGGGCGGCTACAATCCCTCACACACGCAGCCCGCTAACCACACTATCGCTGCATAGTCTCGGTCCCGTCCAGACGTGGCCAGGGCCGCAACCACTCCACATTGCCCCCTGTAAGCACCACACCGACTCGCTTGCCGACGAGTTGAGGCTCTTGCCTGAGCAGTGGAACCAACGCCACCGCACTCGCGGGTTCGATCACAAGCTTGAGTCGCTCATAGGCAAATTGCATTGCCTGTACAATTTCCTCTTCTCCCACCGTAAAGAACCCCGTCACGTGCCGACGGAGAATCGGGAGGGTCAGCTCCCCAAGACTCGTTCGAAGGCCATCGGCAAGCGTGTTCGTGTTGGGCATGGGAACGATACGGTTCTGCCTTGCGCGTGAAGCGTCGTTCGTATCTCGTCCGAAGAAAAGAGCATATAGCGGAGGACGGGAGCTTATGGCTTATGGCGTATAGCACGGACAAAGACGATCTCGTACTGTTCTAGGGCAGGCTATCGGCCATAAGCCATACGCTCTCCTCTTCTGCTATACGAGCCATACGCTCTTATCCCCAACGAGATACGCTTCACGAGGAACGCGCTTTCGGGCGATCTCGCGACGAACCGTCATGAATAATGCGGGCTAGCACGATGTCGAGATCGGCAACTTGATCGACAAACTCAACCATCACCGTCCCTTGA
>Ga0315283_10000239_pt1 | contig 37088 bp, 45 predicted proteins | sample YL17G09_0_MG_FD_204541 | JGI IMG/M metagenome (GOLD analysis project Ga0315283, IMG submission 204541) | Sediment microbial communities from Yellowstone Lake, YNP, Wyoming, USA - YL17G09_0 | ecosystem: Environmental > Aquatic > Freshwater > Lake > Sediment | place: USA: Wyoming | collected...
ATCGACAGTCAGGGCTACGTGCAGGGAAAAATGATAATTTCGGCGAGTATTCCCGGCGGCGATCTCCAAGAAGGACAGGTCACGCTGGTGGCTTTGGACAGGATGCGCGAAGAAAACGTGAACGACGTATTCATCCTGATATTTCCCGTCGCGATCGACAGCTCCTTTCGAGGAAAGATCGACGTCGCGGAAAGTCTATCGATAGTCGATCCCAGAATGGAGTTGTGGTTTTGGATCTTGGCAAGAACGGCCGGAGTTCTTCCGCAGCTTCCTTTCGGCTATCGAAGGTTGATCAAGCCTTCTCCGACGGCTTGCACGCCAGTTTCCCTTTCCTTGACGGATATCGATCTCGATCCGGTCAATCCGGGAGCGTGTTCGTTCGTCTCGGCGAATCATTACGTGAAGGCGGCCGGGGAATCGTTCGCCGTCGCCGCCGGAGATCAGATTCAGTTCAATCTTCGGAGACTCGCTTCGGACGTTTACGCCGGCGACGTGGGCATTCTCCGAATGGGTTGCAGGATTTTTTCCGGCGCATGAGGATAAGCGATGCCTCCCGTTTCGAGCTTATGGAACGTAGATTGGCTGAACGCCAATTCGCAAAGAGCTTATCCGATCTCGGAAACGGCTTCGCGCATGGACGTTTCCGGAAGTTTTAGGCTTCCGGACGATCTTCTGGTGGATCTGCTTCTTCCGATTCATGCCGACGAGTCGATCGATCCCGTTCTGTTTCATTTAAAATCGGTGGGAGTATTCGGCGGAGTCGTAGTAATTGCGCTGGGATACGACGGAAATTCGATAGGATCGGCGGCGATCGATGCGTCGACTTTCGTTCCGAATTCCCGGTACCGGCTTTTCGCGACGAGTCCGTTTTTCGACACTATAGCCACGCTCGTGATCGGGAGCCTGAATACGATCCTTCAAACGGCGGGATCGTTCGAATTCGACGTGGACGGGGGGATGATCGAGCCCCATGCGGTCGTTCCGTTCCTGCGGGGCGTTCAAGCCTTGTACCTGGAGAACGACGGGGTCCTCTCCGAGCCCATCGTGGGAGACGTCGTTCTTCAAGCCGGCAGAAACGCGCTTCTAACCTATATCCCGGGCCCCGTCGGAGAGCCGGATCGGGTTCAAATAAGCGCCATCGACGGCGCCGGCCTCAATTCCGTCTGCGATTGCGGGGAGGCGCGAGTCAAGCCGTGCATCAAGACGATCAACGGCATAACTCCGGACGATGATGGAGACTTTAAGCTGTTGGGAGACGAATGCATCGAGCTATCGGCAATAGCGAACGGACTGCAGCTTTCGGAAAAATGCGCCGATCCGTGCTGCGGCTGCAGCGAACTGGGCGTGGTTTTGACCGCCATGCAGAATGTAGCCAACGCCGTCTCTTCGATGGAAGGACACGCGTACAAGATGGAAGCGGCTATTCAAAACCTCAATTCCGTAATTCTCGTTTCGAAACTTGGACAGCAAACATGAGTCAAGCGGTCTTCGATTTTTACGCTTCGAACGAATTCGTCGAATATCCGTTCGCGGATAGGCAATCGGACGGATATCATCGGCTGTTCGTGGACGCCTTCGTCGCGCATGACTCGGACAATCCCGGGCTGTTGCGGCTCGCCTCTTTCGATCCGGCCGGATACTTGACTTTGACTTTCGACGACGAATCGATTCTCGCTTCCCTGACTCCGGCGGACGGGTTCGTTTCGAGGGAATTCGGCCGCTATTCCTTGTTCGAGTGGAGAAAAAGAACTACAACGATTAAGGGATTCGCCGGGCCGGTTCTAACGGTCCGCCTAGTAGTCGTTTCGCGAAGCTTGAACGACTTCGCCTTTCCTCGCTCGTCCTCGACGTCCTACCTCAACCCGGCCCGCGTGAATCCCTCGGTTCGCCGCATGACGAGCTATGCCGTAGCCGAGCCGGGAGAGGAATGCTGTCCGGCGCCTCCCGGCGTGACGGCGCTCGTGCTGCAGTCCGGCTTTAACGCCTTTCTGGAACCGGCACCGGCGGAAATCGAGATCGAGGAAGCTCCCGCCGTTCCCCGAAGTCCGACCAAAGTGGTCATTCATCTTGACGCCGGCGGAGGTTTGGGGACGTACCCGGTGTGCGAGAGTCCTTTCGCCGACTTGAAGACGCTCGGAAGCGCGGGACCCGACGCCAACGGCAATTTTTCTCTAGATACGTCCGACTGCACGTGGGCGGAAGCCAGATTGAGCGGGCCCGTCGAGCCCCCCATCCACCCGAATACGGATTATCTGAGCGGAATAAGGGATTTGATCGGCGGCGCGTTTCTGCAGTTGCATCAAGGCTGCAGGGCTTGCTGCGATTGCGACGATTACGGTCGAGCATACCGGTTGATTTCCGATATCTGGAATAGGGCTTCCATCGTGGCCGATCGGTTGAGAAACGTCTCCGCGGCCTATTCGGTCGTCAGGGGAAAATGGGAGAGCGAAAAGGCGACGCGGGAGACGGGAAGAGGAATCAATATTCGGCTTCTGGCGCGACCGGATTTCTACGTCGATATGGTTTTTACCGTAACGAATAATTCAGCGGATCCTTTGGCCGCCTCCAAATTGAAAATAAGCCTGGATCCGGCGGCGAATCCGGAACCGGTCTACGTAGACGGAACCGGGTACGCGGAAGGGGAGGGTCTTCATAATTTCAGAGCGGATCCTCTTGTCGAGGGGCTGGGGATTTACGGAGCGGAACTGCCGGCGATCGGCGCCGGCCTGTACGCGGCGTACAAGATGTCCGTGAGGTACGTCAATGGACCTAGGGCCGGAAAGGCGGTGCTGGTCACGTTGAACGTCGAAGACGTTTCCGGAGGCGGAAGCGCGCGCTGGGCGCAAGCCGGTACGGTTTTGCTGAAACCGCTGGAAAAATCCTGATGGCCGTATTCGTCGAATGGCAGAACGCCAACGAGCAGCGAAACTACCCGATTCACGATCGGGCCTCCAGGATTGCATCGAACGGCGAGACGCTTCCCAACAACTTGATTACGGACGCGAACGTCAGATTTCCGGAATCCGCCGGAATAGCCGTCATGATTTCCGGAGTGGGCATCACTTCCCGTCTGGTCACCGTCACGCTCTCCGCTTGCGCCGTCCACCCGTTCATGGACGGAGGATCGACTTCGGGAAGCTTTTCGGTTCCTTTGGCCGCGATCGGCGTTCGTCTTCCGATCGACGTCGGCAGATTGTATCCTTTGGACGCCATTTTTCCCGGAGTTTCCGGATGGATTTCGTTCGGATCCGGGGTCGCTTCGACGCAAGGGTTTTGGAATTTTCTTGATCCGGAATCCGGCGTGCTGCAGGAACGCTGCATGATTCCCGTGCGCGGCGTTCCCGTGGAGACGCTGACCAAGGAGGGCGCCGCGGCGACTATTTGCGGTCTCGTTCGTCTCAAAGGGACTCCCGGAGCCATTCGCACGTACAAGGCGATCAGAACGATTCTCGTCGACGGCGTCGAGCGGACCGTGGAAGCGGGAATAATCGCTTTGGACTTCGGGGAAGACCGGGTCTCCCGCATGCAGGGACTTGCGGGAGCGTGCTCGGGAAGGCCTGACGTTCAAACATGCGGGGTGCGTCCGCTTGAAGCGATCAACGGGGTAAAGCCGGACGCGTCCGGGGACGTTCAATTGATCTTCCGCGGCGCGGCGGCGGTCGGAGACGTCGGGGAAGGGATGACGGTGGACTACCCGGTTTCCCTTGCCGACGTCTGTCCCGTCGGATTCGACCCGAGCATCCTGTTTCCGCCGCCGGGCCCGCCGACCCCTCCGGAACCTTCGACGTCGTCGTCGAGCGCCGCGCCGCTGCCGTCGAGTTCCGGACATGCCGTCGGTCCGGAATACTGCGAGGATTTTCAAGACGAGGCGTCGCTGGAATTGTCCGTTGTTTTAGGATCGTTTTCGATCGAAACCGTCGGGGAATCGTCCAGCTCGTCCAGCGGAGGTTCGGAATCTTTCTTCGCCGAAAACAGATACGTAAGCGGCGCCGGAACGCTTACTCCCCAATTTTCCGTCGATTTCGACCGGGAGTTGGACGCCTCTTCGGCTCCGTATACGGTAAAAGCGACGATACGACCGCGGTCCATCGACGGAAACGGATTTTTGATCGCCGGATACGACGAATCGGACAGTTTCGCGTTTGTCGGCCTTTCCTTGAGGGACGGCGGAAAATTCTTCGTGGGAAGGAAAGCGCTTTCCGGAGGATCCTGGCCGAACGGCTTAGGGTTCGGCTATCCGTTCGTGATCCCGATCGTCAGGAACTATCCCATGCCCATTACGGATTATCGAGTCGTTTGGCTCGTCGAAGACGAGAACGGCGGCACGGTTCGTTTCGTTTGGAACGACGGGACCGCGGAAAGAACGCAACAAGTCTCGTTTACGTGGCCGCCGGACACGTTCAACGCGGCGGGAAGGGCCGGCCTGGGGGCGGTCGGCTCGGAGACGGAATTCGGGGATTTCGGGATTAACTGCGGCGGCTCGTCGTCGTCCGGATTCTGAAACGCGGGAGACGGGAACGAATGCTCGATATCACGGCAACGGAATGGCGAAACAACAATCGGAACGCCAATTATCCGTTTTCCGACGCCGCAACGCTCATGAGCGAGCAGGGAGTACCTCTCGACAGGGACGTCTTCGACGATGCCAGAATCTATCTGGTGGGAGCTTCAGGAAGAATTTTCATTCCCAGAATAAACCTGACCGGATCCATCGTCACGATTTACGTGGGATCGGAGGATTCGGGCGAACTGGGGTACGCCAGATACGATTACAACTCTCCTCCCGAGGATTTGGGCGTCTTGGACATGCTCGGTCGTCCCGCCGGGATATTCGTTTCCGACGGGAGAAGGCTGGCGGCGCTCGGAACGGGATTCGGCCGGGGAGACTACGATTTTCGAGCGGAAGCTACCGAGTTCGCCCCTAGCGCGGTGATCGCCTTGCCGGACGCGGGGATTTGGGGGATTCTGCTGGACGACGGGAACGTTTTGAGCGGAGAAGTCTGGTTGATCGGGGAGAACGGCGTGGTGTTGCGGGAAGAGGACGGATTCGTCCGCGTCGACGTCATGGGCGACCCCTATGCGGCGGCCAAGGAATGCGCCGATCTGGGCCGGCCGTTTCCGGTTTTCTGCGGGATAAAAACGATCAACGGAATCTCTCCGGACGCGAATGGGGACTTCAAGCTGCTTCCCGGCGGGAACATGTCTTCCGGATCGATTTTGAGGATATCCCCCAACGGGCCCGGGCGCCTGAAGATTCGTCTGTTGGGAGTTTCCGGAGTAAAAGATGGCTGAACGGGGATTCCTGGATCATAACGACATGATCTCCTATCCTCTGGTGGACGGGGATCCGAGAGGCTTCGTCGAAGGGGGAAGTCTGCCGACGCGAGGACTTACCGACGCCCGGTTCCTGCTGGGAGCGACTTCGGGGTTCATTCCCGGAACCCACGCGGTCAGACTGCACGCCTTTTCGTTTTCGGCGGGAAAGTTGAATTTCGATTTTCGAAGCGATTGTCCCGGCATGACTGATCGCAGATTTCTTTTTTCCTTCGACGAGAATTCGGAATTCGGAACCGTCGTCAGGGCGAACGCCTCCATGATCGATTCCCCTTATCTCGAGGATCGGGACGCGGGAGACGGCGCGCTCGTTCTCGGCGATCTGTCGGATTTGAAGAAGCTGCCGGGCGTTAGAACGACGATTGGAGTTTTGCGAACGGAACCGGCCTTGATTCAGAGCATGCACGGGTTGTTCGCGACCTCCGTCGGATTGGCCAATCAGCGGAGGCCTCGGCCCGCCGCGTGCGGAGACGTTCCCGTCCCCGTCTCCGAAACAAGGTGCGCGTACGTTCGGGGACTGGTTGGAGCGTTGAAGTTCCGGGAAGGGTACAACGCCGTGATAGGCGTTTTATCGGCGGCGAAGACGATCAAGCTGGACGTCGGAGTCGGAGCCGGAGCGGGCAGTCCCTGCAGGGACATAATCATCGACGAGATCTCGTCTTCGTCTTCGTCCTCCGGAAGTCCGGATTGTTCGTTCGAGGAAGACGACGGACCGTTTTGCGACGGCTACGTCAAGTCGATTAACGGACTGACGACGGAGGACGGCAAGTTCGCGCTTGAAGGCGGACAGGGGGTCGTAGTCGAGAACGATCCGGATAATCATCGGATAATCGCGACTACGCTGGACGCGGAAAGAATTTGCGGCTACGGGTCTTCTTCCAGTTCGTAAGGAGCGAGCGTGTCCAGAGCCTTTCCGCCGAGGGAGGATTGTCCGCAAGTTCCGGCCAACGAGGCCGTAAGCATCGTTCCGTTTTCGTTCGATGCGGAAATTCCTCCTTCGATAACGCAATTTCCTTTATTCGACTTTCCGCCGGCGGATCCGCCGAGTTTCGACTTCGGATGCTACGAGGCGAAGGTGGAATCCCGTTTTTCCGCGTCGGACGACGATCCGGCCAAATTCGAGGCGGCGGTGTCGTATCCGGACGAGTCCGAGACGGGAAAATGCGCTCCCGTGTTCGAGTTCGACGTCAATATCCCGTGCGTAAGCGTCGCCGTGGCCGCAGCGTCCCTGTCCACGGGGATTCCAAGCCTTTTCGTCGCGTTCGACAGGTCTCCGACGGCGTGCGCCTACGATTTCTCGTTCGACTTGACGGTTCCTCCTTGCGCCGACGTCGTCGTCAATTCGGCGAACGTTTCCATGGTTTCGGGAGATCCGGCGGTAGCGCTGACGGCCGTCAAGACGAGCGAGGAGAATTGCCGCTGGCGGCTCGACTTCGATCTGGAAATACCGTATCAATGCGCGACGATAACCACCGAATCGAGCATTTCCGAAGATCCGACCCCGAGCGTGGATTTTACGGCGGAGCAGACGGGCGCCCCCGAAAGCTGCACCTGGAAACTCAGTCTGGACATCAAGGTTCCTTCCGGGGGCGGAGGAGGCTCCGGTTCCGTTTGCAGAGTCCGCGCAGCCACCGTCGGACCGGTGACGCGTTCCGGTCTGCAGGTAATCGACGGAGTCTCCCTCGCGTCCGGAGACTCGGTTTTGGTCAAGAATCAAGCCGACGCGAAGGATAACGGAGCGTATACGGCGGCGGCCGGAACGTGGGATCGGACATGCACGCTCGGGTCCGGCTCCCTCGTGAGCGTTCGCGAAGGAACGATGAACGGTTCGTCCGTTTGGGAATTATTGACGGACGGAGATATCGAAGTCGGAGTAACGCCTTTGACGTTCGGCAAACTGGCCGGGTGTTGCTGTTCGGCTCGGACGGTCGCCGTCGAGAATTTGACGTTGAGCGGGCTTCAGACGGTGGACGGGGCGAGCCTAGTCGACGGGGACGTATGTCTTGCGGCCGGACAATCTTCGGAAAGCGAAAACGGTCCTTACGTCGTTAGATCCGGAGCTTGGGAAAGGACATGCGAAGTATTTTCCGGTCATCTGACGGCGGTAAGGGAAGGCGATACGTATGCCGTCACGATTTGGATGCTGGTTACGGACGGCGATATAGATCTGGAAACCACGCCGTTGATTTATCGACAAACGGGCGGCGCCGGCGGCTGCGAAGCTAGAGCCGCGACCCTGGAAAACATCGCGTTGTCGGACGAACAGACGGTGGACGGAGCGGCGCTGGAAGCGGGAGATATTTGTCTGGTTCGAATGCAGACGGATCCGCTCGAAAACGGCACGTATACGGTAGTCAAGGACGCCGCATGGGTTCGGGCGTGCAATTACGCGCCGGGACAGCATGTCACCGTATCCGAAGGATACGCGAACGAGGGAACGGCGTGGATACTGACGACCGATTATTGGGGCTATCTGAGCTATCAAAACATTTCCCGGACATGCGAAGCGGAGGCGGCCTCGGTCGGCGCCAATTTAACGCTTTCCGGACTTTATGCGCTGGACGGAGTGGACTTGTACGAAGGGGATATCGTATTGGCCAAGGACCAAACGGATAAGAAGGAGAACGGAACGTACGTCGCTTTGGACGGCAGACCATGGCAAAGAATATGCACGATCGCCACGGGACAAAAGGTTTCAATAAGGGACGGTTACGCGAATGGCGGCATGCTGTACGAATTATCGAGCTGGAAGCCTAACGTCGGAATCGACGAATTGGAATACGATCCGGTATCTTCGGAAATAGCTATTTTTTACGCGAGACTGTCGACGTTCAGATCGGGATATACGGCTCCAGTGGCGCTAAGCGGAGCGCAAACCGTTGACGGAGTCGTTACGGCGACCGGGGACGCGGTACTTGTCAGGGACAGAGTCGGAGGATCCGCCGTAAACGGACTGTACAAGACCGGTCCGGGGGCTTGGGTAAAATTGACGATGCCGAGGAGCCGATGTTTGGCGTACATCGGATACGGCGAGGTGCATGCGGCTACGGCGTACATGACGTTCGACATGTGGCTGAACAGCGCCGGTCTGGGGGCGTACTTTAAGTACGGAACGCCGTAGCGTCGTTCGTTTCGAGGAGAAAATGGCGACTCTTCTTGTTATCGTTTTAGTCTTGGCGATTTTAACGATTTTAAGGGTGGGACCGGGACCGACGGGACCGCTGCCCAGCCCGACCACGTTGCCCGCGGAAGGAACGCAGTGGAATCCGAGAATCGGAAATTCCGGAGACGATCGATATCGCTGGCCGGACGATCACCCGTTCGGCATCGGACAGTCGTTCGATTATTTGCAGTATCCGTCCCAGAGCATGGTCGATTCCCTGCAAGGCTGGAACCAAATACTGTGTCGATTCAATAGGTTCAGTCTGCGGGACAACACCCGGGTGGGGTGGTACGCGGCGCACGAGTTCGGCCCGCCGCCGCAGGCGGTATTGGACAGAAACGATTATCTTGCGGCGTACTGGACGGCGCTCTTGCCTCTTTTAAAATCCGGCTTGGATTCCGCGTTCGGGCATAAAGGTTACGGCCCTTGGCCGTGGACGTACCCCACTTTCGACTCGAGTTTTAAGGATTTCGCGATACTAGGCACGGATATTATGGAGTTAAGAAAGGCGTTGGACGTCATTATTGCGTCCGAATTCACGTTGTCGTCGAATCGCTGGCAAGAAATTGGAACGTATTCGGACGATCGCGGATATCTTTACGGAAATCCGGTGCTCGCCGAGAGCGTAGTAAATTCCGGTTTATACGATTGCGCCGCGGGAAGTCCGCCTCGCTGGGTCACGGGGACATTGGTTAACGCGTGCGTGGGCACTCCCGACGGGCAGGTTTTCAGACATCACGTGAGCACGCACGGAGGATATCATTCCTACGCCGCACGCGGGCACTACGCTCTTTTTCTCGATCCGGGCACGGCTCTCATCATGCCGCCGGCGGCGGAGTGCACCGAAGTCCTGGCGAGACATCGCGCTATACCGCTTTACAATTGGGGCACTAATATGGAATTTGCGGTTTTTTTCGTGGGAGAGGACGGAACGACGGTTTGCAGTTCGCCGCCGCCGCCGTGCAATCAGAGTCTATGGAAGGATCCTCCGACTTTATGTGGATCTTTTCTCGTGGATCTGGCCCTTTTAGGGTGGCCGAAAGATTTCGACGTGCCCATAGACTGGAGCGCCATAGATCCGAGAGTTCCGGGAGCGAGAAGACCGATTATCGGGCTGCTGGAAAAAAATGTATATGATCGCACGCTATTTCCGACGGACGTGTATCCCGTCGCCTCGCTTCCTCCGGCTTTAAATTTGAGCTATCCGACAACATTGATTTTTCACGGATTTTGATTGAAACGCGGATAGATCCTCTTGACGACCAACGGATAATTCGATATTCTGGGACGAGAAAGGAGGGACGGTCATGAAAATTTTCGTCCTTGGAGTGCCGCACACCCAAACTCGGGTGGAGTTCAACACGTGCGCCTTCACCATGAAGGCATGGAATTTGTGCAAGATGCTGGACGAGCGCGGTCACGAGGTGATTCATCTCGGAGTGGAGGGGTCCAATCCTCCTTGCCGCGAGAACGTTGCCGTGGTTCCGGAGAGCATGTGGCGAGAGCTGTACGGGCACCCGGGAAACCGGCAATACAACACCGATTCGACGGGAAAGTACAAGCCGCTTCACGATTTGTTCGCCGCGAACGCGCGAAGGGCGATTTTGGAGCGGACGCCGGAGCCTAATACGGCCATCTTGGCATGCACGTGGGGCGGAGCCCAGCAGATCGCCACCAACGACCTGCCGCAATTTCAGGTCGAGACGGGGATCGGCTACCGGTACACCTTCGCCAAGTTTCGGGTCTTCGAGTCGTACGCCTGGATGCACATGCATTGGGGAAAAGAGGACAGATTCGCCGGAGACCGTTGGTACGACGTCGTGATTCCCAACGCCTTCGATCCCGACATGTTCGAGTACGTCCCGAGAGAAAATAAAGGCGATTATTTCCTCTACGTGGGCAGGCTCAACGACGATAAGGGAATCGGCATCGCGATCGACGTGTCCAAGCGGCTGGGTGTTCCTCTCAAGCTCGCCGGGCAGGGGGATCCGGCCCGTTTTCTCCAAGGAAACCCGAATGTGGAGTATTTGGGCCCGCTGAACGTGGCGGACAGGAATAAGGCTATGGGAAAGGCCCGTTGCGGATTCGTGCCCACTCGTTACGTGGAACCGTTCGGCGGAGTTAATGTCGAATTTCAGATGTGCGGAACGCCGGTGATAGCGACGGATTGGGGAGCGTTTCCGGAAACCGTCCTTCACGGAGTCACGGGGTATCGGTGTCGAACGCTGGAGCAGTTCGTTTGGGCCGCCAAAAACATCGATAAGATCGATCCGAAGATGTGCCGGATGTGGGCGGTGAACAATTTCTCGCTGCAGCGCGTAGTCCTCATGTACGAGGAATTTTTTCAGCAGGTCCTGAATTTAAAAGGGGCGGGCTGGCCGATCGAATTTCCGGAGCGGGAACAATTGGACTGGCTGACGAAGAACCATCCGCAGGCTATCAAGAGCGTTTCGTTCAACATCAAGCATAAAGCGCCTAATTTATGCGCTCCCGCGGTTCTCGCGCCGAAATCGGAGTGGGAGGAAGCCCAGGATTGGGAACGGGACTGGTGGGGCTTGGAACGAGACCGGAGGTGGGAAGACGAGGAGAGGAAGCAACTGACGTACGCCAGGATGATGGGAATCGCTTCCGTCGAGATAACGGGCGCAGCTATCGAAGGCGGGCCGATCGTCTCCATCGAGAGACTGGACGCAAAAATGAAGTTCTACGCAAAAGGCGCGCGAATTTTGGATATCGGATGCGGACCGATCAGCATGATGTTGCGGTGCATCGACCTGGGCGTTCCGTCGGTGGGGATCGACCCCTTGGCCGTTTCGGAGGCCACGAGAAAGACGTACGCCGACCGGCGAATCGTTTTCCTGAACGAAAAGATCGAGACGGTCGCGTCCCGGGAGCCGAGAGGAAGCGCATATCCGGACGTCTTGGCCGCTTATCGGTTCGACGAGGTATGGGTGTACAACTGCTTACAGCACGTCGAAGACTTGCCGCTCGTCCTGAAGGTCATGGGGATGGCGGCGCCGGCGATTCGGCTGTTCGAGTGGGTGGACCTGGGTAAATGTCCGGGTCATCCTCAAAATCTGACGGAGGACTTGTTTCTCGCCGCGTTTCCGGGGGACAGGTGGGACTACAAGATCTGGAATACCGGAATTTTGCGGGGATTCGGGGGAACGGCCACGAACAAGTATCTGGCCTTTCATATCGTCGGAAGGACGACGGAGACGACCAAGTAATGGAGCGGATCGTCGTTCGCAATACGCAATCTCCGGGAGACTACGTGGTGTTGACCGCCGCCCTGCTGGACATCGACTCGCAGTATCCCGGACGTTCTTGTTTCGCCGCGGATACCCATCAAGACGACGTTTTTCGGCATAATCCGCACGTGCAGTTAGGCTCCAAGACCGGAAGAAGAGTGGTTGCCAAGTATTCCACGCCGGGAAATCCGTATCAAATTCATAAATCAAATTCCAACGGCAACCACTTCATGTGGGGATTTCTGGGAGACTTGAATCTGGCCTTGGGAACGCACGCCGTCTTGGGCGCGTTCCGGCCGGATATCTACGTAAGCGAGGAAGAAAAAGCCAGGCCCGTGTTGAATCTGGATCGACCGTACTGGGTATTCGTTTCCGGAGGAAAAAAGGACTTTACCGCCAAGATCTGGGCGACGTCGATGTGGCAAGAGACGATAGACCGCCTTTCCCGCGATTTTACGATGGTTCAAGTCGGGGGAGGCGGTCACGCGCATCCCAGAATAAACGGAGCGTACGACCTAACCGGAAAGACGTCTTTTCGCGAACTGATGCGCCTGATATATCACTCCCAGGGGGTGGTGTGTATCGTGACTTGCCTTATGCATATTGCCGCCGGCTACAATAAGCCGTGCGTGGTCGTGGCCGGCGGAAGGGAGCCCAAGACTTGGGAGGCTTACGACGAGGAAAACAGGCTGTTCAATATGCGAATAGGCAATCCCGGCTGGAATCCGCCTCCCGGAGACGACTTCGTTCCGCACAGATATTTGCATACGATGGGCGGATTGGACTGCTGCATGAAGACCGCGTGCTGGAAATCGAAAGTGATCGGAGGCAATATGTCGTGCAAGTATCCGGTAAGCGTCGGGAACGAACGGATACCCAAATGCTTGTCGCTGATTTCTCCGGAAGACGTTTCGAGCGCCGTTTTGTCCTATTACAAGGACGGGATCGCGGTCACGGGAAGAAGGATCGTCGCGACCGTTCCCGAGACGAAAACGCCGACGGAGCGCGCGACGGCGGAAAGAGGGCCGGTCGTCGCGCCGGGTAAAGCGACGATCGCCTGGACGAAGGCCCGCGTATTGCTGTATTCGGAGGGGGCTTCTCCGGGGTACGTTCAAGCCGTGGAGTCTTTCTTTCCGCCGGGATCGGTTTCGACTTCGAAGGGAGAGAGCCGTTCGGAGTTCCTCAGAAAATCGTTGGAACGATGCGAAGAGAAAAGACTGCTATGGTTCGAGTATCCGCTGATTCCCGTTCCGGGTTTTTTGGAGTGGCACGTTTCGCTGCCTTCGGTCGGAGGAATAGCGTGCTGGAAGCGGGTGGATTCCGTTCAAGAATCCCTGATAAAATCCGCCGCTTGGTATCGAGGAAACGGGCCCAAGAGGCACAAATTGGACGGGGTCCCTTACGTGGCTTACCCTCGAAAGGGGTTTTTTGCGGCCGACAAGGATTTGCTCAAGGACTTGAATTGGCCGGACGAGAGGTCGGAGAAAGATTTGGAGATTCTTTTCGGGGCGGCCCTGGAGCAGAGGGGAGCGGTATTGACGGACGGAGGCCGCGTCGTGGAGGAATACGCGCTTGAACGCGCTTGACCTTAAGGCGGAATTGCTGTTCAAACTGGCCGGGGATCCGGCGATCTACGCTTCCGCTCCGTTTTTGGAGCCCATGAAGAAGGCGGCGATGGCAAAGGCGGCCGGATACAGGTCCGGATGCGCGGGCTGTCGAAGAAAAGCGTTTTTAAGGGACGCCGAGCTGGTGGGGGCGGCCATGACCCGTCTCTTGAAGACGCAGTACGAGGCCAATCCGGTTTCGATCGTTCCTTTCAAGGAAGCGGCCTTGAGGGCGCTCAAGACCGAAGCGTCCCAGATCGTGATCCGCTTCCGCACGGGCGGAAAAGACGGATTCATTCAGTTTTGACTTCTTGCCGCGGCGCGTCTAGGATTCATCGTGGGAGGCGAGACGAAATGTCAACGGAGAACGGCATCTTCCTCGGTACGGTCAACCGGTTCGTAAAGATTCTGCGCTACGGCATGACGACGTACGTGGATGGAAGAACTCAGGGCGTGCGCATCAAGATGGTCGTCGTCGAGTCGTACATGATGCCCAAAGAGATATTCGTCTATCAACGGAAGCCGTCGACGCCGCCGACCAGGTCCATGGACGAGTTCGTCAATATCGCCAGTCCGAACGACTTGGAGGAGTACTCCGTAAACGAGCCGTCTCCGCCGGGATCTCCGTTTTTTCGTTTAGCGGAAATCGACTTGGTGTTTAGAAGTCCGTCACACGCTCAGGACGCGCTGGAGAAAATCGTCAACGACGTCGGACAGTTGGTCGAAAGCCTTAATTTCATGGACGGCTTGGCGCTCCAGGAGGAAATCGTCATTGGAAACCCTTCCGTTCCCTCCTCTTCCTCCAGTACCGCCCCCTCGTCCTCGAGTTCTTCCTAATCGCGGATATTCGAGAGGTTCGCTCATTCTGAGCGACGCTCAAATCGGCGCCATGCTGGATCGTTCCGATATCACGACGGCGTTCCCGTTCCTGAAGAGCTACCGCGTTCCCGTGCGTACGGGCTGCTGCGGGGGAAGGCGCCAAGCCGCTCTGTCATCGGCCAATACGGCGGCCGCAAAGGCCGTCATTGTCGGCATGAGTACGGAAAACAAGATCAAACTGCGGGAACTGCTGGGAGCGAAGGAACTCGTCGTTTTCACGGCCGGTCCGCACGGCGTCGTAAAGACGTCGATCTAGTAAAATTTTCGCCAGTTTTGCGTTAATATATCGTGACGGATTCTCATATCCGTCAGCAGCGCGGAAACCGTGTTTCCGCGAATTTTGATTCGGCCTTGGGCATGGAGAAAGGACGAGAGATCATGGATACGAATTGGATCGAGATTACGGCCGGGGAATTCATGATGGGGGCGCAGAAGGAGAATCCCGAAGAGCGAAACTACGATACGGAAGCCGGTGCTGACGAATCGCCGGTCCATTCGGTGATTCTGAGCGCCTATCGGATGGGGCGCTATCCGGTGACGGTCGCGGAATACCTACGTTTCGTTGAGGACGGAGGGTATGAGAAGAAAGCCTTCTGGAAAGAGGGCGGTTTCGGGAAGTGGACGGAGCCCTATAACTGGCGGGAGCGGCAAGTTGCCAATCCTACGCGGCCAGTGGTGGAGGTTTCATGGTACGAGGCGACGGCCTATGCGGCGTGGGCCGGATGCCGTTTGCCGACCGAGGCCGAATGGGAGCGCGCGGCGTGCGGTACGATGGGGCGGAAATATCCCTGGGGTAGTGACCACCCGAAGGTCGGCCGTTCCGCCTCCGTGGACAGTTATCCTTTGGGCGCGACTCCCGAAGGGCGCTTGGATAGGACAGGTAACGTTTGGGAGTGGTGTCATGATGTTTATGACAAGGAATATTACGGGAAGAGCCCCAAGAAAAACCCGAAGGGTCCCGCACGAATCGTCGGCGCGGGAGGCCTCAAACACGTTTTGCGCGGCGGTTCCTGGGTCAGTAGCTGTGAGTGCCGGCGTTCCGCGTTTCGCGGCAGCAGCCATCCCGAGTTCCGCAGCGACGACTTCGGTTTTCGTGTTGTGTGCGTTTTGTCGCCCGAGACGTCCCATTAACCCTTTGCGAGGAGAATCATGGACGCGATAACGATGTGGTTGACTGCGTGGACGGAGGCAGGCTTATGGCTCGCGCTCACGGTAATCGTTTGAGCTCGACCGGGAAACCGTTTAAGAGCGAAGTAATTCCGAGCGGTTGCGGTCCCGGGGCGGTGATCTTCGGATTTTTCGCCGATTCGTCGAAGGGCCGAGTACAACTGTATGTCAACCGGTTGAACGTGTTGCATGCCGGCAAAAAGAAGACGGAGATAATGGAACTCTTAAAACGGCTTGCCGAAAGTTGCGGCGCGACGATTCAATGTTCTCGCATCTGAAGTACTAAAGTTTACCGATTCGATTTTGCTTTTCGGCTGGCGCCGTTCTTCTTTCGGGCGGTCCGAAAGACTGCGGCGCCGCAGGCGATTTTTTCGAAGGGAGAAGTCATGGAGACGCTGTTGACACAGGTGGCGGAGCTGAGGGAAAAGTTGGAAAAGGCGGAGAAGGAAGGAGAAAAGCGGCGGCTGGCCGCCGCCAAAACATTGGCGGAAGAATGGAGGAAAATGCCGCTGTTCGCGCGGTGCGCGAGCACCGCGGTGGACTTCTGCCATACTGGGGTGTGGACTCCGTTTTTCGCGGCGTCCAACCTCTGGGAGGCCGTCAAGGAGACGGCCAGGGACGCACAGGACGAGTTTGGCGGGCTTCGATTGTGGCGAAGCCTACACGCGAAGAATGCCGACGGACTGCAAAGAGCCGCCGCCGAGTACTTCGCGGCGGTGTATTCTCTCGAAGGGGGGGACGTCGAGGCGACGGCGCATCGCTTGCAGTGGACAGTTCGGGAGGTGAAGGCCGTACTCGGGAAGAGTGCGGTGTCGGAAAAAGAACAAGCCGGCGAAGCGGAGAGCGTTTTCGCCTGATCCGGAAGACAAGGCCCGAAAAGGGCCTTTTTTTATCTATCGTATCGAATAGATCTTGACGAACATTTAATTATTCGTTATTCTTGCCTTGTGACTTTTTTTTGTCGGAAGCGGAGCGCGAAAGGAGAAGAGAATGCTGAAGATCGTGGGCACGGAGAGTTGCGAGGCTTCGATGGGTATCGATAGCCTCTTGGTTACCGTGGAGGGAGACAACATCGACGAGGTGCTGTCGTCGGGCGCCAAGCAGGTCGCGTACGACGAGAGGAAGAATCATGGGCTCCACGGGGCCGGAATCTCGGCGGCCGGAGGGCCATTTCCGATAGACGTAAAAACCGGAAATGCCGTCGCTTCGTCGGAGATGGCGGAAATAAGCAAGAGACTCAGTGATATCAAGTACAGGATTACATTCAAATTGACTCAAGGGATGGATTAGAAACCGGTTTCTAATGCGGATAGCGGACTTGGCGTCCAAGTGCTCGTTGTCGGAAGACGACGTTCGATACGTTGCCGCGATCATCGCCGGGCATCCGGCGACGGAAGATTCCATCGGGCCGGAATCGGCGATGATCTGTCTTCTTTACGGGATGATAAAACGAGCGGGATTCGCGACCGACGAAGCGACTTCGATGTTATTCCGGTATCGAGATCGACTAGGCGAACTAGCCAAATCTTACGAGGCGGCGAAAGACGGAACGGAGATGCCGGCGACTTCTTTTCAAGTATGGGACAACGAATACGCGGTTCTGACGGAGCCGGGAAAGCCGGAACGGGAAGCGTTCGATTTCAGGAAAATGGTCTCGAAGGAACGAGTTCGGACTCCCGCTCTGTTTTTAGGCTTTGTCCTTCCAGCGCTTTTTGAACGCGCGTTCGTAGCTCGTCAAAGCTCTTCCGATCCGCAGTTAGAAGCGGAAGGGAAATAGTCGTTTTTAGCAGGCGCCGAAGACGCTCGGATACGTATTCGTCGACTTCGAGCGTCTTTTTGGCTTGAGAATCCCAGTACGATTTCGCGTCTATCCCGTCGACGGCGAGAGCTTCTTCCGGGTCGTTCACGGGCGCGAAGTCGCCGACGTAGGGAATGAGGATTTTCGGAATCCGGCCAAATCCTTCGCTTTCCAGTTGAGCGCGCACGTAGACGGGTATTTCGAGCGAAACGTTTTCCTTTTCCGGCGGATCGATCAGCGACGTTTCCGTGATCCCCCAGCAGATTTCGCGCACTTCGGCCGGATTATAGTTTTTAAAGTCGGCCCCTTCTCCGGAGAGGGCGTTGCAGACGTGAATGAACGCTTCCAGAGAGGAATGAAACAGGTCAGTGGATACGACATTGATCAGGGCCCAAATTTTGTCCATGTTTCGGGCGGGAGGAACGAGACCGAACCGCGCGGTAAATTCCCGGTTAAGGGTATCCGGCTCCCAATCGAAAACGTCGGCGCCGAAGCGGTCGAGAGCGATTAGAAATAGAGGAGTTCCGATCTCGGCCGGATCGGCCAAAATTTGCGCGCAGATTCGGTCTTCCTGTCTCATCGAATTGGCCTATTGAGTTTGTTTCTCTTCTTCCCCGAAATACGAAGGAAGAGTCAAGCCCGCGCCTACGCCTAACGTCGCGGCGCCGATATTTCTCCCCGGGCGAGTTCCTCCGATCGAGCGCAAGATCCAGCGCTGAATTTTCGGATCCAGATGGTACAGCGCGTTGTACACCGTTTGTCCCACTCTTTCGACGCCTTGGCTGAGCAGCGGGGCCCCTTCTCCGAACTGCGTGGGAAGTCTGGGATGGAGCGGAAGCGACGAAATGTCCACGAACTTCGGAGAGCCGCCGACGGGAGCGGACGGTTGCGCACTCGTCGCGGCGGGCGCGCTCGGCGGCGAAGGCGGCGCGACTTCCGCGCGCGCGACGGACGCAGGCGCCGAGGGCGGAACGTTTAGGCGCGGCGCGCTTGCGGCGATCGCGGGCGCCGGAGACAGATTGGGAGGAGAGATGGATGCCTTGTTGACGCGTTTAGCGATAAAATTCAACAACGCGCTGACCGGGTTTCCGATCTTCGCCTCTTTTTCCATCTTGCACGACAAACCCGAAACCAGACCGAGGCCGTACGCTCTTTTGTTCAACGCTCCTCCGGACGGCGGCGCGGGCGATCGAAAAGCGGGAACTCCCGCGATTCCGGGCGTCGCGGGATTGACGCGTTTAGCGAAAGCTTCCTCGAAAGAACTCAGCAATGGTTGAATCCGAGCTCGACTGGTGCGTCTGGCGAAAGCCTCCTCGAACGGCTGCAACAACGGCTGAAGCCGATCTCTAACCGGATTAGGCGGAGAAGAGATGGGCGCACTATTGCCGCGCCTAGCGAAAAAATTCGACAACGCGCCAAGCGGATTTCCGATTTTCGCTTCTTTCGTCTTGCGCGATAAGCCAAGAACCAGACCGAGGCCGTACGTTTTCTTGTTCATCGCTTCCTCACTTTCCCGTTTTTCCCATGGGAATGGCCATGGAGAACCGAAGATTTTTCGGTTTCAGCCCTCTATTCGTAAAGTAAGCGCACATGTTTTCCTCGCTGAACGGATCGTTTCCGCTTGTCCTCTCTTGTCTGAGCGACGCTTTTCGAGTCTCCGTCGCGGCGGTTTCCTCGAGAAGCCTTTCGAGAAGCTGGGCATCTCCGCGCGGGAGGGTCGGGGCCACTTCGGCCAGCTTTTTCGGATCGACGGAGCCGTCCAATCCCGAAACCGCGTCCTTGAATTCGGTTCCCATTATTTCCGCCGCTTTATCCAGGGGGATGCAGTCGAACGCCGCGACGGGATAAGTATTTCCGGTCGATAGAGTGACGAACCCGTCGATTACGGCCTGGGCGTCTTTCTCCAGTAGCTGGAAAAACGACTCTTCGGGAAGGTCGACTCCGTTGGCGTACTGGCGATAAATGCCGGTTTCCCGATCCACGACGTCGACGGCTTCGGCAATTTTTTCCAGAAGCTCGGCGGTGACACGCTTCGGCGGAATTTGCGCGGTCACGACGGCCAGCTCGGCCAGCTTGACGCGAACGTCCCCATGTTTACGGTTATCGATCATCAGTACCCTCTGCGCGATCTTCTCGGCGACGTGGCCGGGAAACGACGAAGCGAATCCGGACGCTTTTTCCAGGTAACTCAACGTATCGGGCTCGAAGCGCAAAGATCCGTAGTCCCCGGGAACGTCTTCCCCTTTTTTCGCTTTTTCGTCCCACCGGATGGCCGCGGCGAGAATATTGCGCGCCGCCTGTTTTCGCCACGGATACGGATACTTGAAGCGATTGCTGAAGAGGTACTCGCCGGCCGCCTTAACGGAAGCGGCGTTGGGCATGGGAAAGAGGCGGCGTTTATTTCCTTCGGCTTCGACGACGAGACCGAACGCCGAGTCGGGAAGGTCGCGGTCGTCGTCCGTTCCGGCCGCCTTGTTCCATTGAGCGACGAAGTCTTCGCATGCGGGGGAGATCTGGAAGTATTCGGCGGCCTTGCGGAGGCGCACTTGAATTTCGTCGGCTTTTCCCGTATCGTATTTTCCCTTGGAGTACAGGAAGTAAGCCTGGGATAACCAGACGGCGGCCTTGGTATGACAGGGGAATTTTCTGGAACGAGGGTCGGCGAAGGCGTCGACGGGCAGGGTTTTTACCGTCTCCGGATCGTCCATCGCCTCTTTCACGAAAGTTGGCATTTCAAATAAGCGACTGATGGAGTAAAATCTCTGACGACCGTTTAGGTCGTCGTAGAAATCGGTGGGGCCTTGCATGGGAAGTCCTCCGCGAAATTTGGCCGTTCACGTACGTCCCGGATCAATATTATCCTCGGTAGGCGTGGCGGTCAAGGGAGTGACTCCGGAATTGGTCATTTGTCCTTTATGCGGAAGGGACTCTTTGGAGATTTATCGAGATTCGTCCTCGAATGGGGACGGCAAATGGCTTCGATGCTTTAATTGCCGCTTCGGCGGGGACGCCATCGAGCTTTACGGCTACATGAGGAAGATCAAGGACGTAAGAGCGACCATCTTGGAGGTTTTCTCGCGAGGGTTGGCCGATATTCCGGCGAATCGGCTGGATCCCGCCGATATCGAGGCCTATGTGGCCGATTCGTACGACCCAAGGAGAAAGCTGAACGATATCTGGGCTTCCTTGTCGGAACTGACGCCGCACCAGAACCCGGTTCTCCTGAAAAGGGCGCAAGAGGAGCACCTATGGCTTGGTTGGCACAGCTCCGGACACGAGAGAATCAGGAAGGTGATGGGAGTAGGCACTAGGTCTCGAATTCGGGAGTTGTTCGACAAAAGCATTCTGCCGGCCTCCGGCTTCGATGCCAACCTAGTGGTGAATTACCAGGATATTCCGGGGAGGATCTGCGGTTTCGGCTTTCTCGGGGACAATTCCGAGCAAAATTTTAAGCTGTTTAACGGAGAAGGCGGCTTAGCCATGCTGGACGGCGTCCGCCTTTACGAGAAAACAGTCTACGCGGTCCGGAACCCGCGACTTGCGCTGAGGCTTCACGGTCAATGGCTCATGAATTTTAGGGAACCGTTGAAGCTCGTGTTGTTCAACGAGAAAACCAGCGGAGCCTGGAGCAACGTTTTCGCAAAAAAGGTGATCTTCTGGGATGACCACCTGAATCGCGAGCTGTTCGAGCAGGCCCGACTGTTGGGACCCCAGCGCGGGTACGTGGCGCTAAAACCGACTTCTCGCTTTCCTTTGGACGAGGCCGTCGACGGTTATTTTAGAGGGGTTGACGCCATCTTGCCGTTGATGGAGAAGCATGGTTATCCGTGGCCGGAGGCCCTGATTAGATGGGTCACCGAGAAACGCGAGCTGGACGAAGCGAGGCTGGATTCCGTGACGTCCAAGATGAGCTTCGATAAGCTGGAAAGGGAGGCGCTCGTCGATGCGGCTCCGCCGAAGTACAAAAAGGAAATCGATAGATTTTTTCGGGAGTCCCGTTTGTCCAAATCGGTCGTGATAAACGGAACGGAGGTCACGGAAAACGAGTCCGGATGGTGGGCGGCGTCGAAAAAAGGGAAAGAGCTGATATCCGAAGCTTCCGTCCGAATATTGAAGGAGATTACGGACTCGCGCACGGGAAAAACGTACTGGGAAGGGGAAATCCGCTGCGGCGGCAAGGATATCCCGTTTTCCGACGCCGCAAAGACGGTGGAAAAGAACCCGAAAGAGTGGTTGACGGGAAAAATTGCCGGATCGGGTTGTCCGTATCCGACCGTAAAACCGAATTGGGTTCGCTACGTTCCCGTCATGGCTCAGCAGTTTTCGCTTCCCAAACAGGTCTCCGCGAGTTCGAGTTTAGGATTGTCGGCGAGCGGAAAAATCAGATTTCCGCACGTTCTGATCGATCCTTCCTTGGGTTTCGTCAATCGCGCCATGGAAATCGTGGATCCGGAGGCGCCGGGGAAGACGGTGGCCGCGCCGTCCAGATATTCCCATCATCACATCAACGATCGCGCAGTCAGGGCTCTTTGGGGGGCCCTCGTGTCCGTCTTTGTTTCGGATTTCGTCATAGGGCCGGCCACGAAAAGAAAGGACGGATGCCTAGTACCGAGTCTCCAAGGCGGGACGGCAAGAAGGGCGCTGATTCGGCTGGCCGAAGTCATGGACATGCGTCGGTTCGAGATTCGGACCGGCTCCGCCGACGAGATCAGGGAGATCAGAGAGGCCTTCGGTTCGTTCAACTATCCAAGTCTGGCGGAACCGCTCCGTTCCGGTCTGCTGAACCGATATCCGGCTTCGGCGGGAAGCGCGGATCGGGTCTTTTTGCTGTGCGGTAGGCTGGAGGCGACCGCTCTTTCCGTGTCGGATCGTCCATGGACGATGATCGACGATTCGTCCGTGGTCCGTTCAGATTATCGGTTTCCGGATCGAGACGACGTCATGCTGTTTTTGCAGAAGCTGCAGAAGACGTCTTTCGCGCTCGATAAATCGCTTCCGCCGGTATTGGCCGCCGCGAAGGCTTGGAGTTCTTGGTGCGACGAACGTAGGGGAAGGACGGATAAGGGAAGATTCGAGGAGATTTCCAAAATTCTTCGGAAATCTCCTTCGGCGGGAGTATCCGCGATCGAGCTGTGCGGCCTTCTTTATCGGGACAGAAGGCCGAAGATAATCGATAGGGACCACGTTCCCTTCGTCGAGCGATTGGCGAAAACGGGTTCCGTGCCGAGCGATCCATGCATCTTGATAGACGATGCCGCTTCCGCCGTTTTCGTCAATTTGACGCTGCTGAAAGACGCGATCGCGCACGAGAAACTGCCCATGCCCGATTTCGATGCCGCGACCACGTCGCTGATGGACGACGGTTTTTTGAAGTTTCGCAACGTTCCGGCGGATGGATGGATCATCGACAGAAACAAGTGGAGCGACGTTCTGACGTCTCTGGCGTCGCGATTTTCCGGCGTCGAAGCGGAGATCGAAAAATCCCGTTTTCGAGAAACGTAGGGGGGAGCGCCGTGGGGATTCAATCGACATTGGTGGGCCTGGGCGGAGACATCTGGGCGTCCAAGCGGATGCTGGCGATTTGGCCTTGGCCGGCCGTTCTCGTGGGAAAGCATTCGAATGCGATTTCGGGCGACGATTATCGCTGTTTTTGTCGGCTGCTGGAGCCCGGAGATTTTCTTCTGACGAACTGCTCGTCTTATTTTTTGTCCAATTTTTTTATAGCCAAAAGGAACGGAACGGCTTTTTCGCATCTGGCGGTTTACTCCGGTCCGGTTTTAGGCCGCAGAAGCGACGATACGGGTTTCATCCTGAAGGCGTCCCCCTGGCTGCAAGTTCCCGGAGAGTCCGCGGACGGTCCGGGGAGATTCAAGAGGACGATCACTCACGCCATATCCGAAGGGGTGGTAGTGGAAGATCTTTTCGATTTGTTTAAGCACGTGGATTGGGCCGTCGCCGTGCGCGCATGGGAAACGAAGGAGCAGGCCGCGGCGATCGTAAAGGCCGGTCTCGGGCAGGTAGGGCTGGAATACAATTTCGATTTCAAGCCGGGAGGTAATCCTTCTTCGTACTGCACCGAGCTTGGCGCTTTTTGCCTTAAGGCTGCCGGTATCGAAGAGCCGGAGAAGCGCGCGGCTATCACTTCTTTGGCCGGTATAATCATACCGGCAAAGGGATTCAAGACGTCGGTTTATCTGGCCGACGATTACCTCGTCAAATTTCGCGCGATTTGCTGTTCGATGTCCTGCGGAGACCCCGATTTTTCGCGACGAGGCAAAGGGAAGGGATTTAGAAAGAAATTGCTGGAGGCGCCGGACGCGTCCACCTTTTCTTTGCCCAATTCCGCTCGCGGGGAATAAATCGGAAGAAGCGGGAAGTACCCGTAATGGGAGGAAGTCGGTTATGACCGCGGACGAGTTCAATTTGTTGGTTCTCCTTTCTTCGGCGGATCGCGTCGATTTGTTTAAGCCGAAATTGGCGTGGGCGCGCAGCGTGCAGTTCGCGGAGTCCGCGTGCGCACTGCGAAAATTCGTGAAAGTATCTCCGGCTATTTCCGGAATTGTCGCGGAATTAGTCGACGATGACACAAAAATAGTGTCGAAAATCTTGACGATTTATCCTTTAATTCCGGTAGTAATTGCGTCGTCCCATTTCGACGAAAATCTCGCCATCGGTGCATTTGAAGCTGGAGCTTCGGATTTTCTGGCTCCGCTGGAGACGATAAGCGCGGACGCGTTCGAAAGAGCGCTAAAATCGGCAAATCTGCGGATGCGGGCCGAGAGACGCGGTGCTATTATGTTGGAGCGATTGGAGCTGGTAGCCTTAAGAGCGAGGGAGCTTGCCTGTGGCATCACCGGAAACAAGAGTGCAGGAGCTGTCCGTCCGTTTAACGGAAACGGAAAGATCGCTGGCGCACTCTGAGACGGATATTGTGCACCTGCAGCGGTCGTTATCGGAAATCAAGGCGCTGGCGGAAGAAACGAGCCAGCTCGTCGCGGAAGGGTTGACCGAATTTAGACAGATAGTTTCTTATCATGGGAAGAATCTGGAACAACTGGACAAAGTCACACGCACCGGAAACGGGGAGTCGCTGCTCGTTCGAGTGGCTATCATGGAGAGGGAGCTGGAGACGGCGAAGGAGGCCGCGAGTAAGAACCGAGAAGAAGCCGTTACATTGATGGAGAAGACCGCAGCGGAAAAAACGGACGCCGCCGCGTCCGAGCGAAAGGAGAAGCGGTCGGCGAGAGTGACGCTTATCATCGCCGTCTTGAGCCTTCTGGGTACTTTGGCGACCGCGCTCATTTCCCGTCTCGGTCCGTAAATTTCGCCGTTTGCGTCGTATCATTCGAATCTCGGGAATCAAAGACCGGAATCGAGGCCTTTCGGCAGACGATAAGCCGGCTAAAGATAAGAGATAAAACGCGTTAATATAACGTGTTCTCGACCTCTTAGGAGTACGAGAACATGGCGGCTTTCTCGTTCGAAAGAATGACGAAAGCCATTTTTTAGTACGGGGACCGAAGAGGAGGCGAACGCATGATCGTAATTTTGGCGTCGAAAGAAGGGCTGGGATGCCTTGTCCAATTCGGCATCCACGGCGATACTTTCGTCCCGGAGAAGCCGCCCAGCGACGTGCGAGAGACGGCGGAGCGGCTCGGCTGCTTCGGGCTTCTAACGATAGAGGCCGAAGGAAAAAAGGCGTATGTCGGCATACGTGGCAGCGACGACAGGGAGACCGAAACGGATCTCCCCAGACTGTCGGGGTCGTAAACGAGAGGCACGACAGCCGGTCGGGAGCGATCAATCCGGCCGTTCTGCGGGTCTCTCGCTCGGAGGAGGAGATAGCAAGCCCCTCGCCGCGCGGCGAGGGACCAAGCGGCGGTCCCCGAGGGGGGCATGGGCAAAGGAGAAGACCGATGAAGCGTTGGGCATTCATCAGTCGGGACGAGCCGACCGATGAGCAAAAAAAGAAGGCGGAGGAAGCGGGAATCGAATTGATTCCCGCAGGAGACCGAGACGCGTTTGGTCTCGACCCATTTGACCGGTGCGGAATGCCGGTCGATATCGAAGGTATCGTTTGCGCACATCCCGCCCTGTCCGTGCGGGCCCTTTGTGAAGGGTACGCGGTCGGGGTGTTTGAGGACATTTCTTGTCCTGGGCCGGACGGGAAACCGCAATTTTCCGTCGGACGATTTTTCCGGTGGTATCCGGAGCCCGATCAGCATCCCATTGCTCCGAGGCGTGGACCATGCGAGTGACCAATGTGCGGGGAGGATTCTAGGAACGGCCCTGGAGGCCAAAACAAGGAAGGCGGAGGCGTCAAGAAAAAGGAGAAAACAGTGGATTTCTGGAAAAGTCCTTTGGTGCCGGAAAAGTGTCGCACTATGGCGCGTGCCGGAGGGTTTTAGTCCCCTCCCCCGTGTGGGGGAGGACATGGAGGCAAGCCCCAAGCCGGGGCACAGATAGGAAGGGAAATAAGATGGAACGGTTTGCGTTCGTTTCGCGTCACGCCCCCACGCAGGGCCAGATCGAGTTGGCCAGCCGCGCAGGGATCGAGCTGGTGCACGTCGGGGACCGGGACGCATTTCGTCCGATCCCGGAGGCGATGGATCCCGAATTTCAGGGGATCATTGGGGTCCACCCCCTTGTCGCGGTCAAGGCCCTGAAAAACGACAAGAAGGCTGGTGTGTTTGAAAATATTTCCAGACCGGGCCCGGACGGCAAACCACAGTTTACCGTTGGGCGCCTGGTGGTGGTTTCCCCTTGTTTTGAGATTCGGGAATTCCCCCTTTGAGCCCTTGCGGGGGCGATTGTGCATATTCCATGATGAAACCCTAGGAGAAAGGTAGCCTCCCCCCGCACGGGGAGGACCAGAAGGCAAGGCCCGAAGGGCCAAAACAAAAGGAGAATGTCATGGCGTTCGTAAATTGGCTTTATAAATACAAGAACCTTCCCATAATCAGGGAAGGAGCTGTTGAAGTCGATCAGCCGGGACTTCAATATGAAGCGGCACTTAGAGCAGGAAAAATATTAGTGGACGAAGGAGAAAAATGCCCTTTTAACGTTATAGTAGATGGTATTGAATTTCGCGTCGCGAAGAGTGATACAATAGGATTGTGGGTGCGCGAGGAGGAACGGACTTAGCTCTTGACTGGCGGGAGATGCCGCCGGGGACGACCTAACGTCCTTCCGCCGTGCAGGCAAGGGCGACGTCGGCGCGTGCCGGCGGCCTAGGACTGGGAGAGGAGAACGGAGGATAAAATGGATCAATCACGACGGGTGTGGATTCTGGGAGCCGGGGATCCGGAGATGGCGGAAATCGAGTACTTCTTGGTCGGAGCGAAGGAAGCGTTCGTCCACGCTACGGCTGGGGGAGAGCCGGTGACCCCAGGCAACGCCTATCGGGCGGATATCCCGGACAATCCGGATTACGCTCGAATTGTTGGTCGTGGCGGGGAGATCTATCTTGTGGAATGCGCTATTAAGGATCCCCGTCTTGGAGGCGATTCCTCCGGAGAGACGGACTGCGCAGCCGTGGTGGTCCGCGTGGACCACCATAAGGCGGGCGACCCGGGATATGGTCGTCCGCCGGCGGAGTTTTTGTCGGCGTCGTCTCTGGGTCAGGTTTTGCTTCACCTAGCCAGAATTCCAGGGATGTCGGATAATATTCCGTTCCCCGAGGTAGGGGTGGAGTTCCTTGCCGGATGGTCGGCCCCGGGCAGATCGGGGGATTGCCCCTGTCGCCGGGAGGGGACGGATAACCCGCATCAACCGGCGGAGGAGGAGGATGCGTGGGATGCCTTACGTCACTCGATGGCGGAGGAGGATGCGTGCCCGCCGGAGGGATTTCGGTGGGCGGCGTTTCGCCGCGGAACCGTGACAAGTTACGGACCGGGTTGGGCGCTTTACCGGCCCGACGAAAAGCAGTGGATGGCGGTTGGCGGCGGACCGGTTATCGTCGCTGCTGCCGACCACTGCTTGGCGGCGGCTTACCGAGGGGAATGCCCCGGAGTCAAGCCCGAGCAGCTCGCCCGCTGGCGGGAGCAAACCCGGGCGAAATTTCAGGGCCGATCCGTTGCCGACGTCCGCCGAGACGTCGATTTGGCCCGGGCGGCAATCCTGGAATCGTCCCGGGACCGGGAATATGCCGATTTACGTGACCGGGATATACCCGAGCTGCCAGAGGCGGCCGTCAGGGAAGGAATCGCTTTTCTGGCGAGCGTCAAGGAAAGAGGGCGGAGCAAGGTGGTTCTCCAAGCGGCTTCGCCCGACCTAGTCCGGAGGTTTCTTGCCGGGGAGTTGGTCCCTGGCTTGACCGACCTTTATGGCGACCCGGCGAGAGGGTTCGCCGGAGGCTATTCGGATTAGAATAAACTGGCGAAAGACGCGGATTCCTCATTCCGCGTTTTTTTAACTAGCGGCTACGGGTTGAGCGCTCTGGCCTTGTCCGGATCCAGCTCTCCCAGCGCCCGCATGAGCAGTTTGGCGTAGTTTTCTTCCCGAGCGCGCGTGGACTTGTAGACGTAGCCGGCGAACGTCAAGAGGATGACCTTGAGGGCCAGCACGACCGCGATCGTGATCTTGTATTGGAATTCCATCGCTTCGACCGCTTCTTTGGGGAGGTAGTTGACGTCTCTGCCGGCGGTAGACTTGATATCCTGCTGCACCTTGTCGATGCGATTGGCGATTCCCGTTTGTACCCCGTCGACGGACAGCCGGAGGTCGGCCCGCAGAGAGACCAAATTGTCGGAAAGACCTTTCAACTGGGCTTTGAAGTCGGCGGAGTTGGTGACGTTTCCGTTGATCACGGTCTCGAGCTTTCCGATCGCCTGGACGACGGCGGAAAGTTGAGCCCTGAAATCGGCGGAATTGGAGACGTTTCCGTTGATCGTGGTCTCGATCTTTCCGATCGCCTGGACGACGGCGGAAAGCTGGGCGGAAAGAGCGAGTCGTGCGTCCAGCTCGTCGATCTTGCCGGTAATCAGACCGGAAAGGGCGTCCTGTACGGTCTTCATTCGCGTATTGACTTCGGTTTTGACCCCTTCGGCCGATTCCCGAACGGATTTTCCGAGTTCCGGATCGCGAGAGGGAGCGTTGACCGTGACGACGGGCCCCGTTTGCTGCACCTCGCCTTTATGCTCGTTTTTGGGGCTTAGCAGGCATCCCGTCAGGAAAACGATCGCGACCAACGGAAACTTGCGCATGGGGGACTCCTTTCGCGATTAAATTTTTCCCGTTTTCCTAAATTTTCGTTCCTTCAAGCGTTATTATATACTGGATCGGTGTCGCTGTCTTCTTCTTTTTAGGGGCGACCTGGTTTGCCGTTCCCCCGTAACCGGGATCACGGGAGCTACCGGACCTGCTGGCGCCGGAGCGGCCGGAGTTACCGGGATTACGGGGTCTGCTCATGTCGCAGCGGCAAGCGGGGTAAAGAAGAAAGGAGATCGACATGAACGGCAGGGAGGGACTCTCCCTAAAGGCGAGAAAGCCCTCCCGTCCGGTCGAAGCCGCGGGGGTGGGGTAGCCCTCGTCCCCCCGGCCGAAGCCGGGATCGGGACAACGATGGCGAAAGTCGCAGTTTTTGGAAGGGAGAAACGATGGAGCGATTAACAAGAGAAGACATCGTTAACTTCGCGGTAAAAGTCGTAGGAGACGTTTCGCAGCAGGAAAGGTGCGCCGAAAACGCGCTTCCTCCCGAGGAGGAAGAGGAAATCGTCGGAAATTTTTACTTCGAAGGGGCGAAATGGCAGCAATTCGTTTCGAGCGGTCCGGGCGCTACTTGCTGCGCCTGCGGCTGCGCTGGCGTGGCCGAAAAGATGGAGAAGGTCATAGAGAGATTTCCGAAGCACATATGGACCGGAGTAAAAGCCCTGCGCGCTATCGCGCAAGAACTCGCCAACGGGAAAGCGGCGACAATGGAAGTAGCTTTAAACTTGCTGACGGAAAAGCGAGTTTCACTGAAGGCGGAGATAATGCCCGTAATGACGCTGTTACGGGTACTGGAACTCCGAGAAGGCTGTACGAAATGCTTCAAGGCCGGCAAGGCGGCGACACGGTATTTGGGGGTGCTTACGGCGCGCATTCCCGTGAGAGTTTCCGGCCATTCGGTTGGACCATCTTCAGAAGGAAACGAGACATTTTGGGACATCGCGCGGGCGTTTGATCTTCCGCTAAGGGATCCGCAAGGGCCGGATTGAGGTAGGAAGTCTCGGGTAACGCGCCCGTTTTCGCGCACGAACGATCCATGCCGACCGCGACGAACTTCGTCGCGGCTTGGTCGGATTGTTGCGCGAAAACGGTTTTGGGTAGGACCGAACGCGGACTTGGCGTTCGTTCCTCCCTTTTAGCGGTCGGCTTGTTGCCGGGAAGCGTCGGCTAATAGGTGACCGCGGGCGGTTCGGCGAGATTAAGCTGTTCGGCGCTCAGCTTGAAGCGTTCGGCTTTCGAAATATCCGGCCAACACCGGGAATAATGCCAGAGGGCGGCGCACCCGAAGTTGACGCTGTGGGCCAAGTCGTCCGACTGCTTGGCCGCCCGCCGGATCAGATAGATGTCGGCGCCGGCCGCCATCTCGTGCTTTTCCTCGACGAGGGCCAAGAAATCCGAAGTGAGATTCTTGGCCGAATCGTATTCGGGGAGAAGGATCATGCCGGATTTGAGGCATACGGCCTGAAGAACGAGGGAGCGAGCTTTGTCCAGCTTATAGTAGCCGCGCATTTCTCCGATTTTAGGCGGCTCGTAATACATGATGTCCCGCGTGACCGCCCGCACGTACATGAACGGAATGATGCGCTCGGTTGGGAGGCCCGCCTGGATCATGAGGGTTTCGCGGACGGATCCGGCGCCGCCGAAATCGTGAGCGAGGAACTGGCACCCAGACTCCGTGAATATGTACAGCAGTCTGCGCGCCTCTTCGTCGTGGGAATATCCCGCGTGCAGGCGCTCCATGTAGGGAGCTTCCACGAGTCCCGTGGCCGGATCGAATCCGACCAGAGCCACGGTGGTGTGCGAGATTTCTTCCTTTCCGCCGCCGCCCCAGTCCACTCCCATGGCTCTAAACGGCATTCTCCTGAAACGGTCGATCGCGGAGCCGAAATCGTTGGGCCCCAATTGGGACGCCTTGCGGATATCGGAGAGGGTGATCAGCTTTATCCCGCTGTCCGCCGACTCTCCGAGTATTTCGTTCATGAATTTGGCTTGAGTATAGCCGTCCTTGCCGTCCCGCTTTCCTATCAACAGCTTCCAATGGTCGGGATTGGCGTAGTGCGCCGGAACGATCGCTTGAGGCACGTGATAGCCGAGGGAATTCGGATAATCGCGAGCTTTGAGGTGATACCAGTGGCCTTCGGCGGGATTTACGAGACTTCCGCATTTTCCGCAGGAGATGCCGTGCGGCTGGAGCATCTTCAGCAAATCGGCCTGGATCGACGCCAGACTCCAATAATCGCAAGCGGAGCACGGAACGGCCCATTCGGCCGACGACGATTCGGACCATAGCTGCTCGATGGTGTTGTCCAGAGTCTTGGGCGTCCCGGAGAACATGGTCAGCCTCAAGGAGGAATGGCTCATGCACTCCAAGATGACGGGAACGAAGTCGTAGTCGAGATCTTGCACTTCGTCCAGATTGATCATGTCCGCGCTCAATCCGCGGATACGGTCGCAGTCCAGAAAGGCGAACGAGAAGAACATGGACGAGAAATTGGAAAACGAGCGCTGAAGCGTTTGCCTAACGACGGTGGGATCGGTAACAAAGGGCGAAATAAACGACTGGGAAACGAACGGCCGCACGCCTTCATTCGATAAACGACGAATCTGTTCGAAGCGAGGAGCGACGAAAAGAATTTGAAGATAGGGAGTCCCTACCGCGCGCAGCACTCCGCTGGCCGCCAGCGCCGTGGATTTCGAGACCTGGCGTCCGCATTTAAGCGTCAACCTGGAGGGCAGTGCGGTCTTGAACACGGGCTCCATGAAGAAGTGGTCTTTTAGGCTGTAGGGCTTGCCTTTGTGGCTAAGCAGCGGAAGGAGCGGCAACAGAGTGTCAGGTCGGCGGGCTCGAAGCTCCGATATTAGGCCGAGAACCCGCGTGGTTTCCGTCGAATCGCTTTCGCGGAGACTTGCAGAAAAGGAGACGTCATGAGTCGTCGTTACCATGGACGCAAACCCAACTTTATTGATCGATTCGTCGCCGACGTAAAGGACGCGACGGCCGGCTTGGCCGTCGAAGTCCGCAAGACGGAACGGGAGTTCGGAATCTGGGATTGGGCGGAGGAGAGGGAAGCGCCGAAAAAAGGATCCGGAAGCGCGGCGCCGCTGTTGGAGCGCCTTAAGACGTTCGGTTGGACTGTCAAGTCCGATCGGTCTTGACTTTTTTTCGTCGCGGCATTACCCTCCTTTTGACGAACGGTCCGTCAAGGAGGATAAAGCAAGTCATGGCCATGTCAAGAAGCGGAACGGCGTATCTCGAACGGGCGGGAATCCTGACCGGAAGAATAATCCGATCGATGCATGGATTCGAGAGCGCCAAGTCCCATTTTAGGCCCGTGAGGACGGAACCGGTCCTTTTGGGCGGAGACTGTCCGAACGGCCGTCTTCGGACGGTGGAGAAGGACGAGAGAGCGGCCTACAAGGGCCGATTCGATTGTTGTGATCGTTGATTTCGTCTTTTCGACGGCGCTGGGCGCAGTGGCCAATTGGGCCATTATCGAGACGTGGCATCACGGCTCGATTTTCGAGGAATGTAGAGCGAGATTGGAGGTCCGGCGCGGACATTTTGTGCCGGACCTCCTTCTTTGTCCGTTCTGTTTGAGCCACTGGTCGGCGATTTTTGCCGAACTGGGCGCCTTAAGTCTTCTGATCGACTTGAGGGAACTGGCGTGGCATCAGTATCTAGGCTTGCCGATCTGCATTCTGGCGACGACCAGACTGTCCAATTTATTGAACGATTCGTTTCGCCGAGTATGCAGAACGCCCGGAAGGAGCGCATCGGATTCGGAAGAGCATGATCGGACCCTAATCGATATCGCGACGAAAGAAAAATAAAAAGAAACGGCGGACGCGATTTCCGAACATGCCGACGATACGGCTTTAGGCGCGCTTTCGTCGGCTTTCGCCGGCCACTCGCGGAAACCATTCCGGATCGTGCGCGAGAAAAGAGCCGTCTCGTTGCCTCCTTCCCGTGCGGGGGAGGATTCGATTTGCGGGCTCGGAAGAGAGAGAGAGAGAGAGAGAGGAGAAACATGAAGAAAGTGAAAGTGCGCGCGACATACAAATGCCTTACGTGCGATAAGCTCGTTTTCGTGGAAAACGCGTTGCCGGTGGGCGCGGCGAAATCCGCGGTATCGGACGCCGTTTTAGAAACCGGGGACGATTGCCGCGCGAGATTTCCAAATCGCGTCCTGCATTTTTGTCGCACGCAGAGATTTGGCCCGCATTATGCCGGTTCCGCGGCGGAACTATTTTCCGATGATTGTAAGGAAAACGAAGCGGGAATCGCCGTGATTTGCGGATTTAGCGTAGGCCGCGTTTTCGAGGAGTAGATGGAGAGGCTTTCCTTTGACCTGAAGAAATCGCGGGCGGTTTGCGTGACAAAAGGAGACATGGGATGAGCGTCGAGTTTTCGGGCCTGATGCGGATTCCGAAGGAAAAAAGAAAGAAAGCGCAGAAAATCGTGGAGCGGGAACGGCGAAGGACGGCGAAGCGGTTGAAGATGCGCATGGAAGCTCTGTCGGAGTTCCTCGTCGATTACGAGCACGGACTGTGGTTCCTGGAGGATTCGTACGCGGACATCGAAGAGGCGGTCGAACCTTTGGCCCGCGCCTTGGTCGACGAGCTGGAACTGGACGAGCCGTTTTTTCTGGAGTGGGCCTTTACGTCGGAGGACGAGTTGGGGTTGACCGATCCGGGCCCGGGAGGCGGCGCCTTCCTGATCGCCCGCGGCCGTCCGACTTTCTGGATCGTCCCTTCGGCGCTCGCCGAGGAAAAGCTGAAGGAATGGGAAAGGAGATAGTCGTGAACGACGAGAAACTAATAAGATCCGGGTGGTCGTTTTTTGGGGTAATCGCCGTCGTTGCGTTCGTGACGGCGACGCTCATCGGCGCCTGTCATTTAGGAAAAGCGGTTTCGCGGCATCTGGACGAGCGTGTCGTCGAACCGATCGGTCGGAAAGCGCAAGCTCGATTTTTCGAGACGAGACGGCGAGAAGCGCAAATTATGGCCGAAGCGTGGCGCGAAGTCGCGAAAGCGTGGGAGAAAGCCGAACGCGCGACCCGGGATGCGAGCGAAAGAGAAACCGACGAGTAGGCGTTTCCGACGGGGCGATTTCCGGCGAACGGGCGGATGCGGGGCGCCGGCGGCGGAAGAAGAAAAGGAGCGAACGAGATGAGAGGCTTCGGAGCGGTCTTGACCGAAGGAAGAATGAAGATGTCCACTTTGGAAGAATTACTTTCGATCATTTTCGAGAGAGGTTCCTCCCTCGGATCGATCATTTGGACCAACGGATGCTTCGACTTGTTTCACGCCGGGCACGCTCATCTACTATTGGCGGCCGAGCGAATGGTTCGCAAAAAAGACGTTTCTCGATCGCGTTCGACCTTCAGTTTGGTGGTCGGCGTAAATTCCGACGAATCGATAGCCGGATTGAAGGGCCCGGGTCGTCCGATCATTCCGCTTATCGATAGAGTGTATATGGTGCTGTGTCATCGTTCGGTCGCGGGAGTCGTGGTTTTCGAGGACGACACCCCGATCAAGGCGATTCGGCGAATTCGTCCGCGCTGGATAGTCAAAGGGGCGGATTACGCGGGAAAAGAAGTGGTCGGCGCCGAAGTCGCCGAAGAAGTCGGAGGAGGCGTCGTTTTCGTTCCGTTGCTCGGGAAGTTGGCGTCGACGTCGAAAATCGAGGCGAAGATCCTGGGCGGGAAAAGGAATTCGCGCGACAAATCGAAATAATCTTTTCGTTCGTCTTCCCCTCTCGCCCCATCGGAGAAGGGCGGAGTTTCGAGATGTCGACCTGGACAAGAAGGCAAGATCACGAGCCGCGACGAAAAGGAGAAGACCATCAAGAAACGAAAGAGCATGCGCGAGTTCGTCAGGGAGAACAGGAAGGCTTTGGACGACGCGATCCTAGGCGCCATATATCGGCATAACGGTAGGGGCGGCCCGGGAACGGTCCCTATGCCTCGCCCCAAGCTCAATGACGAGGAACGGCGTGGTTGGATTCAAAACGACGAAAGCCTTTGGGAGTGGGCGCAGGCGGAAGGGGTGCGCTGAGCGGCGCTTACCGATCCGCGCGAAGCGGGGGCATGGAGAGCGAACAAGGCGGCATTGACGGCGGAGATCTTTTCTCTTCCGCGGTCCGCTCGGGAAGAACTCCGTTTAGCGTCGGCGTTTGGCGGGACCGGGAAGGAGAGGAGTAATTGCAATGAAAGCGGGCGAAAACGAGGTCACGGACGAGGAATGGTTTTTGAGGAAGGTAGAATCGATGGAGAGGATGACGGAGGCGACGGAAAGGCTGAAAAGAGTCGAAAAGACGGCGCGCGACGCGACGGAGACGGCGCGGGAGGAAATCAAGAAATTGATTGCCGCGGCGAAGGCGGTTTCGTGGAAAAAGAGATGGAAGACGCCGAATGCGGCGGACGGGAATAAGTTGGAGGAGCTTCCCGAGTGGCGGAAGGAGCGGGAGAAGTTGGAGTCGCAGGCATGGAGAGCGCGCGCGACGGCGTTGACGGCGGTGAACGAAGCGGCGCTGGAAGCGATTGCGGTGCAGAACGCAGTCGCTGCGGTGTTGGCATGGGCGAAAGGAGACGAAGCCGGATGAGATCCGGCGACGTGGCCGTACAGCGAAAAGGAGGCGTTTGCATGGGAACGTTTCGTTTTGTCGGGCGGGACATCCGGGTCGTTAAGGCGTTCGCCTGCGGGATCGAGTTCGTCAACGACGGGGCGATCATGGTAAAGAACGTCGAACGGGAGCCCGACGGCAAGTTGTTTTCTCTCGAGATCGAGGACGGTGATCGCGAGAACGACGAGGACGACGATTTCCGGGATCTCGACGCTCTCGTCGACGGTCCGGAGCCGGGCGATCCGATCGAAAATTTGTCGTGGGAAAAAGCCAGGAATTTCATCCTGACCATTCGCGACTGCCTGTATCGGGATCCGAACACGTGGGAGCTGGATCCTAACAAGGCGGTTTCTGGCGCCGATTTCGTGAGTATCGCCCTCGAGGTCTGCCGGGAAGCCGGATTGCATCCGGAAGAGGATTTCGCGGAGACCGAAAAAAGACCGAACGAGATCCCGCATGAAGCGATCCCCTCTCCGTTTGGAGAATTCGAAGGAAATTTTTATGTCGAGCTGGAGACGAGCGAGATTCCCTTCGTGGCTTTGCAAACGAGCGGCATTGACGTTCACAAATTTGAAGGAAGCGCCGATAAACATCTGCTTCTGGACGACGCCATCGGGTGGTACGAAAGAGAAATCGAAGACGACCGAGGCGATCCGACGAAAAAAGCGATGCTGGAGGCGTTGATGGGGCGGCGCGATCGCCTTATTGCAACGCGCCGGCGGGTTCTTTCCGAGTTAGCTCGACTTGACCGACAAGGGACGGGCGGAAAGCCGCAAGAAGAATAGGAGGTTACCGTGGGAGTGACGCTTTCTTCGCCGGCGCGCGCCGGAAAGGAACGTAGGGACCTGGAGGTCGGATCGTACCGGCTGATACACAACTTGCGGAGTATGTGCGCCGTTCTTTTCGCCCGACGGATTTTGACGGAGTTTCCCGACGAAAGAGCTTTAGCCGACGAGTTGATCGAGTCGTTGGTCTCGAATAAGGACGAATCTTCCGAGCGGGATCGCGACTACGGAGAGGATACCCCGGAGAGGTTGGACGAGATCCTAAGCGATCCGGATCGGTTCGATCTCGCGCCGGATTACGAATATTGGAGGGAAACGCGGGATTCGCTGCCGCGCTTCGTCTACGGAGAACGAGCGAGGTTCTCGGTTTGGAAAGGCCTGGTTTCGTGGATTGACTGCTCGGACGCCGACGCCAGGCATTCGGCGGGGGAGGTTTTGGACATTGCGACCATGTTCGCGTTCGTCCTGCCGGGAATTCGGAAGATGCCGAAGTCGGACACGAAGACGGCGTTGACGGAAATAGCCGGTTTTTACCGGACGGCGTGGAAAGAAGGAAGGGAAGTGGAGTTTAACTAGGAAAGGACCGAACGATGGCGGAGTGGGGGGCGCAGCGGATGATGGATCAAGTCGGGCCGAAAGAGAAAGGAGGTTGTCGTGAAGCGTCTTGACGCGCTCGTTTTCCAGGCCGCCGCGAACATGGCGGGGAGAATCAATAATTCCGGGACGCAGGACCAGGTCGACTTCCTCGTCAAGACCTGCGGCTGGTCGGAGGAAAACATTGACGATGCTACGCTTAAGGCCATAATCGGGAAGGAAGCGTTCAATGTTTTACGGGCGTTTCGACGCGCCGAGGTGAAGGTAGCCCATGTCAAAATACACTTATGCAGTCTCTGTCTGGAAGGAGCGGGGGAGGTATGTAACACTCCGGGGTGTGCGCTTTGTCGGCACGATTCTCCGGGTTTTCCAATAGACCCGCATCTTTACGAAATTCTTGACGAGACCGTCGAGGACGGCGTCCCTAAATTTCCGATTATTGCCGAACGTCCGCGGGTGTCCGGCAAGAAGGGCGCGGCCCGTCGGGGAGGGCGACGATGACTACTCCGACAAAAATCGGGAGAAGGCTGTACAAGCACACCGACGAGCTGGTTTGGCGGGTAAAAGAGGCCAGGGGCCCGAAGATCGAGACGACTTCGCAACTTTTGCCGTCGTTTGCCGGACTTGAAAACCAAAATCGGGAGTGCTTCTTCGTTCTCACGCTGAACCAAAAACTTCGC